>Ga0100404_1235002_pt1 | contig 9855 bp, 6 predicted proteins | sample Orb8nscriptome_FD_81152 | JGI IMG/M metagenome (GOLD analysis project Ga0100404, IMG submission 81152) | Coral microbial communities from Puerto Morelos, Mexico - Orbicella 8 C A metatranscriptome (Eukaryote Community Metatranscriptome) | ecosystem: Host-associated > Invertebrates > Cnidaria >... | reverse complement strand
ATTTTCCAATGCTGAAATGAGCCTAAAGAAATTATAAGCACACAGTAGAGGTGTGAAACTCTGCAAAGTGACAAGCAGTTAACAGTGGAAAGTCCAGAAACCATGCCTTTGACCTCTAAAAAAAATTACTGTAGCACCGCCAAATGGCTCCACTCCACTAGCTTCTACTTAAAATTCTTCCTCGTAACAGAGCGTAAATTACCCTTCAAAATCACTTGTGAAATAACAGGGCGAGAGACTGAAACTTAAAAGAGAACAGCGAACACACTATTGTCACAAACCGTAGGAGTCGCGTAATTTTACAAACATCTGTCAAATATTCATCTCAAAGATGTCAACAATCAGCGATTTAACCAATCATATCATGATACCAGGAGCTGGTATCATAGAATGGTGGCATCAATAGAATGTCTACAAGCTCCCTTGCTTCGTTCAGGCTCACCAGGAGCCTGTTCGCAGGCTAAGATTTCAGTCACATGCTAGGCAATGCTTTTCAAGAAACATCCAATTTCATTTGTGTCAGATCAAAACAATGTTTTCAGATAGAGAATGTTCGCATCTGAGCTATTAATGGCAAATCTTCAAAGGCTTTTTAAACTTAAAGAAGGATAACTGATGTTTAGAAATTAACTGAAAATCTCAAACGAAATATTGTGTTGAGGCCACAGTTTTGGTTTGAGAACATGGTTTAAAACCACCACGCAGCTAACATTTGGCACCAACATTTCCATATCTCTATGCAAACATTCCATTTTATTTGTCTGCAATATTGTTAGTTGTTTCAACACGCAGACACATGGGTGATTCTAGTGAAGAAGCAGGTAGCTGTTATATTTTGATTTCACAGCCTGGTCAGATGAATAACCACAAGAAACTCCTCATTGGCTGAAATTAATTACCAACTCGCTTAAGCGGTGGCTTAAATTTAATGAGAATTCCATTGATGTTTTCCGACTTGCTTAACTTTAAGCGAGTTAGAAAAGTAACTGTTTTCACGGGATTTCCAGTTGTCACTTGCTAAGCGACCTGAAAAACAAATCGTGAAAACACGGCCATTGTGAAGACTGGAGGGAGACTTATGAACACTGGCAGTGCTGACCAACCATATAAGGAATCATTACAATCGCGAGAGGAACAGTTACAAACCCGAGATAGCCCTGGGCAAAGAGATTCCCTTGTAGAGAATGTTGTAAACCAATCCCCTAAGGATGCTAATCGACAATTGGATGATTACCTAACCAAGAAGGGAGCGGTGCAGACCTGCTCATTTGACTGATTATGTCATGTGGACTTTAAATGAAAACAGTTAGCTTTGAGTGGAATCTTGGCATATACGAGTCATTTAAGAGACATTCGTAGTCGATCAATTTGACTATGATTTTCATTAAGTAATATTTTCATTGCTATCGTACTAACATACTAATTTAGTGTGTTAAGTTTAGGGAACTTTGGCCCTGGGGCATCGAACTATTATTGTTTTATTAACTTAGGGCTTGCATGTAAGCATCCGTAAAAAAGGGAGATGTCATATCGTGAGTTTCTTACATGAATATGTTACTCTTGTAAGTCTGGTGTTTCTTACATGACGTCGTTTAGCACCTGATAACTACGGGAACTTTACATATGTGTATGTGGCATTATTTTCTCAGAATGTTTTAAGCAGCTCGTGGTTGTGAAGTGTTCTGTTGTATATTGACGGTCTCAACAGATACGTTAACCGGCAGTCACACAAGTGATTTAAAGGATAAATTTTCACAATGAAAAAGTCACTATTAGATAGTAACTGACCCTTTACTGACACCCAACGAAAAATGCCAGCATCCTCTATAGAATCAAATGAGGGATCCACTGTAATTGGCTAGGCTGTAATGGTCTCCCTGCCTAATAAAAATGTTATGTAGATAACTATTTTAGTCAGGCAAAGTTGAATAAATAAATAAATAAATAATATCTGATTTGGGAACATAGGCTTATTACCCAGGCAGTGATGCCTGGGTTTAAACTTCAGCTCTCTTTTTTTTTCCTCATTCAGTCACCAATCGCCATCTGGTCTCTAAAGCGCATGCGTCACCTGTGCATGAGTACAGCACATGGAATTTTCAGAAGTTGTTGTCATGAAAAGTTAGCATGGATTCCATGATTTCTAGGGTGATGAAATCCCATACAAAGGAACACACCGGTCGTGGTAGACCAACACCAAAGGACGTTGAGCATTTTTGGAATTGGTCGGTCTGCAAGCCTTATGAGAGATCAATTTACAAGCAAACATTTTGAGTGAATTTATCAAGAATCATGTTATACCAAACCAGCTATCAACTGGGGCTATCAACTCTTCAACTTGATAAAAATCATCTTCAGAAGCATCATCATGTTTTTAGATGTGATCGTGAACCAAGAAGAATCCCAGCATGAACTCAAGAATGTCTGAGCAACAAGAGCAAGAGTACATTGCAAGGGAAAAATACCAAAATCAACCACATCACTGATGTTCTATGAGCCAACAACTATCCCTCCTGTGTTATTTCCAACATCTTAATTGGAAATTTTCCAAACCACCCACACACGCCATCCCCACACCTGAAGAATTGGTTTGCATGTTTTTTAAATGGACTGCACCTTAAGAGAAACCTAACAGTTTTGCAGAACATTCAAGTTGTAAATAAGCCTTTCAAGACTTTACAATAAGAATTTCCTTCTCCCAAATTCAGATGATCTATTGAACATCAACCAAACGTGATTTATAAAATATCCTGTGCTGATTGTTATTGGTGTTATTTAGGCAAAACCGGCTGGTGTTTTGAAACTCGCAAGAAAGAACATATCAGGAATGTCAAAACGTGTGTTAATGGATCAAACATTGCGAAACATGCGTGGTCATTCAACCATTGCATAGATTTTGATAATGCTAATGACATTGACAAAAGCTCTTTTTGCATTGGAAAAACTTTGGACGTGTGGCACACCTCTGCTACCAAGCATGCTTTTAATAATTCTAAGTCGATTCCAAACCAGTATAGTATTCTTTTCAAACAATAGTCACCTAATTTACACATTTTTTTTTATTATTGCAATATCTTACATCACATTACATACAAAAATTATCTACTACTTACAATGTTAAAGTAACTTACAATTTGACAATGCTAACAAAACTTACAATACTAACATTATTTACAATTTGTTAATATCTTACATTACAATATCTTACTTTACAATTTGTTAATATCTTTCATGTTGGGGGTTAGCTACAATAGGAGGCTTCCTCACATTAATTTGTGATTTAGATTTATGTTTCTCAATTTTAATTTTGTTTGTCAAAATCGCTAAGAAAGCATCGAACTAAAACTCTTCTTCTTTTCTTGAGGCAGTATATAAATAATATTTGGCTATAATCATGCAGAGGTTTAAGCCAAGATGACAAGCGAAGTTATCTGTCACGCCATATGTTATTTCATTTTCATCAAGAGTGATCCTATTTCCATTTTTGGAGCTCCACCAATTAGTAAAGAGAGACCAAAAAAGCCGAGCTTCAGAACAGGCAACAAAAAGATGGGTTAAAGTTTGTCTTTCTCCACAGAGGTGACATTTATCATGTTCCTTGATTGAATCTCTAAAAAGTGTTGAATTTGTGGGTAGAATGTGGTGAATTATTTTGTATTGGAGAATGGCGAGTCTAGTATCTTTGGTAACATTAAACGGAAGGCTATAAATGAGTTGTATTGTATGTTCTTTTAGACTGGCTTCTTTCATCCTTCGTTCAGCTGTAGGCGTAACGAATTTACTCTTAACAAAGAACTTAGTCGCTGATCTGCAAGAGAGTTTATCTAAAGATATCTTAACCTTCTCAGAACGTTTTTCCAAAGGTTCAGTAACATTTCTGTGAGACTATTGATCTATTTTTGAGGGACTGCGTGGCATAGACCGAAATAGTTTAAGAAGTTTGTGTTAATTTTGAACTTGCCACAGAATTCCTCTAAAGTTAGGAATCTGTTACCTTGAAAAAAGTCTTCGATTTTAGTTAATCCAGCCTCGTGCCATTTTTTGTAATAAATGGAATATTCCTCTATCTTTACGTGATGATTGTTCCAAACAATTTCATTTAATACCGGCTTTTTGGTATTAGGAGTACTGCAGTTAATTTTTTGCCAGGCGCACAGAGCTTCTTTGTAAAAATCAATTGGTATATCAACTTTAAGTAGCTTTAAGTCAAATTACACTGCAGAAGAAACAGACCACCCACTGGTTTTAGATAGGAAAGAGGGATATGACTCCAACTTGCAGTTCCATTGCTGTCACTTAATCTTCTTACCCAAACAACTTTAAGCACTTCATTGATTATTTGAAAATCAGGCATGTCTAGCCCTCCCTGCTCTTTCAGCCCTATCATTGTTCTGTATTTAATTTTAGCTTTCTTATTCCATACAAATTGTGCAATTGCTTGCTTTACCATGGCGCTGAATTTTGTTGGAAAAGTTAGGACAGATGTATTATAAACGAGTTTCGAAATCGTTAAGGATTTTAGAATCGTTGTGCAACCATGAAGTGTAAGGTTTCTAGGATACCACAAGTTAAGGAGGCTTTTCATTTTGATTAGTTTCTGTTCCAAATTCTTAGAAATTAATTCCCTCACACATTTTTACTTTGCTTTTGTTCCTCTTGTCATTTTTATCTCACCTTTTCTTGCATATATTTTATCATTTTGCATTCCACTTTTTATCCGTCGAAGGCTGTAGATTGACAGCCAAAAGCTCATATTCTTTTTTGAAATTTTTTACCCAGCAAACGTTTTTATCTTAATTTTGATTAAGAGCAGAAAGGTTGGAGAATTTGTTTAGGAATGTATCTGTTCAAGTACACCTAAGTAAAACACTCTGAGAAACTTCGTAAAGTATAATAAAGTTAGAATCTCGTACTTTATGACATTCTCCCATTATTTTCTTGTAACAGAGTTATGTGTCTTTACAAGAATGAAACTGATGTAGCGAATTACATGTATTGTACATTTAAGCTGAAAGAAACTAATGTATGTTGACCCCAGCAAAACACTTCTTGGCTTGCACTGTCACGCAATCCTGACGTAAGAAAAAAATTATTCAAAAACCGTTTAGTGGATAAAGTCAAGAAATTGTGATGTTATAGGAGATTAATAAAGATGACACATCTCTAATTTTTAAGTCTGTGCCTGGAATTATCATGCAAAATTGACTTCCAGTTTATGTTTTGCTTGTCCATTTCATCTTTGGGCACTCGCAAGCCTGTTTACATTGCCATCATTCCTTTGTTACTTTCATTGCTAAATTTTCTAATGGGTACAAATGCCTTACTTGACAACACTCCAACTTATTTTGTGCTTGATGTTCTGCAAACAAAACCTGCACTAGTCTGCACTTGAAATCAAAGGAGAAGAGAGTAGGAAATCTTCAGTGGGTGTGTCATCTTGGAATTTCAGGTCAGGTGAATTTATGAATGAACCTGAATTGGTCCCATTTATAGTTCTGGGCTTTATTTTCTTTTTCCCACTGATTTTATAGGTGGTCAGTGTTTTGTCAAAGCTCATTCCTGATAGCCACTTTGATCAAAACCGTCAGCACTATTCAAATCAGCAGTAAAAAAAGTCCAGAACTCCTGTAGTACGCTGGACAAAACTGTTCTGAATCAACGTTTTACAACAGAAAAGTAAAACAAGCAAACCGATGCAAATCATTTTTTGATTGTCTTGAACCATATTAAATTCCACACATGGACAGTTATTTTCATGTGGATCACACAAGAAAAACTGGCATTACAGTTTCTAAATTTCTGGACTGAATCACAAAAGTACAGAAAATTGCACCATTTCTGAGGAAAAAAACACTGTTAGTTATGGTTTACATTAACATCGTTGATAGTGTTAGACCAGTATTGTTGTGCAAAAAAAATCGTGACTTGTTTGTGGATTTTTTCATGAATTCGAAGAGATAGCACGAGGAAGGAGCAATAATCCATCTATACAGCACTATAATCCAATGATACATCAGCAGTTTCAAGAATCAAAGATTCAAGTTGTTATACTGCCACTGAAGTGCCACAAGGCAAACCAATCAAAGTTATTTCAAGCTGTCATGCAAGAAAATGCAAGATAATGGCAAGCTCCTGGTAGATGAACCCAAAAGCAGGTTCTGAAATGTTTCTAAAAGCATAATAAGCAGCGTCTGAGGTTCTTGGCCAACAACGCTTTCACACAGCAGTATTTTGTGCACTTGTGGCTTGCACAAAGCACAAGCTAAAGGCAGCCATCTTCAAAACAGGTAAAAGACCGATCTTGTGGCAAGAACAGTTTAAAGACTTCAAAGAGGATCACTTTCTGAAGACAGTATCATACTTCCCCAAATAAGTTGTAAGTCTTTCTCATGCTTTCTTGTGAAAATCTTGACCACAAAATCCTCCAGCACAAAGATCAAGTGTCTTTGCAAAACAACACTCCATTGTGACTCTTTCTCAGAAATCACTTGATTTTGCACACTTTGTGACTAAGTTAGCAAATTTAGACAAGGAGTAATTCAAGCCTTTGTTGTGTGATCCATACAAAAATAAGTTTCCATGTGTGGAATTTTTCTTCCTTGGAGTTGCCTTCCTCGTCATTACCAACTTCACGAACCAGTTCATGTTGGTAAGGAGTCATCAAAGTCTCTATAGCCGCCAAATCCTCAGAAGTACCTCTTCCACTTATGTTCTCTTCGGAATCAAATGATTCACTATTTTCTGAGTCAATTGCGACTCAGAATCGCTTGTCAACTCAGGATCGCTCTATCACTTGTGACGATAAAAAGCTATGTGTAACCATGGCCAATACAAGTGAAATGACTCAAAGTTTGAGATGCACAAAGGAACCCGCAGAGACTCTATCAATTACACTGACGTCGCAAGGAGGGGTATCGAATGGTCCAATTTAATTTACGCACTACTCACCTGCTCACCCCAACAAGTAGGCATTCTCATTCCAAGTCTTCGGGTCAATTTTACAACGTAAAAGTAACAAATTTTTTTTTATCATTATCTAAACCAGATTTCGTTTAGTGCGTGTTTTAAAGAAACAAACACCGGGTTAAAAAAAATTGTGTCACACACACTTTAAGACAGTCACAAAATTATATGTCTCTTAGTTTGTTTTAATTTTTTGTTGTAAAAGGTCAATCCAGAACAGTTTTCTCTAGCATACTATGAACAAGTCGAGGATTCTCACCAACTAATTTGAATTAAACCCCTTAGAAGACCAATGTGGGCGTGGCTCGAGCTTTATTTGACCCTTAATAAAAACCACTGAAAACAGAATAGACTTCCACTGTTCAGGAGAGGACCTTGTAGTAGGATGTCAGATTAGAGAGCGTTTTTCAATTCTTGTTTCTTGGAGTGTGCCTTAAAAAATCTTAGAGCTAAACACAGAGACATTTCATCATGAACACCCTAAGTGAGACCAGAATACTTGATTTATACCCCTGAGCAAGACAACAAGCATCCCTGACCTTTTCATGTACGAGTTCCCCCCCCCCCCCAGGGGAAAAGTCTCGTTTTCAACCTAATGCATGAGTACTTATGTAATCTAAATGTTTTCCAGGATTTTTTTAACTGTCGCTGAAAGAATCAAACATTGATCACATCCCATCTAAGTTTGGGTATCCTGTGTGAAACTAATTGCCTTGTTTGCTCCACTAATAATATTGAATTTCCATTGTTTCCCTCTTAAGGAAAATGGTGAAAGTGACATTTGGTAATTTTCCTTGTACGTATGGACAGAAACCAGCCTACGACTCAAATCAAACTGTTTTTGGGAGGGGTGGCTTGCCTTTAGCTTCACGACTTATTCTGTATGGTCTCTGTGGTCTTTTTGCTGAAGTAATGTTCACTGCAACATGGTATTTTGTTGACTCTCTAAAATATCATCATGGTTGGAAACTTCATGGTTGTACCTCTGTTTGGAGTTTCCCCATTTATGCAATTTCATCCTTTGTTGTTGAAAGAATGTTCCTGTTTCTGAATGGGAAAACAAGTTTAGTGGTGCGAGGATTTTTGTATGTTCTATGGACTTACATTTGGGAGTTTCTCACTGGCCTCATTTTACGCCAGTTTAATGCTTGTCCTTGGGATTATACAGGATATACCTACTTCAATATAATGGGATTGATTACCTTGGACTATGCACCTTTGTGGTATATTGGTTCCTTATTGCTTGAAACTGTTGTAATTCAAAGTGCTTTGCAACTTCAGTATACAGCAAGCAACCGAAGAAAGGAAGAATAGCTGCAAAAACACAATCAACTGGGACTCACTCTAGTGTTCATGTTCATGAGCTTATATATCAGTTCTTGTTCTGTTTAGTTTTGTTTTTTAGCCTTACCTTTTCGTGGTCACTGCACTGTTTCCTGCGTTTTTCAGAGCAAGGCAATAAGATATTAGTTGACTGTGCATTACATAAGTTTTGAATCAATTGAGGATATCCAACAACATTCAAAAACAAGTTGTAATGTTTAATAAAGGGCTGCATCTTCCAAACTTATTGTCTTGCCTTCAACCAATTTTTGAATAATAAAACCAGTATATTTGTGAAGAATGCTGAGGCATTCAAGTTTTTAAGCCAGGATTTGGATGTTTCACTTTCTTAGAACCTCTTAATCAACTTTGGAAAGAGAACTTGACTTAACTTGATGGAATAGGCCACTTTCGATATGTTAAAATTCACCTTGATAGTGAGGCCTTGAGGACGCAAACAAAAGAAATGAATAAACATGCTCATTCAATTTTCTCTGTTTGTGTCCTCTAAGCCTCACTGCCAACCTGAATTTTAATATATCGAAAATGGTCGACTACTTGAAGCATATTAAGCTTTATACATGTAAATATATTTTGATGTATTAAAATTCCTCACAAGTTTGAATAGTCATACAAAATAAATATAAGTAAAAACTAAAGAAAATGCGATACTACCGAGTAAACTAAAGCAAAAACAATCATGGCTTTTCCACACGAAGAGGATAGAGGATATCAGACAACTCAGAGTTAACTACAAGAAACACTGCATTATTGCAAACTAAAATATAAACAGCCTTCCAACCAGATTTGTGGAGATACAGGACAGGCTGATGTCAAATGCAATCGACATCCTCTCGGTGCAAGAAACAAAGATCGATCGGTCTTTTTCAACAGTCAATTCCACCTTGATGGCCATAACCTCTTTCGCCGGGACAGAACTAAGGGAGGTGGTGGTATTGCGGTCTATATTCGGGACAATACCGTCGCCTCTCGTAAGAAACAGAGTGGTAAACTATTAGAAACTATCACGTTCGACTTGCGAATTGGTGAAAGATATTTCGTTCTCATCAGCGCATACAAACCCCCATCTGTTGATAATACCACGTTTACGAGCGAACTAACATTATTACTGGACGAAGCGAATGTCAGACAACTCGCCCCCTGAACAATTTTCCCCAGACAACTCGCCCCCGATCTTCAGACAACTGGCCCCCGATATGAAAACACCTATGTTACGTTGCCTGTTTTGCAGCCAATCAGCTCGCGCCCACGATCACCCACCGAGTTCGCCTCGCTGAACGGTATCCATTCGTTTCGCTTAACGAGTTGTTTCGCCAACGTCTCGTTCGCCAACGTCTTCGGTCGATTCGCTAACGTACTAAGTCGTTTCGCCAACGTCCTACTGGTCAATTCGCCAACATCTAAATAAAAGTTTACCTTCGTTTCCTGTGCTTGTAAATATTTGATGCTATATATTGTAATAAAATTGCTGTTGTTATTTACTTGACGTTCCATTTTATTTCTAACTCGATTATAAGGCTGGAAAATGAAAACAAACTCTGTTTGCTT
>Ga0100404_1079365_pt1 | contig 9902 bp, 8 predicted proteins | sample Orb8nscriptome_FD_81152 | JGI IMG/M metagenome (GOLD analysis project Ga0100404, IMG submission 81152) | Coral microbial communities from Puerto Morelos, Mexico - Orbicella 8 C A metatranscriptome (Eukaryote Community Metatranscriptome) | ecosystem: Host-associated > Invertebrates > Cnidaria >... | reverse complement strand
CAAAATAACTGTGCAGTGTTAATCACAAAGCATCAATCTCTCAAAGCATGTCACCATTTTCTTTCATTTCTCTTGATTATCTTTTCAGAGATCTTTCAAGGTCCACTATCAAAAAATTCACGTAACATGTTGCATTAGAGACCGCCGCGAGAAAAGTATTTGAAATTAAAGAATTCGCTGACACGTTTTTGTTCCGTATCTATCAGTGAATGTTCTGGCCAAACTTCAAGGTGAACCGTCGATTCTACGTACCCTACTAATTCATTTAAAGAGGAGGGATTCTCTTGAAAAATGAGCACAAGTTTTCGCCTTCTGAAGATTTATAAACATGTCACGCCTTCTCAGAGGGATATGTAAACTCAAAATGCCGCCTGCCAATGAAATAACAAAACCCCTAGTGTTCACAGTAAGGAAAGTTGAGCTTCACTGTAAAGCGATAGTGTTTCAGTCATGTTTTAGATGCGTACATTTTAGGCCGGTGGTCAACAATAAAGGGCAAAACAGAGAAAAGTGATGTGCAACAAAACAAGAAGAAACTGAGGAGCAATTGCTGAAGCGTGATTACAAAAAGGCACTCTTGACGGACATGAAATCTCAAATTGAAAGTATTTGATATAGGATCTCTATATTAAGCTGTTCGCCATGAAAAGATCGCTGAGAAGTCCATGCCTTTTGGGGATTATGACACCTTGACGCTTTACTAATTTTTATGAAAAAAAACCTCTTTTTCCAAATAACCTTGAATAATGAACTTTAATTTGGTTGGAAAAAAGAAAATTTGCAAAAAGTAGCCCTGCGAAGGTTTGGAGTAACCTTAAAACATGTGTGAAGTAACCAACTACCGGTAAGTGGAACCTAATATATCAAAGTGTTTGTAAAAGTATTGACTTGTAAACTGAAAAAGCAGTCAAATACAACATAACAATTTGCTTCTAGAAGGGCTGCAGTTTTCCATTAGCAATGAAACCTTTGGATCAAAGAAGGATAACACTGATGTTTAACGCCCATGAATAGTTACTTTCTTAATTGAGAGAAGCTCTAGGTTTGGTAAGCACAATGGTAAGAAATTGCGTGTTCAACGAATCTTGACCACTTAACAATTTGAAAGTTAAAAGTACAAATGGATGTTAGTCAAAGATGAAGTCAACATTAGGTTGTATTAAGAATGCTGAAATGATCCCTTCAGTTGCTTTCCAACTCGATCAGAGTCAAATTCAACTTCTGCTTTCCGTCTGTAAATTTAATTTCCAAGGCAATGTAAAATGTGTTTCGCTCACTCTTGTATGCATTCCAGAACACCTACGTTTGTACTTGCTTACCTAGGAAATTTATAAAAGCCAAAAGGCAAGAAAGATATCCTTTCACGCTTCTGGTGTTTTGCACAACTGATTGTGTTGCCCAGTCATGTTGATCACAACCGAATTTCCCCCTGGCATTGACAGAAGGCTGGACAACAGTCACATGTCAATTGGTTATCTCTGATGGCTGGGAGATAATTCTCCTTTCGCTGACTGGGAAGTAATGTTGGGCATGGTTTCGGACAAAATTATAGACGGTCTCACTCGATCAGTCACAACACTACCCTTCGACCTCTTTGCCTTCTAAAAACACTCGTTACCCTGTAGTTTTCACATTACAAAACCTTGTAACCACTTTCCAACCTCAGACGTTATTTTTTATTAACTGGAACTCTTTGTAAATGAGCCTCGCCAGGAAACCACAAAGCAAAACAGTGCGAACAATTGAGAGCCTGAAATTTGCATACCAATATTTCACATGTACAGCTATTTTTAGTGTTGCTCTTTTGATTGGCGAAGCAGGCATGGAAGAATGCCTGCTGTCCCGAGCTTGAGACAATTTTTCCTTTTTCAACACCTACAGAGCTGAATTCATTGTGTTGAAGATGAGAAAAATTACCATACACGACTGCATTATGAAAGGATATTGTATCTTAATAGCTCCAGTCTTTCAAAGTCTCTTCCTGCTACATTTTTTCTTCCCCTTGGTACTCTCACTGGAAGCCTCTTTTTTACCTATCATATGGGTTTATTTACTGAAACCCGTAATTCTGGTACACAATACATTAATCTTTACATTTTTTTTATTTAGGAAGATCTTGCATATGGTCAGTATTTTGCATTTATATTACAAGAATATTCTGCTCTTTATTTATTTTGCTCCTAACCCTCGTTTTTCCAAATCTTCTCACTTTCCATAGAAATTGATCTTTTAGTTTGGAGTTATCGGGTTCTTTATAATTTTTATCGCCAAATATAGCAACAGATGAAGTTGAATATAGAAGAGCTGTCTGGATTTGTAGCCTTAGGCTGCAAGTGTATGCGTGCAGCTTTGAGCCACATGTCATTTTAAGTTGCTCAAATTTCCAGTTTGCTTACACAAATAGAACAGGTTAAATTATCAGTAATTATAAAACTACAGGGTAACAGCCATTTTTCAAAAGGAAAAATGATCCAAGTGTGGTTTCTTGACTGATGGAGACACCATTAATTTGTTTGCTTTGTTTGTGGTTTTATTTCACATCTGATTATTGGCTACACAATCAACATGTCAAAATCAAATCAAAGTCGTTGGATGTTGTCCTTCAGTAGCATTTTGAATGAAAGTGTTAAAAGTGTTCACACCTCTTTGCCTTTCACTGTAAAAAATGATTTTAGCTGAGTTTTTCTGATTTGTGGTACAGAAACTTTTCAAATTTTTCCTGAAGACTCCATGGTGACAAGTTAAACAACAAATTAATTAGACTAGACTGTGACATGACAAAGCAAGCCTTTCAATTTGAAACAGATTCCTTTGGGTGGTTTAAAAATATAAACATAGACTCAATTCTTATAAAGTGACAAATGTTTTTCTGTAACCTTCTTTTTTGCCCCCAAAAATGCTCTCAGGCATTAAGGTATCATGGTACGTGGATTGACAGTGTTTGGAAATCGCGCTCTTACGCTGGCGCTTTGAAAGAAAACCCCATCAATCTATACATTTTCTGAAAGCTTAATAGTTATAGAATACAATGATATCTTTGAAATTTTCTATAAAGTTATCGTCGCAGTGATATTAAAAGAAATACCCAGAAACACTGCTTCGCTTAAACTGGTTCACTTCCGCGTGTGAATTATCGGAGCGACATGATTTACATCGGAAATGTTTTCTCACACATCACCCTCAAAAAGCACGTCTGCGATTTTCCACATGTGGTTTGGTTTTTTTTCTACACCCACCTAAACTTTGATATTTTCAATGCAGACATTTCCTTCTACTAAAGAAGCCATAACTTTGAAATGGAAGCGAAATTAAACAAAGCCCAACACGCTTTTTCGAAGGACGTATCCTAGAACATACCTGCCGATTTTCAGCCAATTCCATTGGAAGATGCGCATAAACGAACTAAAAATGTTCATCCTTAGATGCAGTTTTATTTTATTGAGAAAAACATGAAAAACCTTTTATGAGATTGGTATGAATAGGTGTTAAAAATCCCCTCCGCACTGACAGATGTCGGCATGGGTCAGTTTACCACAACAATGGGTTATGACAACTTGAAATAAACAGACGACTAATATTCTGGCATGGAAACACGTCACAGTGAAATCGTGCGAGAAGCAACAAACTACAAGTTAAACTGCTGTGATTACTCTAACTTAAAAGATTTCATCAGCGGCATTTGTATTATGTTGCTTAAGTGTAGGTTCCTTCATTTTCCAGACATTTTTTGAAACCATGCCTCGTGAAGCCAAAAAGCATGAAAAAAAGGAAATCTCGAGGTCTACATTGTCTACATCTATATCTGCGCTTGACTCTCTCATTGTGGAAGTTTCGGAATCGTGTCTGTTCTATAACAACTTCATGTGACTAGCACTTGTTGTATTTTGTCCTTTAGCTTCATTGGCAGGACTAGTGTCCTCAAGTTCCTTCGACCATTCTTCTTGGTTACAATGCGACCCACAGTCGCTCAGAGCCAAAGATCTTATTTGACACTGGACCTGTGGGTTCCACCAGATTTTCACCTCTTCAGCTTCTTCGAAGACGAAAATGGACAAGAATTTTTCGTCCTGACATAAAGAAAATTTGACAAGAACGAAAGCCAACTTGCGATGAAACAACCAGATCAAGAACAGTTCGTGTGCACAAATGAAATATCACACAGCAATTCGCATTACTTGTGACAATATTGGTGGTGAATTTTAATTAGAGGTGTCAACGTGCTGTAAGGGGTTAATAATATTCAAAAATAATTTTTTTGCTTTAACTTAAAAAGTAAAAAAGCCATTTTCCCTATTCTTTTTGCAAAATATTTTATCACAGTCTTCTCAATTTGAACAGCCAAAAAAAGATTTTTCACATTTTTCATAAAAATCCACCTACCATGATACCTTAATTGGAATGGGTCATTTGAACTTCCCAAACTCTTCAGATTTTGTGGCTAAATTAAAATAGCTCTTGCACACCTTGCGTGCCTACGTTTTCTTATGAGAGTCTCCCGATCATTTTTAACTCATGAATTGCACATGCGCAACACAAGTTATCGTGAGTTGTGGGAAAATGTGTAGCTTGCTTGATGGGCTGTAAACACTATGCAAATAAGGTACGGTTGCAGCTTACTTTTAAATTGCTGTTCATCTTTAATTAAAATAAGGCCGAAATTAAAAGATATAAGTTAAAGAAGACTTGGCCACCGAAAATGGGAACATCGAGGATTGTAAAATCGATGAGCAGCACAATTTCTCATTGGATGTGGACTTCATATGGATTTTACAGAAATGGAAGTCGTTGAAGTATGGTTACAGTATGGTAAATGCGCATATAGCGAGCGAAATGATATAAAGACAGAGCATTTATTTATTGTATTGCTAAAAACAACGAAAAAAGAAAGGAAAAAAAACTAACGATCTACCCTCCACCCGGAGTCGATCGTGGAACCTTTCGACCCACTAACATGTCCACTATCCTCTGTGCTACGTGAACATTACATGATGAAGAGGGGGAAAAAATAAACACTATAACAATTAAACCGCTGATAACTCGGCAAGCTCAAGTCTGTACCAGGATTGTCTGAAGGTTAATTTGTCTTTCACTGAGCAACTGTTAGTGAGTATATTTGGCATTCGTGGATTTCTCTGACGCTCGACAGTGCCTTTTTTAAAACTTAGAGGTCACACGTGTTCATTCATCGGCAAATAGAGTCGCAACGTTTGTTTTAAGGGAAGGTCTTCATGACATGTTTTGCACCAAGGCTCTTCGCAAGCTACACACAACACAGGTAAGCTGAAACAAGATGTTTTGTTCGAGAAGCTTGGTTTCGAAGAAATCGGAGTGAATCAACGTAGTAGTTGAAGGATACATTAGTCGTCGCGATCACCAACTGGATCTGAAGAGACTTTAACATTCCACATTAGGCTGTTTGTGTTGGACTTTTTTGAACATGGTGAAAGAGAAGTTGTTGAGACAGTTTGTCTTGTTATCTTTCGTTTGATTTCCTTCATGGAAGACCAGGTGTCCAGCCTGAACGAAAAAGGAGTCAAAACTACAGTTTTGGGGCCAGAAAGTTCTGACACGGAAATTAAGGATGCTCTTGAAGGTAAATACAACCTTGCACTTTCAAGTGGGTTTTGAATACAGATCGCGGATTTAAAGCAGCTTCCTGGGCTTTAGAAAACAAAAGTGGTAATGAACAGTATTACTTCGAAGTTTAATCCTAATTCTTGAACGACTACTAAAGCCACGGCCGATAAAAACTCAAGCTTTCGCTTCAGTGTAAAGAATTAATTTGAACATGCTGTCACGCAGTAAAGCACATCTGTGAAATTTTGAACATTTTTTTGCTTTTAGATAGTTTTTGTTTTTGCCTCATCTTGAATGAAACTTTATTGTTATTGAACTTCCTGTCATGTTTCTTTCATTTGGTTACCTTTCTTTGGGAATTTTAGGTTTAGTTAACAGCATTTTTGCACCGTGGATTTCTGCATATTTAATGATGGCAACCGCCGCGGCTGTGTTTGTTTAGTTTATTTGCTTCGTTCAAATACATTTTTTTTTAGTTTTATTCAGCTACTATAAAACTCCTGAGAAAAGAACTAAATGGGCACTAATTTAGCACAGTTGAAATACGATTTGTCTCAAAATAATTGGCTTGTTCTTGTCGTCTTGTTTATCTACAACTTTCATCTTTCTTTCACTGCGCTGCATTATTTGTCGCATGCGAAGAAATTGTATCATTTCTTGTTTTTAAATTGTACCTTAGATATGTCTTTTCACTGTTATTTTCCCGTGTTTTCTCAAATGTTATCCGCTATAATAAAAGAATCGAAATTTTGTTGTTTTCAGTTTCGTTTTGTCCTCCAAAGTCAATAATTAACTCGTTTTTACGTGTTCAATTTTCTCGGCTTTTGTTGCACGGCAAAGAAAAAATATAATTTCTTGTTTTCTCATCAATTATAATACACCTCAAGTTGAGTTCTTTTCGTTGATATTTTTTAAAATTTTGGCCCGTCATTTGTTCAACTTTAAATAAAGAATGTCTTAAAATCTGATCTTGTACATGGCTGTGGTTACTGGGCATATGGTTTATTTTTCTGCTTACGCCCGCTCTGAAATATTTCAAAAAAAATCTCCAGGGAATTAGGGGTAGGCTGTGAATCATTACGTCACACCCATGTTTTGTGCCAAAAATTCTACAAATTTTAAATTTGAATCTGAGCAAGTGGAACAAGTCAACTTCATTTTATAGAAGTAAAAGTCTACTTGAGGCAAGTCTATCTGGAGGCGTTCATGCGGGACGCTTTGGTCTATGTAAGCATTAACTTTGAATGGCTACCCTGGAACTGCAAACACTCATGCCCCGTCCACACTACACTGGAGAAATTTCAAAAGGGTGTTAATAACTCTGAAAACACATCAAATGTTTTCCGCCCACACTTCGTTGGAGAAATTTGAAAATGCAACAATCACCGGTCATTTTGGATTTGTGTTTGAGGAAATCGTGACGTCATCGTTTTGGAAAAGCTCCATTTTGAAAATGTTTTCCATCCACATTAAAACACGAAGCCGGCAGTGTTTTCGTTTGAAGAGCGCCCGTTTTCGTGGAGAATTAGTGTGGACAAAAGACGTAACCGTCAAAATAAAGCTGCGTTTTCAAATTTTTCTGGCGTAGTGTGGACAAGGCCTCAGTGTAATTGTTTATCAAGTATTACAAATCAAACCTGAAGGTCAAAATTGCTAAAATTACGCACTGGTCGGTAAACACGCACTGATTATCAGATAAGATCGAAATCTCTCGTGATATCACAAATTGTTCTTGCGGACAGACTGGTTGGTGGTTTCCACTGGAATGCTAGCAGGCTTGTACCAAGAGTCTTCGTTCCCCTTGACCAGCGGTCGGGAAACGAGCCACCCTGGAGAGATCCAACTTAAAGTCCAAAAATATCGGACTTCCGGTTGAATTGCGCCTAGCTCATAAACACGTGGCTCAATCGAGTCGCTTGTGTTTTTCTTTAGCGTGCAAGGGCACCTGTTTTTTCTGCTGTTTCATGCAAAAAAAACCAAAAAAAACCGGATGCTCTCGCAGGCTAGTTTTTCTTCCAATCATTTTCATCACTTTCAAAGCCAGTGGAACTTAAGGCTGCAATGGAACTAGATATACTTCGCTGTGGATACTTCACCATCGGCATACCTACATTGGTTACATGAGCTGGAAGTCTGTTCCTCTCTTTTTGCTTAATTTTCTCTAATTTCCCTCGACAAAGGAAAATAAACCACGTTTCCTCGTCGCCTTGTTGCAACTTGAAATGAAAATATCGCCTAGACTTTGCATTTCACGGAATTTTTACATCGGAAACTTCCATCGAAAATGTCATGAACGTGTCCTTGTACATGTACGTCCTTATAAGCTGAACATGAAAATGCCATTTTGCAACAAAACTCGAAACTCGTTTCTGTTTATCTCATTTGATAAAGAGAGAATGATTTATGTTTTCGCTAAGACAGTATTGCCTTGATTTTTCAATATTTCCAATGTTCACTTTTCAAGCACATTTACTGCCAACTATTTCTTGGTGAGTTAGAAACAAAAATGATAAATGTTTAAAACACATGACCTCGTCCACCCTTGTCAAATGTAATAGCAAGATCGTTTCAGTTGTAATGCCTTCTTATCCAAATGTTACTTTGTTTCCTTGGTACTTTATTAGCGAACACTGAACTACTGCTCGTACTCTAAATATGAAAATCAACCACAATATTCCCTAAACCAGATAATACTAAACATAATCCAGACAATATTTTAATTCTTTTGTTCAATTCACGAGTTTGCTCACAGAGCCTTTTGATTTGTTGGTTGTACTGTAGAAGAACCTCAAAACTGGACAAAAGTTCCCAAACAGTTTAGAAAACTGCTGAAAAACTGCAAAACATAGATATAAAATCACCATACAAAAAAAGATAGTAAGATGCAGGAGGTATGCACTTTATAAACATGAAAAACAGCAAAACAACATCAGTGCAGCTGTCCCAGTTGACCTCAATTTCCGTGTTGATTTCGAGAAAGGAGGTATGTTGAAAATTCCAATTAAAAAAATTTCTGCACGTCTAGCTTCAATGCCTTTTACAAACCGAAAAATGTGCGGTACTAAAAACAATTTTCGAAACAAAATGGAAACAGTCGAGATTATTTCGTTTGGTGGAATGAGCTCTGCTCAAAAATTTTACATGAAATACATAACAGTAATTATACTCAAATAAGTACAGAAAGGTAAATGTGACGAATGTCTTAACAAAGGTTCGAGCAACGTAGCACATCATAAGGATTACGACATAAATGAATTGTGAATTATTTCTAGATTATCCTTTTGAGAAAGGGCGATATTCTTGAGTTGAAATCGTCTTTTTCTTCCTGCAGTCCATGGTAACATACATCTGAAAATCTGGGCGTGACAAGCTGTTAAGGCGCTGTGTCCTTAGAACATGAAATATCACAAAAAAAAATCAAACAGTTTTCTTGTGACGAGGGCTGTAAGTGCTTTTTAAGGCATTTTAAACGTCGGATAAACTTAGGATATATAAAAAAATACTGATCAAAAACAACCAACTAATTCAATGCTTCTCCCATGACGGAACTAAACCTCGGCTTTTTGGTCACCAAAATGGTCAGATATCGCAAGCTAAATGAATATAAGCTACATAAAAATGGCCTCTGAGAAAAGAAGTTGTTAAATCCACTTTTCGTCAAAAACTGTGACTACTACGACGATTATTTTCGGGCTCGTCATTGAAAGTGAAAGTGCAAAAAAAAATAAGAACATCAACTTCCGGGTTTTTAATACTGTCCGTGGCTCAAAACTCCTTCACTAGTTACGTTCGCAAATCGTAACATGAGAAACGTGCCTGGTGCGCTTTCAGATGCATATCCTAAGACAACTACTTCTGTAACTGTTTACCTGGGAACGATATATGCCAAAGTCCACCTTTCCAACTTCTTGGCGTGTTGTTTACTAACGACTTCTCCTGGTTGATCACCACAGGAAGTATAGGAAGGATGGAAACGAGTCACACGACAGCTTTTCACCAATGAGATTGCTGGTTTCACTCCACGCACCACCAACAAAGTAAATCGAAACCACATATCTTCATAAAACATGCACAGGTCAACAGTATTTTCAGAGATTACCAGAGATTCTACTTGACCGTTTCCCAGGTCTGTGCGTGATTCCGTACTCGAGTTACAGTATTCGTCAAGACGTTCCATACAAATTTACCGAGATCGGCAAAGAAGCGTTCGCGGAGGGTCAAAATATTGCGGCCGGAAATCAATGGAAGTATGTTAAAACACATCTGTAATTGAAGCGATCATTTCATCCTCATGACCTTGAAAACTTTCACATCAAATATGCACA
>Ga0100404_1058059_pt1 | contig 9931 bp, 8 predicted proteins | sample Orb8nscriptome_FD_81152 | JGI IMG/M metagenome (GOLD analysis project Ga0100404, IMG submission 81152) | Coral microbial communities from Puerto Morelos, Mexico - Orbicella 8 C A metatranscriptome (Eukaryote Community Metatranscriptome) | ecosystem: Host-associated > Invertebrates > Cnidaria >... | reverse complement strand
ATATGAACTCAGTTAAATGACCTTGCTCTCCATGAGTTCTCGTAGCTCAGTGGATAGAGCGCCCGCCCAGTGTTTGGGAGATCATGGGTTTGATTCCTGTCGGGGACTCAGAATTTTTTTTTTGTCCCATGCTCGTGTCATGTTGATTAATTCACCTTCACATTTCATTACCAAGCTTAAAATTCACCATCTTTATTAACTTATCACTACTCACGATGACTTCAATAGTGTTGATCCTAGCAGTATGCAGGACACCTGTCATATATGAACTCAGTTAAATGACCTTGCTCTCCATGAGTTCTTGTAGCTCAGTGGATACAGCACCCGCCCGGTGTTCGGGAGGTCATGGGTTCAATTCCTGTCAGGGACTCAGAATTTTTCTTTGTCCCATGCTTGTGTCATGTTGATTAATTCACCTTCACATTTCATTACCGAGCTTAAAATTCACCATCTTTATTAACTTATCATTCCTTTCTTTGATATACAGTGTGCTTCATTGTTAGTTGTTTACTGAATGTCAGTAGTGAATCAAATGCTAGGGGTTGGTACCCCAACTTTCACAGTAGCAGGCTCTGTCCTGAGATGCAAAGAAAACGTATGTAACTGTTATGAACTTGGCGACTTGCTTTTGAGAGCAAATGCAATTTGCTTTAAACAAGAAACTGGAACATTGCAAGTCACAACAATGCACACAGTCCCAATCAAAGGGCCATCCAGGCTGTTTGGTTGCACATATAACTGTACAACTGCATATGAGTTCAGCTTCCAAAAGAAAATCAGAGTTTGTCAGGATAAATACTGATGTTCTTGCTTATTAAATCTGAATGTGCAGTTCCAGAAGATATTCACACCCAACACCCTTTTATGGCCAGTCTTTCAAAATTCCAAATTAAAGTATGAGGAAGAGATTATTAATAACGCTTCTAATAAACAGCTTTCTTCCTGAAAAGTCAAAATTTAATTTGTTTGTGCTTTGAAGTAGTCATGCAAGTCACACTCCTAGCACTGACTTAAACGTTGCAAGTTCTGGCAAGCTCTTGTTTACCTCGGCAAGTACTTAATTTTTCTTCAAATCTCTTAACTTTCTGCGATGAAAGAGCCAAAGAATTTACTTCATTTGCCGAAACCCACAAGAAATACTCACAAAATTGCAAATAAATTAAAGACTGTCGCTTCTGGCGAAATAAACTTGCAAAGTAAACACAATCTTATTTGTCACGAAAATGAAAGCTGCAACGTCAGCGCATTCCATGGCTGATGTAATAACCTTTTTAAGCGTTTTTAGCGTATTTATTATTTCCCTTCAAATCCAACGCGTCGATAAAACCAAAAGAAAATATAATTATATAAGCAAATAAAGAAAACAATACCCGCAACATTGTCCTTGTATTAATGTTTCAGCAGCTTTTGGCAAATAAACATCACAGGTTGCATGATTCAAAATTTGGCCGAGAGGAAGTTTGGGTCTGGTCACCGACAAAAAAAAAACACACGTAGAACATGAACCGCGCTTGGCCCATGGCCGTGCAGTTTATTACCAGCAAGCTTATTTTAGATGTGTTTGGATTAAAATTACTACGCACTTTACTAAGATTCTCATAATCATAGCCCTCACTAGAAATAATGGTTGCACGAATTTCAACAGGTGGGGAATTTTTGTTTCAAAAAAGGTTAAGTTTGAGGTCCTTTTTACTTGGCCGCTTATTTTTTAGAGGCAAAAACCTAAGCAAAACAATTTTCGAGGATTTGAAGAACTTGTTTTCTTTGATTTGTGGATTCCGGTTTTTTGTTCTGGATTCGGGATTCCAGTTTCCGGGTTTTAGGGTTGCCCCATCTTTAACAGTGTGTTTTCTTTACTTTCAGTTCATACATGGTTGTTATCCAGCATTGGCAGACTTATAAGTTTGCCTTCAAAAATAAATTGCAACAACTATTGCATCTTTCATCACCTATTCTTGTGATGAAATGACACAAAATCCAAGTACAAGAGGTCAAAAGCATAAAACAAACTTACCCAGTAGTGCTTACAGTTCCTTTTACTGTCTGCATATGCCATCCATAAACTGGTACTGCCTGGACAATGTACTCATTATTTTTCTGATTACACCTTTCAAAACATCACTGTTACATGTATATAATTTGTCCTGAAAAAGCAATACATGAAATGTTATGCCTTTGGCACTCACCAAATATCTTTACGTGATTTACAATGTACACCATATCAACGTTCACAATTCTTTTTACTTTCATTGTAACTTTTTTTGTGTCATTTTCACTAACTTGAAGACAGGACCTCCACATTAGGTGGTAATTTGCCTCTGGATTCTATGAATTCACAGGGAGTGATAACAATTAAATAATGACTAACTTTAACAAAGGAGGCATTCAAATGTCAGATTTTAATGTTAAGTTTATACCTGTAACTTTACATTATGCTTCATATGTATAACCTCTCAATAATTGCACCTGTAGACAGGAGGTGTGCCGGGGGAAGAGATGTTCTAAACTTTCTGAACTTTTCCCCCTTACTTGTAATAGGATGACTATTATGAACTACAATTCGCAACCAACACCAATATCAGGTTATGTATACACATGTATATTTTGTTGTCTCCTGTAATCGTAAAAAAATAAAAATTTAAAACCCTCCATAAAGTTCGTACTCAATAACACTGCTAAATGTAGCACTGTTACTGGAAATTAATTTAAGTGAAACTGTTGAAACAGCTCTGTCAAAATTGTTTCTAGCAGTTAAGGCAGGATAACAGAATATACACGTAGTACACAGCAAAGGCCAGAGATACACACATGTTGGTCATTAGTTAGGATTTGGTGAGCTTCTGTGCTAGGTACATGTATGGTGGAAAATAATAGACTATCAAAATGAAGGTTCCCGAGACATTTTGACAGCGCAGTTCTCTGTCATAAGAATATCATTTACATACATTTATTACATATGGTTTGTGTTTAAAACTGATATAATGCACACTCTGATTGGCTAATTCTAGTGCATTATTTACATTTACTTGGTATACGTCAGTAAAATCATAAAACATCATGTGTGACTAAAATAAAAAAATAAAATTATTCTCCTGTAATGCCCATGGGCCAATTATGGGCATGCTAAAAAGGTCCTAACACAAAGTAAAAAGAAATTAAGAAAACTATTCCTTTTTTCCTGAAAATTGTAGCGAGAGTGCATTCTATCACCCTGACGAGATAAAATTTAAGGAGAATAGAGAATTCACAAAGTTATACCACAAATGAATTGGCAGGAGACAGGACAAAGGAAACAGCCAGGAAGGAACTGAAACTTTCTTCAAGGAGCAAAAAAGTATGCATGCATAACGAAGAAAACAGTCAGTGACATTCAGTTAATGAGTTAGTTAATAAAAAAATTAGTGTGAAGAAAAGAGTAGAAAGAGAGAGAGTGGAGATAGGAGAGAAAGGTGCGATTATTTGTTTTGGATTTTGAAATTAAGTGGGATGGTACGGCATGTCTGAGACCTGCCCATACCAAAATATTTGCTTTTTTCATCTTCTTTGTAATAATAGTATAGGACTCTGTAATATTTAAATCAAATCGAAGGTCAGTTACATGCGTAATACCAGATTCGAAAAATGTCGTATAGAATATTGGTTTATTATCTATACGAATGTCTTTGTTATTCCATGTTACATTGTGCCACGTTTTCTCTGCAGAGAGCTCATCTTGAAAATCCGCCCACCACTGAAGCAACTCGGTATAAAATTGAGAAGAGATTGTGAGATCCTTTATATTATAATTGCCATGAAATAAGAAAGGGCTGCCAAAACGTTTTAGTATGTGATGTAAGTAATTTTTCCATGTGCCATCATTTTCGCTGAAAATTCTCTTTAGCCAGGCTAGTTGTAAGGATTTAATCATTGTTTCTAAATCAATCATTTTCAGTCCACTCTTTTCATAATCATTTATTGCAGACAAACGTGTGACTTTGTCTACGCCTTTCCATAGAAATTTAAAAATCAATCGGTTCAGTTCTTGGACAACTCCCTTGGGGGTAGTTAATGACAATACATAAACAAATTTTGGGACAATCAGGGATTTTATTATTGTTACCCTTCCATAGAGGGAGAGACCTCTTGCAGACCAAATGTTTGTAAGTTTCTTAACACTGTCCAGGTTTTCTATGAAGTTTTCTCGTGTAGTAATTTCTGATCATAAGAGTAATAAACCCCTAGGGCTTTAATTGGTTCATTTGGCCATTTAATGCCAAAGGGTTTTGTTTTATTTTCTCTTGAAGATCTAATCCACATTCCTTCAGTTTTGGTGGGATTAACCTCTAAACCTGAGAGCTTCTTAAAATTGTTGAGCAGCCTGAAAAGAGTTTGAGCCGAGTTAACTTCCAAGAGAACTGCTGTTGTGTTGACTGTGTATTGGAGTAACTTTGTTTCTTTCTCGCCAACAGTGATGCCTTTTATCATTGAATTTTGTCTAATTGCAATAGCCAAGGTTTCAATGGCCACCACAAAGAGATATGGAGAAAGTGGATCTCCTTGCCTAACTCCTCGTTTAATTGTGAAGTAATGAGAGGTGATGCCATTGTTAATAATGCAGCTTTGTATATTTTTATAAAGAGTCATTACCCAAAGAATAAAATTTGGACTAAAATTAAATGATTCTAAACATCTTTGAAGAAAATTAAGTTCCAAACTATCAAAGGCCTTCCGGAAGTCAATGAAGAACAACAAACCGGGAATATCTTGTTTGGCTGTTAAGTCCATTATGTCAAAAGTTGATCGTACTGTTTCACCGATATAGTGATCTTTTATAAAACCAGTTTCATTGTGATGGATAATGTTTAGCAAGACATTTTTTATTCTAGTGGCTATAGTTTTAGACATAATTTTTGCGTCCATGTTTACAAGCGAGATTGGTCACCAGTTATCCAAAAAAGAGCGGTCCTTTCCTTTCTTTTTGATAAGTGTTATGACTGCTTGTCTTTGCGAGCATGACATTTCACCTTTTTCAAAGCATTCATTTGTACATTGAATAAAAGGTTCACTAATTAATGGCCAGAATTTATTGTAGAATTCAATGGGAATTCCATCGTTCCCAGGAGTTTTGTCATTTTGGAAACACTCTAAAAGCAAGGCTCATTCTTCTGAAGTGATTTTACCCTCACATGACATCTTTTGTTCTTCTGAAAGTTTGGGAATTAATAAATCTTTTAGGAAAGTTTCAATCACTTCATTGCTCTTGTTCCTACTCGTGTATAACTCTTGAAAAAAGCGTCGTTCGTACAAGATATTAAATGGATCCGTGGTAATCGAACCATTGATATTTAATTTTCTCATATGCTATTTGATATGATTTCTCTTTTCTAGATTCCAAAAATATTTGGTACCTTTCTCACCGTGCTCGTGCCAACGGGTTCGTGCACGAATAATTATTCCTTTGACTTTTTCTTCATAAAACAATTCCAGAGTTTCTTTCACAATTCTCATATTAAGTGTAAATACTGCATTGGGGCATAACCTCTCATTAAGAAAATAGGGCCCATGTACCCCCAACCAAAAGCAGTGGCACTAATAAAATGAAATAGTAAATCCAAATCAAAGTAGAGCTTTAATTGCAGACAGGATTTACGTGCACAATCTACTTGACATTTGGACTATATAAGCATTTCACCAAACCAAACTAATTGGACAGACAACAAAATTAAAACAAGGAAATCCACATTATAAACACAATGTGCATATCACTTCATCTGAGTATCAACAGCAAATAACTTCTCAATGAAAGGTAACTGAATGAAAGAAAGGATAAAGAAAATTCGTTTAACTTGCAGTGTTAAAGTTTAATAATTATTCACTCTAAAATTTGAATATTACAGTGTGTATTTTTACCAATTTAGTTTTGCAGTCATTTTATTGGCGGTAGCTTTGCCAGTCTTCAACCAAATTAACCTGGGAATTCACCCAAGCATTTCGCCAAACCATGCATGCAAATAAAACAAAATGAGGAAATCTCCATACTTTGTAATCACAATATGCAAATCTTCACATAGGAACGTCAAAAGTAAATTTAGCAAATCCTGTTCACTTCGGCTTAAAATGGTTTGTACACCTGTCTTAGTTTTCAACAACAGAAGAAGAAATTTTAGCAGTCTACGAGGCGGCTGTGCCAACTAACACAGAGAAAACTTCAAAACTCACCCGGCCGTGTTTACAAATAAGGTTTTGGTTAAGCTTATTTTTAGACGTGAGGTTATAAGCTTAAGTTGACGATAAGAATCGGCTGAAAACTTAATTTGTTTACAACTTACAACAACCTCCACCAAGCGATTCACGTGTCATTGTTTAGAGATGAGTGAAATTAAAACGATGTAATTTATAAAATATCTCACAGCATGGCTTCAAATAAGGAAGACTTTAAAATGGATTCCAATTGAAAATAAGCTTATATCGCCGAGGTAACTTGTTAATTTTCATAGCAAACGCAACAACAAAAGTCACTTACCGCAAGTTGCCAATTCAGTTCGGCCAGTGTAAATCTTCCAGGTAGAAACTTGCAGCAAAAGTTGTGAAGACTGAACTGAACTAATCTTTTTGATAGATCAACCAATTGACCACTTTTTTCCAGTGTTTACTGTTTTGTAATTTCTCTAAACACTCAGGCATGTTTGATTTCTCTTGTTCATGACCTGACCAAATCATGTGACTTTTCTTGCACGGCTGCACAGCGTCATGTCGCACGAATCAGTTAAAACTTGGGACTGCAGTCTTCTGAGTCAATATATCGGGTACTTTCGCCTCCTTTCTATGGCTCTCGTTAGCTTTGGTTCACAGCATTGTTTGGTATTATTTCACCTCCTTTCTCTAGCCCTTGACTCGCGATAATTCACGGCATTGTTCAGTACTGTTTCGCCTCTTTCCCCAGCGCTGGCCCACTCTTTTTCGCGATCTTCACTACTTCTTTGCCTGTTAATTCCTGCTTTCTGTTTTTTTGCCTCAGTGCAACCCCATCTTAAAAACATTAGATCAACCTCTGCTATCGTTTGTCGACATAACAAATAGAAATGAGTTTTCTTTTCTTTAAAAATCCTGCCAAGAAAAATGGCATTCTTCCGCTACAAACAGAGGGGGCATGTCTCTGCCAACCTATTAGCTGGAGTATGGCCGCCATGTTTGGCAACTCCGCCGCCATTGTCGTCGTCGTCATCGTTGTCGTCGTCGTGCATACGCGCCCATGAGCAATACCGTTAGCCATGATAACCGTGTGAAAATCCATTCATGGGTTTCCTTTTCTTTCCCATATGAGTATGGGGCTCTGCTTGGCAGCCCTTTGGGCTGCTGGAGCTCTGCTATCAAAACTTGTGTTCAAGGTTTTCTGACTTTCATTGTTATCACATTGAGGGGTTTCAATAAGTTTTTTAGCAGGTGAGCATTAGCATATGACAACAGGGCAAAACAAGTATAAGGCCCATAGGGCCTTGACAAGCTAGAGGGTCCTGAGTATTCCCGCCCAGAAATTTTGAAATCAAAGACTAGCAGGATGCATTTTCCTGTAATTTGAAGCATAAAAGTGGATAAATCAGTTTTCATAATCTGCTACTCAGTCTGATTACATAAAAAGTTGGTATCACAATAATTTATATTCAGTATTCCATACATGTAATTACTGGCTTTGACAGGTTTCTAGCAAAAACAAACTTGCAAGAGTTGTTTTAGTAAACCACACAAGCAAAATTCTGCATGCATCTACATGTATACTGTAAAGAGACTTTATACATTAGGTGTTAGATGGCTTCTTTCCATTGTTTTAAAAGTGACTTAATAGCACAGAATAAAGCTTTTCAATGTCCAGGTGAAGGATTAAACTGAACGTGTTATTTTTAATTCAGTGCAGACAGGTTATGTATTTTTGTCTGCTGTTTGTGGGAAAATGAAACTTGAAACTCATACCAGCAGAGAATAAATTGGTCATATGCTAGGCAACCAGTGAAAATAGCAAACTGATTGTGATGACTATCTATAGCTTTGTCGCTTTCTAGGGCCAGCCAGGCCAGGCTGAGAAAAAATTGCATACTTCCTTCACACTTTATAGACAAAGAGCCAGAAACAGAAAAAAAAGGATTTATATTGTGTTTTCATACTATTTCGCGCTAAATTTATAGTGATGAACCGTGAACTGGGGAGTTTTTTCACCAGTGGTAATTGGACTTCACGGTCAATTTCAGACCATTTACCCTTGCAGGGAAATGCAGAAATACATTTAAGTACATCTGACAACATGAAGACAGTACTATAAAATCAAAACAGGCTCTTTTAATGAAGTTTCCTATACAAAAAAGTGAGTAAGTTACTTGTCCTTAGGAAAACTATCCATGAGAAACTTTTCACTATTCACTTCGCAGTGCTTTTTTGACATACTAAATAAATAAACTCTTTCAGTATATTTTGCAATGTAAAGTTTATTTCACATGAAACTGGACTTCTTTCTTCAGTGGCGCAGAAAAATATTGAGTTATTTGGCACGTGATTTTGACACATTTCAATTGGGTTTTCATGCATATAACAAGTTTCCACAATGCATCATTGAGCAAATTTACAGGTGAGTTTGGTTTGCAATTTGAAGATACAAGAGTGATAACACGTACTATAGCTGACAAAATCATGTTTTCTGTGACTTGAAATAAGCTTTTTTTTTTAGAAGACTGTCTTCCTCCGGGAAATAACATGGGACAGCAACAGTACTATTTAAATTATCAATGAAGCAGCCGGGCAAAGCTCTGTTCTCAGCCAATCAACTTGACTGGTGCCCAGCCCTTAATGAAACCCCTGCACATTGTTATTAAATAAGATTTCCTGTATACATTATTAGTGATTTAACAGGCTCACATTGTTTAGGGGTAGAGCAACAACCTAAGAGATTTCTTCTGCCCATCCATCTCTCATTAATGCGTGCAAGGTCATAAACTAAGATCTTTTTCTTTCATTTTATGAACTGCTGGTTGATAATAATATTTTGTGTTTTTTAAGCTTCATTAATTTGTTTAGTTTTGTTGTTGCCTTTTGATCACTCTATCTAAACTACATGTGGTATGTTTATGTGCTGTTCACTGTTGGGAGAGTTTCTCTCTGCCGCTCATCATATTCATGTTGAGTTTTTGTAAGGTAGTGCTTTCATCTTTTAATTGCAATTTATTTTCATAGGTGCTGTTGGTTTCTAGTCAATTTCTGTTTGTCTTCAGATGTATTGTGTACTTTAAGTTTGGTTTCTAGCAACCGCATTATACAATAATAATTACTGTATGTATGACTAAAACGTTTGTTTGTGCACTGGATGTTTGACTATTTTCATTGGCTTTGAAATCTGAAATTATCTGATCAGTCTGATTAGCTTTATACTACTTATATCTAAAATTAAGGTAACTTAAAACATTTCTAAAATAATTATTGTCTCCTTCCCTTACATGCATATCCTGGAATCTTGATAAGATGAGGAAAGGACCGGTAAGTGATGTTTTCTCTCACAAGTCAAACTACTAATAAGGCTCTTGTTGAAAGTTCATTCCCTCGAGTTTTCTCCAAAGGATTTCTGAAATAAATTAAACACTCATTTAGGGAATTGGGTTCAATTGACCATGATGATTGACCATGATGATTGAAAACTACTAACCTCCAACAAGGTTAATAATCTTAACTGATATCTAATCAGAATACAGCCTTTTAGAAAGTTCAAGCTGTCTTTTCTTACCTACTCATCTACTTATAGCTCAGGAAGCTACAGCTATAGTGACTTAATTACTTTTGGATGATCTGCTTATATAGGCTGTTTTGTCCAGTTTGTCTGTTATGGTTATAACATGGTAATAAAATCAGTGTGTAGAAACAGTTGAGTAGTAGAACAGCATTTTACTTGGCCAATTAAGCCAAGTTATCAGGC
>Ga0100404_1171209_pt1 | contig 10054 bp, 6 predicted proteins | sample Orb8nscriptome_FD_81152 | JGI IMG/M metagenome (GOLD analysis project Ga0100404, IMG submission 81152) | Coral microbial communities from Puerto Morelos, Mexico - Orbicella 8 C A metatranscriptome (Eukaryote Community Metatranscriptome) | ecosystem: Host-associated > Invertebrates > Cnidaria >... | reverse complement strand
TCGTCATATCATTTCAATTAACTAAATGTGTGGTGGTTCAAAACTACGAAGTCACAGCGCGGCAATTGAGGAATTTAAATTTTTGTTAAAAAATCTACCAAGGAACAGCGAAGAAAATTGAGGTAAATACAAGTATTTGTAAGAAAGCGCATTCTGCGACTCCGAGTCGCATCATATACATTGCAAGCTATTAGGTTTTGTAAGACTGATTTGTATTCAATCTGTGAACTAAAACGAAGTTGAAAATATTCGATTGAAGATGAACTATTGAGGGGAGATGTATAAAGTTAAACAAGTAAGTAAGTGCCACTCGATAACCTTAGTCGAGAAGTCTAAATCAATTCAATTCCTATCAAAATGTAAACTATTCCTCACGGGTGAATTGAGAAAATTTCCTTGTCTCGCGTGACAAGGTTTGTTCCAACTTACCTTTTATCAAGGAAGCGCGCTAAAAGGTTTCTAACCAGCTAAGATTTTGTTTTTGTTTTTAGCCTTTAGCCTACGTGACAGAGAATAATTTGAAAACAACCCTATACTAACACTAAGGTAATATTATAATTTCTTCTTGCCTCCGTCTCTGAAAGGTTGATACAACTCCTGTAATGCCCTCTTTCTTAGCACGGTTCGTGAGACAGCAGAATCCAAAGATTGGTCCATTAACGCAGGCAATCGCTCCTTGTGATCAAACATTAATGGCAGCCATTTAAAAAGGAATTTGTAATCTGTCAGCGCATTTTTTGCCCCAAATTTCCAAAGAATATTGAATTCTTTCAGAGTCGTAGGAAGATAAATTTATTTCATCTTCCTTTTCGTTTCTCTAGTTATGGACCTTTTTAGTTTCAATTTGTTTTTGTTTTTTTAATTTTGTCCATTGTTATTCTGACACAAATCCACACGCGTGCGTGCTTCCTGATTCGAAGTTATGACCAACATCATATGCAATGCGGATTTTACAAATTTAATAAATTGTTAACTCCTTTCTCTAAAATTCCGTTAAGTGTTTTGACATTATTAACGGTGAACCTGCACAGCCTGCTTTGCTTTCACGAGTAAGTATTTCAAAACGAACCGCTGCTTAGTTAAGAGTGTTTCTCAGATGGCAAAGTTTCTGTCATGACGTAACTCGCTTGATATTTTCCATCCTACATAATAGGATGAGTGAGTACTGAACGTGACCTGACTCAGATATGTTGATATTCACACCAATGAAGTCAGAATACTTCATCATCTTTTTTCTCGTAACTGCTTCATTCGTCGATCGCGATGTTATGTAATCAAGGTGGTATTCAAATAAAAAAAAAATTATCAAGCACAATATACCAGTTGTGCACTCGGCTTGTTTGATGTTAGGACACAACATTGGCATAAAAGCAGGGATAACGCGTTATTCTGTAGGTATTTCTCGGCAAAGGTAAATTAAAGGTAACCTTTGACTAATCACCGCTTGTCGGCTCATTTGAAATTTGCGTAAGAAAGAAAAATCTAGCGCAGTGATGATGCGGAGTGATTAAATATATTTTGCTTCCTATTCCACACTCTTTTGACACCTTGAAATGCAAGACAAAAAATTTCTTCAACCATCAGTTTTCTGCTTTGCAAATTCACCAAGGAAAATAATGTTGTACTGATTTGGCTTAAACTTTGCCTTTTGTTATTGCTGTTGTATTTTACGGTTTGTTTTGTTTGTGTGCGCGAACGTGACGTGATCTTACGTTCGTTACGAGATGCACGATCAACATCAGAACAGGTGTAAGTATTCAACTGTTTTAAAATTCTAATAATTTTGCCGCCCCCGGAAGAGACGTGCATTAAACAGATGACGTGCAACAAAAGCATTCTGAAATCTGGGAGAATGGACACCACCTACCGTAGACCGAGATCACTGTCAGCTCTCATTACTTATTATCATACATTTCTTATAAAGTTAGATAGGCGAATTTTCTTTGAAGAGTCTGTCTGCCTTGATATTGTTAATAGAAAATTAAATGTTAGTCGCTTCATGAATGAACAGTCTATTTAGTACAGGATTCGGTGTTGTTTTTGCTGGTTTACCGTTTAAAGATTATAATGAACAGAACGTTTAATGATGTGACTAAAATAGCTGAGTAATAATCGTGGAAACAAAAGCTTATTGAACTCAGTGGAGCCCAAGGGAATACTTTTAATGATTATTATGTTGTTTGAGTCTTTGCTAAAGCGGGTAAAAGGACAAGTGTTGACCTTTGTTGAAGCGTGTTGAAGGACAAGAGTTAATTACGTCAAAATAAAGTGCTCAGGGCTTCAAAGAGACAAGCTTGCCGCAGTCTCACAGATCCGTAAAAGTATTGTTTTCGAGCAAGGCGGAAACTGATTAAATATACTTTCGATGCGGAGTATAAAAGAAAGCTTTAGGGAAGACGTGCCATACCGAGCCATCAAATCACTGGAGCTCTTTTCTCTGGGGGTTAACCAAACCATCAACTTCTCTTTACGGCTTCGAAGCGAGAGATCAGAGACTTTCAGAAAATTAAGGGTATGTTAGTAATCTAAAGGTAAAATAATCGATCTTGTTTGTGAAAGTTTTCAATGCTCATAGTTTTGTTCTGACTTCCTCATGGTCTCGGTCAGGGTGCATTGTGTGAATGTTACACGGTTGTTTTGGTCAAATCGTCTAAACGAGTTTGGTTTTAAACTTAAAATACTCTTTACATAGTTGAGATAAATGCTAAGTTACCTTCGACTATTTTGTTGGAAACTGGCGCATCAAATTGTAGACGCGGTTTGAGAATGACAGTTTTGGCTGAAGCTTTGAGTTGTCTCACAAATGCTGACTGCAAGAGGTTTATTTCCTTTATTACCATGATCACGGCATTCTCGCGAGCTGAGCAAATTGAGGGAAAGTATAGAAACCGACTTGGCGAGCGAGAGCGCAAGGCCTTTTTTCTCTTCTAGCGAAAAGGACATGAGGATGAAAGAAACAAGAAACTGACTCGAATATGGGTCAGTGTTTGGTCTGCTTCGTCGGCTTTCGCTCAGAATGGGAACATAATTCCCAGAAACACTTGTTTTACTGCAAGTGTAAACGAAACAAGTTCGAGCGACGAGAGCGAGCGCTAGCAATCATATGAAAACCAAGCTGTAGAAGACGACCAGTGTCTATCGAGCGTGGGTGGAAAGTTTTGTATTTTCGACTTTATATTCCCTTTCGAACAACGGCATTAAACTTTGGTGTTTGAACAATTCGACGGCATCACTGCGTAGGCTGAAATCCACCTCCTTTTTCACTGTCATTTTCTTAAATAAACTGATCCACTTAATTTAATGTTTTCTATAAAGAAACCAAACCAATACTTTCAGTTTTTTTAACTACCGAACCTCTCGGGCAATTGTGTCATTGGCGCGACTTTTGTGAGCGGGAGCGGAAGAGGTGACAGAGAAACAAATTACGAGTGGAACACAAAGAAATCAATCTAGTTGAATACAAAGCTTCTTTGAGATCGGCTCTATTTAAATTGGACACATTTCCTTGAATAATGGTACGTGTTATGGATACAACTTTTACATAGTTGTATTATTTGCGCTTCTTTCAATATCTGCCACGTACGCTTGCCTTCGACAAAAAGATTACTTTAATTACATGTAATAAGCTTTGTTTCAGCCGAGTTATGAGAAGATTGTTCGATTGTATCTACAGAAAAGCTTCGTGGTTTCACAGCATGATGTTTTCCTTGTTTCCACTGAACAATCTAAAATTTTAGAATTTTTTATTCTTCATTGTTGGACTCGATCCTTTCCCTTGCTGTATTATGATACAAATGTAAAATCAATCTGGGCTATTAAGACAACAATAACTTTTCCCATGACTCTCAACACAAATCTAGTCCCCAGCTACGGTTCAGAGTTAATTTGTTTTTAAAATGAACTTTCATTCTTTCTTACAGTCAAAATCTAGCAAAGGAAAAAGAGGGGCGTCCACCATGGTCAAAGTGAAGAGTTATGAAGATAATTCTATTGAGACTGAAGGTAAAACACGAACCATATATCTTTTGTTTTTCTTAGTAGCTCAGTACATGACAGACACAAAAGTAGCTTGCGCGCAGGCTAACACAGAAAGAGTCCTTAGAAAATGAAAAACTAAAACCAAACTTTTCACATTATTAACGTCAATTAGCACTAGTAAGCAATTAAAAAACTTTGGCAAGCGTGGAATAAGCGCAACGGGGAGAAGACCGAGAAATTCACAACTAGTGACTTGCGCGAGAAACCAACATGTAACTGAAGACAAACGCGGGAAAATTGCGAAAACTAATTTATGTTTATTCTGATTGGCTGAGCTGAAAAATTAATGAATAAATCGTTACTTCATTTTTCATCAATGGTGCAGCAATCGACGTTAACAGTCAAATCTTCAACAAACCTCCCAGAAATAACGTTATCGTCAAGGACCAATGAAGCTGGCCATGTTGTGGAATCGCTTCACAAAAAATGTGAAATCCATCAAGGTAGTCGGTCTCCCGAGCAAGAGTCGTCGGTATCGTTCGGATGATTCTCGGGTATCTTCGTTATTTATTTAGGTCAACGATTGTTGGCAGTGTTGCTAGAATTCATTAGAACCAACAGGACAGAAGAGTTTTCATCATGGCTGTAAACTAAATCTAATTCGCATAACTTTGGAGAAATTATTTCTTAGTTTCGTCCTTATGTTTGTTAAGGAAGTAAATGCTTGAGATAAATCCAGAAATGCAATTTTTATTCCTATACTTGCTTTGATATCACAGACTCGCGCTTTTATAAAACTTATAACAATATTCACTGATTTTAACTTAGTCTTCATTTACATGACTAAAAAGTTATATTATGTCCAGCACAAAAGAGTCAGGATAGTAACAAAACAGAAATTAATTAACGGACCGTTTTGGTTCTTTGTTACATCTTTGTAGTGGTACGAGATTGCCTACCCCCAGTAGAGTAATTAATCCCGGCTGTTCGTCACAAAACTCTGAAAATATTCGTGTCGAGAACTTTAGTCGGAACGGATAACGGCTTCGTAAACCATCTCAAATACAAAATCTTACAATCTGCAGCGTTTGAAACTATCTTATATCGAAAATGGCGAAAACATACAAAATTGACCCAATTTTGAGGGAAAAGTTCAATCGTATTTCAAGCATTTCGCGGATATGACATTAACATGGTTTATAATGATGCTATTTGTTCAAAGGATTATACTTCGAGATCTGAGTTGGTAAGTTAAGACTGTAGAATAACTTTGCCTTAAAATATAAATAATAAAAACTAAGTCTTGAGGTATAGGTTTATGATGGGAAGTTTGTTGGATGAAACCAGTTGAATTTACTGAATGTTCACTTCGCATCGGAACAGAATAGTTATTTAGTGTTAATTTGAGGGCAATATCGTACAAAGCTACAACATGAATTAGTCGAGAAGACTTGCCGCGAGTATAAATCTCTTGACTCAAACTGTCTGTATATTAAATTAACTAATTTCTACTCTATGAGTGAGTAGTTGTAAAACGCCATATGATTTCAACTGTAATTTATCGGTAATTTTCATGTAGTGCTCGAAAGGTTGCGTGTACCTTTCTGACATAGTTAAGATCGAAAAGTAAATTCTCAATAATTTTAATGGATGAGATCAAACTTTATGACTTTGTACTGATATGGTAAGATACACATAACACTCGCCCAGCTTTGTTAATGTGTAATGAATACACTAGAGGAGTTATGAGGTGACTGCAGTATTCGCAGGCCGAGTTATTGATTTTACAAATCGACAGGCTATATAGCAGGAACTCACTGACAAGTTACTGAGAATTTCGCAAGGGTATTGCTGTGCAGTTCGTAACAGTCTGACAAGTTTGACTGGTTGTAAATGTACAAAACAATTGCCTGAAATGCTTTCTGTGTATTAATTTCACGCTTAAGACAATAGAGGCTTTCGTTCCGTACAACAACTTCAGTGAAATTAGTGATTCTATGTGCATAACAGCTGTTGAAGCAGAAGTGTCAAATTAACATAAATTATCAACATTTCTATGCACAAAATTGTGACCCATTTTTAATTTGAAAACAAGGCCTAAAAAGACTCGTGAAAGGTCGAATAACATTTAATTTTCCCTTTCTGTACAAGACGTTCCCTTGTTCGGCATTTTATCGTAGGTAATCTAAATATTACAATCTCGTAGAACAGTTATCTGCGAACAATTCTTACAGGTTGCCATGACAATGTCTCAACTTGTACTCGGTAACAGTTTTTAATTGATTTTCTTTGTGCAGCTGACAAACCCAAGCATTCTTAAACTTCTGTTGACGGTGACTTAATTCAGTTGCAGTTTTCTTAAGTACTGATCGTGTACAAAAAAGGGGAGCGAAAAGTCACTTGAAACAAATCTGATCGGTCGACACAGGTCGATGAAAGTAGGTTTAGTAATTTTCACGAACCGATTAAAAGAACTAATTCTCAACAATATCTACACGACGAAGGAAAAAGAACTTCGAGGTAGAAAGAAAGACACAAAGACAGAACGAGTTAAAAACCGTTTTCTTTTGAACTCTGAATGTCAACATTTTCACTGGTCAATGCACAGTAATCTGTTAACTCTACATCTTTACAGCTCTAGTGTGAGATCTTGCTCGAAAAAAGAAGAGTATTGTTTTGTTGTCGATCAGTTTTCTTAATGGTCGTAATCTGTACACGCTTGTCTATTTATAGTGGTTATAAAGCAACATTGTTGACAATAGGTCCTTTACATAGCCTCTGGCTTTGTTGTAACGCGCCTGTTGTTCTGTTTAACCCAATCTTTTTCGTTTACACAAATCGCCATCAACCAATACCAAAACAATACGTTGATTTGTCGAAGAGGACAAACATTTCAACTTCTAGTCCGTTCCTGATTTCCTATGCATGGTCAATTCAAAGTCTTGTTCGCGCTTCAGAATGTGGCCTCTTATGTTTGCAAAGGTGCAACTAGCGCTCTTGGAAAAGAAGAAACGAGACAAAAATGAATTTTTTCACGCTCAGGCAGATCTCATCGATGAGGAAATCAACTCAGATTCTGGTGAGAATCAATAGCTTTTGTAGGTTGTTAGTGGATAATTTTGCGGTCCGTCACTCTCTTTGGAAGCCAATTAAACACTGGGCACGAATGCGTTAATGTCGAAACACCAAATTCCAACCAAGAACAGAGAAACAATGTCAGAACTTTAGAACTGAATGAGCGGAAACATTGATCAAAAATCTTTCATTTATGATTGACAAGAAGGCTCGCAGGAGACTGTAACTTTGCATAGTTTGGTTACCACATGCGGCTCGAAAACAAAGACAAATTTTTTTAATTAAGAAGACGACTTTGTTGTATACGGCAATATTTCTGTGGATAGTGCTTCTTAACAGCTCAATCCGTGCGATACATTTTTATCTCGTTGTCTACGAGTTTTTAACTCTGAAATTCGTAACAAAGTTATAGATGTGTTACAAATAAATTATCACTGAAATTAACGGATTAGCAGGTAACATGTTTATTATTTGACCGTGCTACAAAACGTAGTATTTGAACACCATTAGCAAGGAGCTTTATTTTATCGGTGGAAACTGTCATATGATTTTAAGTAGTTTTATATCAATTCACACAAAATGAAACAAGCACAAAATTGAAACTGCGGACCAAATTATTGCGCCTTTGACTATTTGGCAAGGTGCAATGTAAATCGTATTGCTTTCCAGTTGTATTCAAATACAGAATTATTGTGATCTTCGACAGAATCCATTTGAAAAGTTCGTGAAATGAAATTGAGTTATATAGTGAGACCGGCCCAAACTTTAGAAAATGCCTTTCACAGCATAGCACTTTTCACCGAATGGTCACTGACAAAAGTTTCAACCACTGACGTAGTGGCCATGTTCTTTCGACACTATAATAATTAAATGTCCTGATGTCTTATTATTATTGTTTTTTACGGACGAAGTTGCACAGCGCCAAGAGTCTGCCACAAAAATGTAATGTTCTCATTCAGTTAGCAGCTTACATTTGGTCGCACACGCACCAAAATTAGAGCGACTAATGGACAATGATTTAGTACATTTTTTTGAACCATGGCATAAATAAGTAATCAGAGATTATTTTTTCTTGCAGTCCTCTAATATTTTTACGTTGTATTTGTTTAGCAGAAAAATGTGAACTAAAACAAAGTTTAAGTCATTTTTTCTGTAAATATAACTTTTTCTGGCATAATGCCTAATGGACGGATTCTGACGCAAATTATTTTAAAATGCCTTAGAAATCGAGCGCCCACTCCATATGAAAACAATTAAATTTAATCAAAGCAATAAGATTAACTGTGTTATTCACCTTGATCTAAAGAGTAAAGAAACGCAAATTATGAAATTATGTTGCCTCCATAGTAAACAGCCATATGCAGCACAGACCATAAACAAAGTTTCTACAAATATATGTATTTATCGACTTCTCAAGTTTATTTGATGTTGCCCACACATTATGGTAATGTGTTGACAACCGAAGTGGTAAAAACTCATTAATAATTTCTCGTATCTCCCGTTGCTATCTCTTATCTCCCGGCAATTTTAATCACGTGATTCAGCAGGTGGCAATTTCACTTATCAAAACACCTCTTGCAATTCATCATTGCATTGGTGTGCACGTAATACCGAATCTTCACTTGAGGATTGGCTAACTTTACTCAAGAGTTGCCCTTAAGAGACTTGTTCACTTCTGGATTGCCTCATGAAGCTTCTTCACAGCGGTCTTTTAAATGTCGTATTACTCAATTTGAGTGGAAAATATGGATTGCAACAAGCCGCGTGTTCCGAGTAGGTGACATCTTCCGTATAATACGTTTGCTAGTCTTCCTGTGTTATAAACTGTACAGTTGTATAAATATCTTTCATGGAGCTTGCGGAATCTCCCGGATCGATACGTTTTTGTTGTTATCAGTTAGTTTGTGTTTTGTTTTGCAGTTCAGTCCGCCACAAGGTGAATTACCTGGTCTTCTCATAACCGCAGAAATACTGATTTAAACGACATGCAAAAGCACTATTTCTCTTCCTTATACAATAGCAGAGTCAATTGGATTATTTTAGTTATTTGCAGTTCCTTCTTCGTCCAAGGAAATATCTTCTTATCCAAGCTTTATTGTGGATTTCGTAATTGACTTTTAATCATTAAATTTATAAACGTTTCAGTTACATTAAAAGCTTGGTAAACGTGGAACTGAACGACCATGTCTTAAGAACGCAAAAAGTCTTAGAATTTTCCATTCCTCTTGCCACACACCACTGGTGGCAGTGCCTCATTATTTGAGACGATTCGGCAATATTATATTCACTTTGAAGTCTGCAGCTCGTTGAAAATTAAAGTTGCTGAGTGAAAATTTTTTGGAATCAATAAAATATTGCACTACTACTAAAGAAACATCGTTTTAAACTAACAAGGTTTGAAAGCGAGCAAATAATGAGTAAATATTTCACTTTCTCGGAAGAAGTCCCGGTGATCCTTTCGGCTTTTTCTAAAGTAAACGACTTGACAACCTAACCAAATTGCCATAATCACAAATATTCCTCAGTGTTTTGCATTTGTTAAAATTCTAAATCAAATAATCAGCGTCAGGTGAAAGGACAAAGAGATCATAATTTGTAATCAGCTAGTATTCATATCTTCCTTGATAATTCAGAAATGCAGGTAAATTTATACGAATTGTTTGATCTCAGATGCAGAAGATAATTCTGCATTGTCCAGTCGCTTTGCGGGGACTGAAGGGGGTTGCCTCCTAGGGAGTCCTAAAACATATTCCCATGGAAACTGTTAAATTCTGGATTCTAAAACGACCGATTTTCTGACATGAAAAAGATGCCGATCAAGACAAGTGTGACATTACGACATCCCACAATATCTGGGCTAAAATAACAAAAATCTGGCTGTTTTCCGTAAACACGTGGAAACTGAACAGCCTTACATATTCCAGTCGCAGAAGTGAAGGTTATTTCTAGGTCATCATTTACAGATTATATGTTGCGTTAGGCGCCAAAACAAAATTTTCAC
>Ga0100404_1056828_pt1 | contig 10230 bp, 11 predicted proteins | sample Orb8nscriptome_FD_81152 | JGI IMG/M metagenome (GOLD analysis project Ga0100404, IMG submission 81152) | Coral microbial communities from Puerto Morelos, Mexico - Orbicella 8 C A metatranscriptome (Eukaryote Community Metatranscriptome) | ecosystem: Host-associated > Invertebrates > Cnidaria >... | reverse complement strand
GTTCGATTATCTGATCGTGAAATTTGACATCATTTCTGTTATTTTTTCGGCTTCACAGGTTGTGGACGGTTTTTCATAATTTTCTCAAAAATGTAAAAACTCTAAAACCTAAAACCTATGTCACGATTCTTAGCATACCATGGGTCTCTGGACGAAATATCAAGGGGTCTATTTTTTCGACCTTGTGCTGCGCCTCACGCGGTGGTTAGGGAGAGTGGCTCTTAAATGTCACAACAGTCGACTGTATTTAAGTGTAAGTGGTGGCAACTGCTGTAAATGGCATGTAGGATGATTGACATCATCATTACATGGTAATTGCTTTTTAGCAAATGAATTTTTCTGTTTTGGTTAAACAGGGAATTCAGTTACTCAAAAGAGGTTCACAATAATAAAATTAATATCTATATCTTTCTCTTTTTTCATTGTTTTCAAGCAAAACAGACATAATTCAGTCAATGATATTGATCTGCTACATTACTTTCTACACTATTCTTTGAAGTTGTGAGTTTTGCTTGTGTCCTCAATGACGTTAGAGAAAATGGATGGTCTTTGAACAGGCTAAAGGAGAGATGTAAATTAATTCAAATAATGAAATCAAGTGTTTTGTTCTTTTGACAGCTCTGTTTACTTGCCAAGTGTTTAAAGCCAGCATTGCCCTACCTAGATACAGATATAACGGACATTCATAAAGAGGTATGGGTACTCAGCTTTGGAACATTTTGAAACAGTCATGTTTGTGTACATACATGTTTGGATAAGAGATCTTGTTTTTGCACTGAAGAAGCAGGCATGTAACAAATATGTTTATAGTGACTGTCATATCTCGAAGACAATATGCATATCACTACATCTGAATATCAAAGAGCTTATACTGTCTCAATGAAGAACCACCAAATTGAAGAAATGTCAAAGAAAATTTGTTTAAAATTGATTATCATTAGAGGTAAAGCCAAGAAATGCATTTAAAGGCTGGAAAATGTCCAAAATGTGACTTAAAGTGTCCAAGTTTAATAGTAATTCGTGCTAACGCGTAATTTGACTATTATTTTTGCTGACGGCTTTGCAGTCATTATCTGCCATAGCTTTACTAGTCCCTCACCAATAATCATTACAGAAATTCACCAATAAACATAAAAAGAGGAAATCTCCACACTTTGTTAATGCAATAATGCAAATCACCGCGTCAAATACAAACTGAGCAAACCCTGTTCACTTTTAAAGTATACAATGCCTTCTTGAACATTCTTTGTTTCTAACTGTAACAGAAGAAATTTTAGCCATTCATGAAGCCTAGAAAGTTTCAAAACTCACCGTGCAGTATTTACAATTACAATTTTATTATTTTTGGACTTGATGTTATCGGCAAAAACCGACAGAAAACTTGTCTATTTGTTTGCAATATGCAACTTACAACAACTTTAAGAAAACAACTCAAGTGTTATTGTTTAGATATTTTTTTTCAAATCAGGAAGACTTAAAAACTCCTATTGAAGATAAGCTTATCTCACCAAAGAAACTTGATAATTTTTATAGCAAAAGGCATTCCTCACTTATACTTTGTCTCCATTCTCTATTCCTGGCAAGTTCTGCTTTGCATCGTCCTTGCTTGTATCTCGGGTCCTTTCTCTAGCCCTTGCTTGCCCTGCTGCATATCATTGTTCGCTCTTATTTTGCCTCCTTTCTCTAGCCTTCACTTGCTCTGCTTCATGCTGTTCAGTATTATTTCATCTCCTTTCTTTAGTGAGGGTCGTAGAGGGAGTCTCTAACACGGTTCACTAACAGGAAAAAAAATGCATCGCGGATATCAAAATTTCATTGTCCTGAATCACGAAAATAAGCAAATATGTTAGTCTTGTTAATAGTGTGCTCTTATGCCAGAAAGAGTGTTGAAAAAAAGAAAAATTCTGAAGAGCTAAGTAAAGGCTCCATTTTTTTTATAAAATATGATACTTAGCTAATTTCTTGCACTTTAGTCAACGGTACTTATAATCAACTTAAACCGCATTTTGAATATATGATTTCTCTAGCTGTATTGTATTATTGCACTTATTCCTTAATATTCTTAATATGGGCAACACAGAACAGAACAAAACAACGAAAAATAAAGAAGGATGCTCTAGTTTGTCTACTGCATATCATAACACCTCCTGTATTGATTTAAAGGGGGGAAAGGGTTGGGGGAGGGCCACAGAGCAGCATTCTTAGCAACTTAAAATAACTTTTCAATTTGAAGTTTAGAAGTGGGCTTTCTAATGGATTCTTTCATGTTTATTTCCTTCTTAAGTAGTTTTTGTGTATATAAATAATACTTGGCAAATATGTGTGTGAAGTTAAATTTTTTAACGACTTATTTGCGCCTTGAGGATAAGTCTGTGGCTCTAAACCAAACACTATTTCAAGTGCGGGTTCTTGGCATAATAAACACAGTATGTCTGATTCTATACCATAGAAGGAAGCTCTTTTTTAGTCACCACAATTCTGTGAAGCAGTTTGAAGTAGAATTCTTTAAGCTTGTTGTTTTTGTAAACATTTTTAAAATGATTGAAAAAGGTGTTTAGTTGAAGGTCTACAGCTTGTAGATCACGTGCCCATTTGAAGCATGCCTTAATCTCAACATTGTCTTTGTCTATCAAAAGCCAATGGTAATCTCAGCTTTTCAATTTGTGCAAGTCTATGACAGTATTTGGAGAGAGTTGGAATGCATTTTCGGCAAGAAAGGTGCTTTCATCAACTTGTATTTCTTTTGCTTTATTAAGAAGGTGCTTAGGAATTGGGAAACAATCTGCATATAATTTAGAAAATTGCATTCAACTTCGTACTTTTTGATGAACTCTGGGAGTGTAAGAAATTGGCCATTTTCCTGTAAAAGATCCTGTATAAGGAAGATTCCTTTCTGAAACCATTCTTTGTCAAAAATGGTTTGATTTCCAATTAAGATTTCTTTGTCGTTAAATAATACCAATTCCTGGCCAATGGCACAATTGTAGGCTACTTTAATCTCTAAAAAATGTTGTAGCATTGACTTGTAGAATTGCAGTAAGTTGGTTTGCTTCAGGAGTTTTTCATTGTAATTGCATTTTAACAAAAAGGTCAGGCCACCATACAGTACTGTGCAAAAAGAATGCAAACGAAATTCGCTACTTTTGGCAACTTTTCAGTGCTTTTCGAGGAAATTTAAGGAAATTTCGAGTGAAACAATTTTTCTTACGAAGTTCGACGAATTTTCGAAAGGTCTATTGTTTTAATCAAAACGATAATTCGGTCTCTTTGCAAGACCGCGCAAATATTCACACGAAATATCGTTGAGAGTAACGAACTTTCGAGGGAAAGAGTTTGCAGCGTAGCGAAAAGGCGCACGAAAATTTGCTCTATGAACAATGTTCGAAAACATGTAAACATCCCTCTATTTAAAAATTCAAACTCACCCAGTTCATTAACTCTCCTGAGACTTCATCTCCATGCTCACAATGTGATGCAAATGGTTGCGTAAACATGGCAACCATTGTTTATATCCATACATGCAAAGATTGATCGTCAGTTACTCCTGAGCAATCATACCCACCGTATCAAACTACACGCGTACTCAAATTGAGTCTCTTTATCGACAAAATCTTCATCCAGTGGAGATGCTTAAGTTGTTAAAAGGAGAAGAATTGAGAGTCAGTTTCACAACTGTCACGTGTATAATCAAGAAACTGAAACTCACGGAATCCACGAAGAAATGAACGAGCACTGGTCCATCCATCAACAGTGCAGAGATCCCGAAAACAGCAGGGGCTGGACTCTTCAACGAACGAGATACTGTCAGCTGATTAGAGATGTGAACAAAGTCAAATGGTTAGAGTTTGCCTAGAAAGTTTTAGAAACCGGCGATACTTTTGACAACGTCATTTTTACTGATGAATGCTCAGTCTCCCTTGAACAATTCTGCTGTACATGTTACAGGAAAGTCAGCAAACCTGCAAGAAGAAAGCTTAAACCGAAGCACCTGCTGAAATTACACGTGTGGGCTGGCATAAGCAGACAAGGTGGGACGAAAATTTGCATCTTTGAAGGAATCATGGCCACCGACCTTTACTGCGATATCCTTAAAAGCCATCTGGTGCCTTTCATCAACATGCAGCTCCCAGATCACCGCTTCATGCAGGACAATGACCCTAAGCACACTTCACGAGCAGCCAAAACCTTCTTTGAGGAGAATGGGATCAACTTGTGGCGACCCCCCCTGGAGAGCCCAGACCTAAACCCAATTGAGGACCTCTGGCACGAGCTGACATACTACCTGGAAACAAAGGTCAAGCCCCACTCAAAACAGGAACTGATCAAGGGCATTAAGAAGTTTTGGAGGAAGAAGGTAGATGCAACGAAAATGTGCGAAATATATTGACCATGCCATTCCAGCTGTGGTTGAATTACATGGAGCAGCAACCAAGTACTAAAAGTTCTTGATGAACTTTAAAAAAATGGCTCCTTTAGGAGCCACCAATCTGAGAAAAGTCAATGACCAATAAAACAGAAACAGTTACAGTGCTGTGCAAAAGTAATGAGAGTGAATTTCGACGAAAGTGGGCCTTTGTTCTCGCGAATTTTCCTCGAAACATTGCGGACTTTTCAAACGAACATTCGTACCGCCTACAAGAAAATTCAAATAAATTTCGATGATAATTATCATGGTCGATCGAAAATTCCCAAGACACAGTGAAAGTTTGAAGAAACGAACTTTCAAGCCAGCAAAATATCGAAGAACTGTTGTGCAAAGGAAAGGGAAGATCATCAAACTACTTGCTCATTAGTGCTCTTTCTTGTCCCGGAAGGAAGCCTTCTTGTAAAATGGAACAAAAAGTTTTTACGGCCAAAGACATGTAGTTGAATGCAATTTAATGTGACAAGGATTGTGATTCAATTTGACCAGATGAATGTGAATTTCGAAGCACACCTGTACGTGTCAACACAAACATGAAAATTTCTTGTCAAAATTTAAGGCGGATTTAAGCCGTTTTATCCCCAGTCGTGTTCAAAATAATGAGAATACTGTCATTCGCTTTGAACATGTGAAATTTATCAAAAGAAAAACCTTCCAAGGGCTGCTCTGAACATTTTTGCACACAAAACCGCCTAAGCTTACTTGCTGTCTGGTCAGCAGTGATAATACTCTTTTCGCTTCACTGCATGCACAAGTTTTTTTTATAAATCACTTCACAGAAGGAAAGCCTTTTTTAAAGGAGAGAAAACTATTCAAAGACCGAAACATGTTGGTGAACATGATTTATTTTGATTGCAATTGGACTTACTTACCTGTAACTTATTGTTACCACTGTCGAAAGAATCCAGTCACAATGTTTACACTTCCAGTTAGACTGTTTTATCCCAACTGCCTAAAAATCCACTATTTGATGAGAACATTGCCGTGCCTTGAAAATGGGAAATTTATTGAGTACTGGGTTAATTGTTCCTTCCTCTAAGAAGACAAAACTCGACTCTCAAATTAAGGACTGTTTAGAACACTACGAACGTCGAGAACATAGTTGGCTGTGGGAATTGTAGTAAGGAGCAGGCGGCGTGTCAACACAACTTAAGATGCAAATTTATTCCTTACTGTCAAAATTCTGCAATGCTGAAAATAGATTTGTTAACTGATAAGCACTTTAAAAGGAACTAAATCAACCCTTTTCATGACTTAACAATGACCGCAAGAAAAGTCTAACCTTCTTCATCTTAACTGTTAAAGTTAAAATAATAAAACAACCAATGTACATGTGTATAGAGAAAACTATTTGATGAGAACATTACCGTGCCTTGAAAATGGGAAATTTACCGAGTACTGAGGTAATTGTTCCTTCCTTTAAGAAGACAAAACTCAACTCTCAAATTAAGGACTGTTTAGTACACTACGAACATTGAAAAAACAGTAGTGAGGAGCAAGCAGCGTGTCAACACAGCTCAAGATGCAAATTTATTCCTTACTGTCAAAATTCCGTAAGGCCAAAAACAGATTTGTTAACTGATAAGCACTTTAAAGGGAACTAAATCAACCCTTTTCATAACTTAACAATGACCGTGAGAAAATCTAACCTTCTTCACCTGAACCGTTAAAGTTAAAATAATAAAGCAACCAACATATAGAGCAATATTTTGTTTAATATTTGTTTTTAAACTTAATTGTAATTCAAAACTTTAGGCTAGCCTTGCATGATAACAAATATCTGTATGAAACTAGTTCGATAACATGAATCTATGGAAAAATAAAGAAAGCTACTTTTACAATCGCCACTTGGCTCATACAATAGAATCCTGTATAGAATAATAAAAATATAACCACATTTGAAACTTCGCTCGTATGACTAACTTATGAAAAAAATGAAAACTAGCGAGTTCAGGTTAACTGACGATCTCAGCTATTCTTGCCTAGTGTTTTTTCTCAGGTTTTGGCATTGCTTGCCAATGCTTATCTCACATCCCTCCCAGATCTTGGTCCTGTCTTCTGTATTACGGCACATGTAGCTGAAGGCTGATGTTACTTCGGCTAAAAAGAAACAAACAAAGTTTGGGTAAGTTATCTAGTCATGTCTCATTTTTATACATTTTACCTCCCCCGCAACACCATTTGAACTCACAAGCACTAGCATCAAAACAATACTGACTTGTCAAGCTTACCTTTAATTGCAGCAATGATGATGGCGTCCAGTGCGGCGAATTCTTTAGTTTCATGCACAGTGGACCTCATGAGAGTCTCCTTGGAGAACAGCCTGTTGACAAGATGCAGGGCCATCGCTGTCGGTTTTCCAGCTGACTTCACATGCGCACAGTCTTCTTTAGGAAGCCGCACCTTTCTTGATCCACCGATAGGGACTGTATCTAAGCCTAAGAGAGGAGAGGTTATTTTGCTATTTGAGCCTGAAACGTTCTTAAGATGTTCTTAAGCCACCAACCATACAGCCAAAGATGTTCTACGATGAACCATGCAATAAAACAAGCTCGTAGTTTATGTCCATGTATGTCCCTAAAAGCAGTTGAAATGAAGGTATGATCTTGGTGTATATTCGGACTGTATAGACTCAAGTTTTACGTTGCAATTTAACAGAGTTCATACTGTTCTTTAAAAAAGTTGTCATAATAAACTTTCTCCAGTGGTTCTCAGCCTGGGGTGTGTTCTTTGTATGTTCTTAAAATTTGAGTCAATCTCAGCCTCTGCGTTCTTATATAAAAAAGGTCCTAACAAAAAAGAGTTTACATGTAAACCTTGATGACATTTATTACTACCAAACACGAGGAAAAACCATGAATCATTCCGTTAAAAATAACGCAAGTCCAAACTGATTTAGATTTCCATTATGTCACATTTACCATTACCAAACATTTGAAATACATGTGTGTACCTGTTAAATCCTGCTGCGAATGAGGCATGAAATCGTCAAAGTGATCAAGCACTCTCTCCGGGTCCACCAAAGAGGACGTAAATGAAACAGAGACTGCATCTGGGTGGGAATTTGTCCTCTGTGGTGGAGTGAATGGCAGCTCAAGTGAATTCTGTCTGTGGTAGTTTAAATCAGGAGTGGAAAACTGGGGCTGCCGACTGAGCTGCTGAAGTTTGCTGGGTTGCTGGGGCGGGTTTGATGTCATCATCGCGAGTACCCTATCCAGTTTTGCTTCTTGGCTGGCGAAGGAACATTCTAACCATTCCACCATTGTTCGGAGTAGTCCAAGCTCCGTCACTGCCTCATGGTAATCATTCTGGGAAACCTGAAGTAAAAGAACATTAAATTAATACACTCTTTCTTTTTTATAAGAATATATTTTATAAGAATATCAAGGCTAAAATCTGCAAAACTTTAAAAATATTATAAGAATAAACCAGAGGCTGAGATTTTCAATAGAATATAATTTTGTGTTGAAAATCTGTTAATAAAATGCAATTGTATGTTTTTGACTTAACTGATATAATTGTTCCTTTTTCTAAACGGGAAAACTAGCAAGCAAACTTTAAAAAACTGGACTACATGTAACTAATTTATGAATAATACAAGAATATTTTCAGCCTAAAATCGGCAGAAAAATAAGAATATTCAGCCTTGGCCGGAAAAACAATATTCTCAGTATAAAAAAAGAAAGAGTGTAGGTAACTTTTAACATTGAAATTTTGAATCGGATGAATCACTTGGAAAGGTTGAACTGTGTAGAATGCGTAATTGCAAATTGTAGTCAAAATTACTTGAAAGCATGCCGAATAAAATCAAAAATGTATTTTATGCATGTCAATTTCGTTGTTTGGTTTTAGTTTTAAGTCAAATTGTTAAAGCTTTCTGCTCCTTTCCAGAAACCCAAGTAACAAAATCATCAAACTTTAAAAAACTTACAGTATTTGTTTTATCCAATGTGTGGATTGCCTGATCAATCAGGCCCTCGATACTGGACTTTTGGGCAGACTGCTGGGCCTGTCGTGCTGGAATCAAGTCTGAAAGGGGGAATTCATCCTCTGGTAAATCACTGTCTGAAGATGACTCCTGGACTATTTCTGGCTTCCTGCTGGGTGACACGATACTCACAATCTGTGGAAATATAAACGACATGCATGATGTAAGATATAAACAAAGAAACAGTATAAACATTGGTTAACCTAGTCAGAGGAGTGCTTGATGCATATACATATAGAAGGAAACACAAACTTTCAATATAGACTGACAGTTACGCGAGTATCTCGTATGAAGCAACATTACACTGTGTCAGTTACAAGATTTATAAACAAAGGTATGCCATTTTAGCAGCACGTATCATAACTGTTTAAAATCACCGAAATGCCGCATGAAAAATTGTCTAATACCACAATACTGCAAACACCAACGTCTCCCTCCTATTAAATTTGCAATTTTCACAAAAACAATCTTTGTAAGGAAACGATCAAGAACAACTTCAGATTAACTGCGCAAACATTTTAAGTCTAATGTACATAAGTGCTACAAAATTATAAGCATAATAGTGAGTCAGAGTGAAATTACAAGTCAAGGTTGTTTGGCAATCACCGAGTCAACAGATAATGCCGCACACTATTATTTGCTCATCTTTATATAAAAACTGTATAAATTTTTGAGCTGAGGCTGAACCGACCCTGAATGTTTATTTTCTGTAACGAATCTGAGCCTTATTTACCGCTCAGAGAAATCACAATACAGTAAGACTTGGCAAAAGCTAATCTTCAAAGTAAGGTTAATTAGGTTAATACATACATTTCCTTTAGGCATTTCCTTTGATTTTCCACTTGTTTCTTTTCCTTTTACAGGTTTGCGGGCCTTCTTGGCTGGCTCAGGGGACTGGGCAGCATCTGTAAGCTAACGATTGCCACCAAATGTTTACATAAATTGAATTTAACTGATTGATTAAACAGCATTCATAATATTTAAATCAAAGACAAGTTAAATTGCTAAAGTAACAAATACTTACAATTTTTCATTTTGCCTTTGCTTGGCGTAGCTGTGGTTGACCGTTATCAAAGGGCTCTTCTTCGATAAGGGGATAACAGCTGATTGTGGCAGTGTACTCTTTCTTTCCTTTCCCCCAGACAGCACGCACTTTCTGGCCTTCTTTAAGTGGCGATGGATTGACTATGGTAGGCCAAAAAACAGCGGAATACTGGCCACGTTTCAAATTAATAGGCATGATTTGATTCATTTTGAACTAGCAGTCAGCAACAAGTGTTTTAAAAACTGATGGCAGCGTATGGGCCTTTTATACTAAACCACAACTTTGGTCAGATCAAAAATCCTGTCACTTGATTGGCTTTTTCATTCCCTTTTGTTTTGAAAGAAGTTTATGTTTACATTTGAATGACTTTGAAAACAATATATTACTTAATTAACTTCTAGCCTCAAACATGCGCGTGGCGACTTAATTGACAAATTCACACTTATTGGTCACTATGTTTGTGCTTGTCTGCGAAGCGCGCACGGCAGATAAAATTTTATTTTGATGTTCCGTAAAGCTTGGCAAAGATTTTTCTGTTAAAAAAATAGCTTCTCCTGATTTTCCCCTTCGAACTGAACCGAAGAAAACTAAACTTATGAATACCAAAACTGGCAAAAGTGTGATTTTGTATTTTTGTGATGTACCTGCGGCGGCTGTTTAGATAAGCATTGTTTACGCACGCATTGTTTTGATAAAAACTTCTAAAGGTGCCATACAGGTTGGCTTCCCTTTTTTTCTATTAAGACAGAAGAAAAGTTTTAAGACATCTCGCTT
>Ga0100404_1214644_pt1 | contig 10248 bp, 3 predicted proteins | sample Orb8nscriptome_FD_81152 | JGI IMG/M metagenome (GOLD analysis project Ga0100404, IMG submission 81152) | Coral microbial communities from Puerto Morelos, Mexico - Orbicella 8 C A metatranscriptome (Eukaryote Community Metatranscriptome) | ecosystem: Host-associated > Invertebrates > Cnidaria >... | reverse complement strand
GTGTGTCGGAAAGCACAGCTGATGTTCAGAGCAGCAGGTGAAGGCTTCTTCATCCTTTCAAGTTAGGGTAAGTTTAAGTCTTGGAAGTTTAAATCGATTCTTTGCATTATTTAGAAACATTTCTTAAGAGTCCTATGGTTTTGAAGGGTTTCTGTGAGTAGGTAGCCTAATATCTTGTTCATGAAAATGTGCAGCTGCGGTGAACCCCGATGAACGGAGTCGTGAACGACGGCCGCCTAAGAATCAGAAAATTTAAAAATCCCGTCGCTAATATGAACGTTAAAAGCTCTTCTAGCTTCCTTTTTCAAGGTAGCTTCCATTTTTTTGTATGTGTAGGCTAGATATAAGTATTAAGCGTTACACTTGTGTATAAATTTTGTTCAGCTCTCTCTGACAAGGAACCGAGTTTCATGTCGAGAGACCGCGCGCGCGGGGTCTTCTCTTTCAAGCTGATAATTTTGTACAGGCCTGGCTAAGGTAGGAAACTTTGTTGCGGAAACATTGTTTCTCGTTATGTTTCCGGTGAGGCTAAATTAGCGGGAAGCAAACAAGATGTTTTGCTGCCCTGGTGAGTAAACGAGTCGAGGAAATATTGTTTCGGAAAACGAAGAGCTAACTATGCGCATAATGATAAACTGACTTCCGAGGAAGTCTGGGGAAGATTGTTTGGATGGCTACACTAGGGTTGTAGCTAGAAAAATAGTCTCCCAGCTAAGATTTTCATGGAGCTGGTCACCATTTTTCACGAGAGACCTGGAACAAAATTCTTGTCCCCAATCGCAATGCCTTGAATGCAGGGCTACCAAGCTTTATATTTCCAAGATGGCAGATGCAGGGAAAAAGGCCAAAAAATAGCTGCTTTGTGTACATGTATGATAACAGCTTGTTTGGATGATGAAAATGAAGGAACCTGAAAGAAAGGCCCAGATAGAGATTGGCTGACACGCCAGGAAATTATCGAATCAAATTGGGCCAACTTTCATTTTGGCCGCGGGAGATCTGAGGCTTATTTAGGCAAAATCCAAGATGATGGATCAATGTGAAGCCAACGAATGCTAACTAATTATTTTAATAAAAGAGGCACTGAACTGCGGGAAATCAAAATGTGAGTGACAAATTTCAAATGCATATAAGCTAAAGGATTTAGACAATACATTTCAAGAGCTAAATAAGCCAGCTGAAGCGGTTATGAAAGTGAAGTTTGGCGGTCTTCGTGAGATACCCAAATACAGCATCGGCGAGCTATATCCCATGCTAGAACAAAGCATGATCTGCACAAAAACCGCAAGTTTTCGCCATTTAAGTTCAAAGATGAGCAAGGTACATCCCTGGATGGTTTGCTTTGACCTTCCCATGCCACAGGAGGTCTTCAATCTCTTGCGTAAGGAGATTCTTGGTAGAACAAGATATGGGGTAGAGGTTGAAGAGAAACGAGGATCAGTGGCTATAATGTTTTCAAGCCTGAGAAGATTATGTAACCTGTTCGAACAATTCAAAGATTGTGGTGAATTCAAAAAGCAACTTGGTGAGGGAAAAGGAAAAGCAAAGCTTATTGTAAATGATGAGAAGAAGGGAACAATGATGTACATTGCTAAAGAGGAGCTTTTAAGGGCTAAATTTTATTATGGATATTGGAATTGCTATGGCATCAGCCAGCATTGAAAATAACAGACCCAATACTAACCACATTTGGAATTGCTCAATCATTTCCCTTTAATGATTTGAGAGACAAAGGTCTCAACAGTCCATTATATTTTAGTTTACAATATACTTGCATCTTGAAATTCATGTTTATAAATGACAATATTGTTTGAACTGACACTACAACTACAAGTTGAGTTAACATGAATACCCAACTGATTTGCATGTTCAGTGTGTATATGAATAGAGCTGGCATTCATCAGAATTATATATCCAGTAATGATCAAAATGTTATAACTTAAATTGGATATGACAAGGCTGTGCTCCAAGAAAAAATAATTGAGAGCCCTTGTCCATTAGCATTTAAACTATAGATCCAGTCCCTTAAGGGTTAATACCCTACATTGCTATACAGTTTAACTTCAGTCATCCTAATATTTTAAATGGCAAGTTTTCTGGGGCAAACAGGTGTCCCTAGAGTACAGCCTTGCATCATCAAAAACTATCACTAAGATCAGTACCTTAAACACTCTTGTGTTGGTTTGCCGTCATGTACAGATTTCTTGGTCTCCTCCATGAGTTTATGTCCACAGAAGAAGCATTGTTCAGTTTCAGCTTCTTTAGACAGGCCACAGTAGCAGTAATGCTGGGGGTCCGTACGGATGCGGGTGGGAATGAGAGTGTCATGTGACTGATGATAGGCTAATAGTGAGGGTTGCTTGATGGGGAGCCATAGCTTGCTAATGTGGTCATGCCTAAAAACCTGATACCAACGTTGTTTGTACTGGCTGTTTCCGGCAAAGCTTGCAATTTGCACATGTTTAACTTCCCTGCCCTGCATTGTATTGATACCCACTTCATTAAGACACGAGAATAAGCACATGTCCCCGTGCTATTCACTCGATGCACGGCTAGTTACTGCTAGGACTTGCTAGCGAAATGCCGATACTCTGCTCTTCAGACAACGATAGAGCCGATAGATCATTACGTATGCACAAAGCAACAAATCAACGTTCCTTTCTTCCTGACTTCCACCTTGTAGTTCCTTTTGTTTTTAATCAGTCATAAAAGTTTAAATCAATAATCAGCCATGTTCTTCAACGTAATAATTAGGACGCCGTCGTTCACGTGCTGGGTAACCTCGTTCTTACTCTGGTTGTAGATCTCCTCTCTCTTCCTCCTCTTCATCGAGGTCACTGAGATCATGAGGTTCGTCATGCAACAGTCCATTATACGGTTTGAAGTGTGAGACGTGACGGGTTCGTTGGGCGCCTGCTCTCTCAGCAGGGTCATGAAATTGTCCTTGTACAGCGCATGCTCGTCAGCGGGTGGTGAAGGGGGGCGGGTGGAAATAGCGTTTGGCAGATGGGGTGTATGTATTTTTGTGACGTTTGCCCAGTCCATTTATTTATATTTGATTTTATGATTAAACATGGCCCACATGGATGGTTTTTCATGCATCTGAGTTTCTTCAATCTGCTTGATTTTGTAATGTTATTTATTTTTAGGTTAAAATGTACGTAATGATTCGCAAAAAGTTAGCAATGCATGGCAGCAAAGATCAGCTGCAAAGCAATAAAACATTAACAGGCCATGAGGCGAGTTGTAAACTATATTGAGGTCACCCCGCAGGTCACATTTGCAAATGGGAGTGACCGCTGGCCGCCTTGGCTCTTGATTAACTTTGCCTAAATTACATTTAGTCACATGTATACATATAAACAATATTGAAACTATTATAACTGCAATTATTTTCTTACGTTGGACATGTACATCAAAAGTTGTGAGTATTTTCTATCCAAATGTTTCAATATCGGCAATCTAGCATGTCAAAAATCTGAGTCATGTAGAACAACTCCCCTAGGGACCAGTCGTAAAGTGTTCATTGACACATGATTGGATGATAAAGTAGCCTTCTAGAGTTCGTTTTGTAATTAATGCCATCCTTTTTGACATTTCAAAATCTTAACAAGGTGGAAAACTGACGAGAGAAATATTGTTCAGCTGCTCTAGCAGCCGGAGCTCCATATAGTATTATTGGGTTGTATGAGCTCAACTCTATGTGGCCAGTGGTTTGCTCTGAGCCATGGAATTTACATGTAGCCTCAAACAGGATGTCATATATTGATCACAGAAAAGCCCCTCAACGGAGGGTTCAATAGTCTCATCTCTCATCTTTTTCTTGGCTTGTATTATTTCCCATGGACTAGAGCAAGTCAGTGTTCTTGCGACTATCATCCCAAATGCGTCTTCTTCGGAAAGAGTTATGCTGCAGTTGTTGGTGCTTCATTTACTTTCAGTATTCAGTCAGCGCTATCGATGACTGACATTCTCTTTTGGTCAAAGTCTTCCTTTGTCTTCTTTGTTAGAGTAATGGCTGGGGATTCATTTTCCTGAACTTTCATTAACTTAATTCTCATTGTGTCAAAGCTTCTTGTGGCATTGTGGATGATAATGAGAAACTTCAACATCTTGTACCACTTCCAAGAGGAGTGGTAGACATTGCTTGTCATTTGGCCATGGGTTTCATATTCAGCCTTGCTTTCTTTCTTTGTAAATTGTTCTGAATGATTCAAAGTGTTCTTGTCTGTTCTTGGAACCAACAACCGTTTATCCTACAGTGGAACCGGTAACTTACGGACTGGTCAGAATAAAATACCTCACAGCTGCAGGTTTCATCAAAACAAAAGACTAATGAGAATTCTACTAGGCCTGTGAAGCTGCCTGAAGTAATAATTCAAGTTTTTTGTGGACTGTCTAACAGTACGTCCTGGGTTAATTCCAGGCTCCTCCAACACTGAATCGACTGCCATAAGCTCCATCACTGCAGTTAGCAACTGCCAAATAATATTAAATTAATATTTTAAGAGGTCTCCAATCATTTAGTGGTGGTTTTCAGGAGGGTCCTCTAAAAAATAAAGGTCTAAGATATATTTAAAGTCCAAAATACAGTATACATGTAATAATAAAAGTTGAAAACTAAGACTACAACTAAGGTCTAAAACTAGAACTAAGGTTCAAAATACTACTAACTAAGGTTAAAAATGGTTTAGTAAAAACTGTTTCAGTTTGTGTTTAAAAATCATTTTTGGCGTGAGTCTCTTGAGTTCACTCGGCAGTGAGGCTCAATCAACCCAATCAGTAAAATTATAGCAAGTTTCGCAACAACTAGGCCTGTGTGCATGTCAATTTGTTGCTTGCTACCAAATGAGGGCATTGCATGATTGCGTCATTTTGACTGTGAGTATCTCCATGAAGACTGTGTGCAAGGCAGTCTTTTTCACTCAAAGCCTCGCATATGGGCGCAATAGTATTTGGCCACAACCTTTGGAAGAGGATGTGTGTACTGATAATCAGATGATCCTTTTTGTACATCTCATTGAAAACCACACCAGTTGGACTCAAGTTGTGTTCTGTATTGTTACCCGAAGACTGGGTGTGGTGCCAGATTGCAACTTGGCATCATACATGGACTCAAAATTATTCCTATTTTCCCTTATGGTCTTTCCATGTTAAACTTGGAGTTGATCTATGGTAGTCTTTGTGAGCCTCCCAGTACATGTATTTAAAAAGTATATATTCATTCTTGAGGATGGCTTTGGCCCAGTCAATATTTCAGTAACCAAAGTTGTGACCCATGACGCTTCTGGTGGCGGCTGAAAACCATTCGTTGTCCTTTACCGGGTGATTGCCCACCAAAATCCAGCCAACGATCACCTCTTTCTCAGCCTGTGAATGTCGCCGGCAACCGGCGCCTAGCGACAACCCTGCTACATACCATACATGTAAATGTAAACATGACTTCCGACCTGTTAATATGGTGTTGGCAGCAAAAAGGTAAAAAAAAATAGCTGCTTTGTGTGTGATAATAGCTTGTTAGGACGACGAAAGTGAAGGAATCTGAAAGAAAGGCCCAGATAGAAATTGGCCAGATTGCAACTTGGCATCGTTCATGGACTCAAAATTATTTCTATTTTCCCTTATGGTCTTTCCATATTAAACTTGTAGTTGATCTATGGTAGTCTTTGTGAGCCTCCCAGTACATGTATGTTAAAAAATATATATCCAGTCTTGGGGATGGCTTTGGCCCAGTCAATATTTCAGTAACCGAAGTTGTGACCCATGATGCTTCTGGTGGCGGCTGACACATTCCAGTTTTGTGACTTTAGAAACTTGATCTTGCTCACGTAAACCAAACTTTGGATGTATATAAAAAAAATTCAATAGTAACGGTAGCATGGCTGATATAACATGGAAATGTTCATATTTAAAGGTTTTTGCTGTAAAGCACAGGCGCATTTAAACGTGCTCCATTGTTTCAGTTTGGACGGAACAGTTTCAAAAACGTTTTTTGTTTGAACATTGTACTTCATCTCTATATCTTCAAGCGACATTAGGTGTTCTTCTACATCATCAATTGTACGTTGAGGAGTGATGCTGGAATCCCCGAACAATGCTGTTAGCTGATCAGTTTAGCCTTGAAGCCACACTTCCTGTTTGTTGTCAGCAGCGCACAGCCTTATGGATGCTCGGCAGATCTTTGCGCGGTTCCACAATTTTGACACTTTATTGTATGGGCACATTCCGCATCATTTAATCTTTTTTGCAAGCCTGCCATGAAGAAGAGACTAAGTTTACTGGCAAATTTGAACATGCATTTGTCGTTACCTTGGGATAGTGGTTCGTGTCTGACTTTCTTGATGACTATCTTTGTTGTTGTTGTTGGTACACCCTCTTTCTTGGCCTTGCATTTTTTTTACTTTTACTTTTGAATGTGGGATAACATCAGGATGACACGTCTCCCAGTTGGTACACGATACATGGAAGTTCTTGCTCTGGACTGGTTCAATTGTTTTCCTATGTATGATATTTTTTCACATATAACGCATGAACCAAGTGTCTTACGGGCTTGTACAGAGTCTGTTTCATTATAGATTTGTGAATACCTCAGAAAAAACTTATTGACGTCATTGATAATGTTCTAGAATATTCTGGGACATTGAATGAAGTAAAAGTGAAACATGTGACAAATTATTCTGGAACAGAATTCTGAGACAGAACTATATTTAAAGGTGACTGTTGGCTATATATTAGAGAAAAAGTCATAGTATAAGCGAATTCGGTTTGTCCTAGCAGCCCCATTTCACTATCATCAAACATTTTTCAAAAGGAAGCACCTGTGGGTTAAGGTGCATTTTGCGTGGCATTTCTCATATGACGATTGGAGTCAATTTGTTTTTGAATTGCTTGTCCCCAAGATGGAATTTGTACCTATCCAAATTATCCAAGTGTGGGTCTTGGCAGAAGTCTCGCAGTGGTGTTGATATCAAGTCTTTTTAGGGGTGGCTGACCATCACCTATCCTAACGTGTTATTCTTAAAACGCTTATGGAAGGATCCCAACTACAGACTGAAAGTACAAGTAACTGGGGAGAAAGAAATCTAATTTCAACATCAACATAGCCAGGAAAAGCACAACTTAAAGTTATTTAAGAGTCGAAACTGGAATAATTGTGCACAATCACATTGTGATGTGGACATGGAACCACAAGAAATTGAATGGCTACTCTTGTAGAACTCTTCGGAATTTTATAATCCATAAATCCATTTCTTGATCATGCGATGTCTCAACGGACAAAACGTCGCATGCACCCCTCGTAAAGGAATAGCAGCGTTTGTGGTAAAAGATGTATATCTTTAGGGGCCATCATTTTCTTACTATGCCTACAAAACGAGAAATTGAATGGCTTCTCTTCTAGAACTCTTCGGAATTTCTTTATCCATAAATCCATTTCTTCATCATGCGATGTCTGAACGGATAGAACGTCCCATGCACTCGTTTTAAAGAAATAGCAGTGTTTGTAGTAAAAGGCGTATATCTTTTGGGGCCTTTATGTTTGTGAGTATGCCTACGAAACCATAACTTTAATGGCTACTATTCTTGCAATCTTGGGAACTATTAATCCAAAAATCCGTTTGTTTATTACGCGATGTCTCAATGGCCAAAACGTCGCATGTCCTCTTTCTAAGGAAATAGCCGTGTTTGGGCTACAAGGTGTCTATCTTTTGGGACCTTCAGGTTCCCGAGTATCCCTAAGAAACCATCAGTGAAGTGGCTGCTATTCTAGAACTCTTATAAATTATTAATCCATAAATCCATTTCTTGATAACACGATGTTTGAACGGACAAAACGTCGCATCCTCTCGTCATAGAGAAATAGCAGTGTTTGTGGTAAAAGCTGTATACCTTTAGGGCCGTCATGTTTCTTAGTATGCCTACGAAACCACAAATTGAATGGCTACTCTTCTAGAACTCTTCGGAATTTTTTAATACATAAATCCATTTCTTCATCATGCGATGTCTGAACGGATAGAACGTCGCATGCACTCGTTTTAAAAACATGGCAGTGTTTGTGGTACAATGTGTCTATCTTTTGGGGCCTTTATGTTTGTGAGTATGCCTGCGAAACCATAAAGTGAATGGCTTACTATTCTTGACACCTTAGGAATTATTAATCCAAAAATCCATTTGTTTATCACGCAGTCTGAACGGCAAAAACGTCGCAAGCCCTCTTCCTAAAGAAATAGCAGTGCTTTGAGTAAAAGGTGTATATCTTTTGGGGCCTTCATGTTTGCGAGTATCCCTATGAAACCATAAATAGAGTGGCTGCTATTCTACGAACTCATAAATTATTACTCCATAAATCCATTTCTTCATCGTGCGATGTCTGCACGGATAGAACGTTGCATGCACTCGTCCTAAAGAAATAGCAGTGTGTGGTAAAATTTGTCTGTCTTTTGGGTCCTTCATGTTTTTCACTATGCCTACGACAACATAAATCAAAACTCTTGGGAATAATTAATCGATAAATCCATTTCTTGAACATCCGATGCCTGAGCGGACGAAACGTCGCATCCACTGTCCTAAAGAAATAACAATGTTTCTGGTCAAAGTCGTACATCTTTATGGGGCCTTCATGTTTCCGAGTGTGGCTACCAAACAACAAATTGAATGGCTACTCTTCTAGTACTCTTGGGAAGCTTTTCATCCATAAATCCATTTTTTGATCATCCGATGTCTAAAAGGACGAAACGTCTTATCCACCCCTCGTAAAGGAATAGCAGTGCTTGTGGTAAAAGATGTACACTTTTAGGGGCCATCATTTTCTTAGTATGCCTACGAAAGCAGAAATTGAATGGCTACTCTTCTAGTACTCTTTGGAATTTTTTAATCCATGAATCCATTTCTTGATCATGCGATGTCTCTGAACGAATAGAACGTCGCGTGCACTCCTCCTAAAGAAATAGCAGTGTGCGGTAAAATTTGTCTGTCTTTTGGGTCCTTCATGTTTTTCAGTATACCTACGACAACATAAATTGAATGGCTATTATTCTAAAACTCTTGAGAATAATTAATCGATAAATCCATTTCTTGAACATCCGATACCTGAACGGACGAAACATCGCACGCACTTTCCTGAAGGAATAGCAGTGTTTGTGGTGAAAGTCATACATCTTTAGGCGCCTATATGTTTCCGAGTATGGCTACCAAACAACAAATTGAATGGCTACTCTTCTAGTACTCTTGGGAAGTTTTTAATTCATAAACCCCTTTTTTGATCATGCGATGTCTGAACGGACGAAACGTCGCATGCACCCCTCGTAAAAGAATACCAGTGCTTGTGGTAAAAGGTGTATATTTTTAGGTGCCATCATTTTCTTCGTATGCCTACGAAACCAGAAATTGAATGGCTACTCTTCTAGTACTCTTCGGAATTTTTTAATCCATGAATCCATTTCTTGATCATGCGATGTCTGAACGGATAGAACGTCGCATGCACTCGTCCTAAAGAAATAGCAGTGTGTTTAAAATTTGTCTGTCTTTTGGGTCCTTCATGTTTTTCAGTATGCCTACGACAACATAAATTGAATGGCGATTATTCTAAAACTCTTGGGAATAATTAATCGATAAATCCATTTCTTGAACATCGGAAGACTGAGCGGACGAAACGTCGCATGCACTGTCCTAAGGAAATAACAATGTTTCTGGTCAAAATCGTACATCTTTATGGGGCCTTCAAGTTTCCGAGTATGGCTACCAAACAACAAATTGAATGGCTACTCTTCTAGTACTCTTGGGAAGTTTTTAATCCATAAATCCATTTTTTGATTATGCGATGTCTTAACGGACGAAACGTCGCATGCACCCCTCGTAAAGGAATAGCAGTGCTTGTGGTAAAAGGTGTACACTTTTAGGGGCCATCATTTTCTTAGTATGCCTACGAAAGCAGAAATTGAATGGCTACTCTTCTAGTACTCTTTGAAATTTTTTAATCCATGAAACCATTTCTTGATCATGCGAGGTCTGAACGGATAGAACGTCGCGTGTACTCGTCCTAAAGAAATGGCACTGTGTGGTAACATTTCTCTGTCTTTTGGGTCCTTCATGTTTTTCAGTATGCCTACGAAAACATAAATTGAATGGCTATTATTCTAAAACTCTTGGGAATAATTAATCGATAAATCCATTTCTTGAACAGCCGATGCTTGAACGGACGAAACGTCGCACGCACTTTCCTGAAGGAATAGCAGTGTTTGTGGTCAAAGT
>Ga0100404_1090211_pt1 | contig 10567 bp, 5 predicted proteins | sample Orb8nscriptome_FD_81152 | JGI IMG/M metagenome (GOLD analysis project Ga0100404, IMG submission 81152) | Coral microbial communities from Puerto Morelos, Mexico - Orbicella 8 C A metatranscriptome (Eukaryote Community Metatranscriptome) | ecosystem: Host-associated > Invertebrates > Cnidaria >... | reverse complement strand
TGACCCTATCCACTCCATCACTTAGAACTGGCCAGCGAAATTTATAAATGCTAGTAAATGTAGAGACTTGTCGCATATTTTTCGCATTTTTTTCCAAACAGGCACTGGCAATTTTCCCGGCCTCGTTCCTATTCAATGGCGCGACTAAGCTCGCTCCGAGCTCGCTTCGTTTATTCCGCTAATTCCAATCAACTTTAATCACTAATTTTTTTCCGATGTCAAAGCCTGCACAAATATTAGCAGTTTGAAGTAAATATCTTTTGATTGCACAAGAAAGGGAAGTTCTTTTTGATTTACAGAACACACAAATTTTATACGCAATATGTTCTACTAAGAGACCAAACTTCAAGGAAACACATTTTCAAGTTCTCATTTCCTTTTAATTAACGTTCAATTTTGCCTGCTTCTTAAACGTCGCGACAAAAAAAAGAAATATCTTCTAAAAACCGCGTCATCGTCTGGTAGAAATATTCCTTGAATTGAGACATTTTTATTGCCTTATTTTAAGACTTAAATCGCAAACAGATATTTACTGGACGTGTAATATTTTCGGGCGAATTAATTAAAAAAAAAATCATTATTGGCGATCCGGTGTTAAAGACGTTTTCTCGTGAATGTCTAATTTTCATTACTCTATACAGCTTGTCTCCCATGGTTTCCAGAAGCAATTCGCTCACAATAGCCTTTACATATCGCTAAAACACCGCACGAAATTACAATCTGTAAAAGAAACAGCGAAAAGATCACAACACAATTTTCTCGCAAGCGCTGCTTCCTCCGAACAGCGCACTTAAAAAAAAAAATATCACTATATTTCTTAGACGTAAAATCAATACGGGAAAATAATGAAACATAACGAGTTAATTCATAGAGAAGATCGATTTTTTTATTATCGGTTTTGGGTCTCAACGGAAAATAAAAGAACAGTTACCGAACACTGTTCTATACTAAGAGTAGTTACCGGATTTATTTTCAGCAAAATCGCAACAAACTCTTTTGACAAATATTTACACCACAAGAAACAAAAGCGAGCTCGAGTCATTTTCACAAAATAAAACAATATTTTTCCAAGAGTTACTCGCCACACTATTTTCTCCACGAGTTTCTTCCTCGCAATATTTAGATTTGAGCATTCGTTTCAAATCACGCACTACAATGGATGTATGTGCGCCCAATGCACGGTTGATAATATAACGAACGTTATTAGAGGAAAGCAAATCGATGTCTTCCCCATGGAGCCTCGAGGCAATTAGGCGCTAAGTGGGCGGTATAGCTGTTATCAAAATAAAACACACCTCAGTTTATGAATTATTCAGTTCATTTACGCCTGAAAATACGACCAAGTGTTAATTACTTTGGCCATGCGAGAGCGACACAGCAAGCTCCGCCTTCGCGATCCCGACAAACAGAGAAACTATTCAAGCGAACATAGCCTGAAGGATTCCGCTTTTTTTAAACTATAAACATCTAATCGCGATCGCTACATTTTGTGCAAGACCCCGAAAAGTGAAAACTGCGAAAATAAAGTTGTCCGATTACTGAATGTTATTAAACAGGTTTTCACCATCCCAAATCCGCACAACGTGGTTTTCGCTCGCTTCCAACTTATTATCACAACCAGAAGGTCCTAAAAGCAAATTCGACCGTAGGACAAAACTCGCCCCACTGTGGCTGAGCTAAATTCACGCCGGGCACAGCGAACATACAGCTAGGTCAGGCTGTGAGTATCTCTGACACTGGCTTCGGGCGTAGAAGAGATAACAGCTTTTAGAAGCAGTGTTTGCGTTTCAGAATATTAAAATTAACTTTACCAAAACGTGTCATTCGACGCGACACGGAGTTGACTGAAACTAATGTCCGTTTAACAGCCCGAAGTCTTTTAAAGTCGTCCCATAAACCGACCCTGCCGAAGAAATTACATTTTTATTGCAATAATCGGATCGCAAAGAATATCATAGTTAATTTACGCTAAGCATCAATGTTAAACACTGTGTTTTAAAATCAGCAATTTAATCATGTGTCTACAACCAGTCAAGGTGTCGCAATATGTTCTAAGCTATGACAAAAAATCTAGCATCTCGTATTAGCTCCAAACATGTGCATGTCAAAATTTTGATGTGAAATAACGCCGAGCATTTCTTTCCTTGTAAATTGTTTGATTTCAAGAGCGACGCTGAGAATGGATTTTTTTTTGTTTTAAATCACGCCAGAGACCGTGGGCGAAAATCAAACTGGCCCCGCGCGGATCGGCAGTATAATTTTAAAATAATTTTTCATCTTTTTTCTTCTTTTGTGCATGCGAAACCCAAACAACACGAATGCAAGTTTGAGACTTTCGGGGGTACTGTATTTATGGTGAAAAGCAGATGTTTGCAATTCTGCGATGCGATGACACATGAAACAAACTGAAAATTCTAGATCTAAGAAGTCGAAAAAGTGCAAACCTCGCAAACGAAGGTTATGACGTCCGAGAAAAACGCACCATTTGCTGTATCAACAAAGTTTGCATCAACAAAGCTTTGTATTAGTTAACACAGAGTTTGCTTGAATAGTTTCGCTCGCGCCTAAAGCCCCGGGCTTCAGTTTAACCAAAACCAGTTTGCTTTAGTCTTTAATCTCACAAATGTTTACAGTTTCGTGGAGTACGAAGGAGTTAAGGAAACCAGGCTTCACACCGAGAAATTAATTAGTTTTCGAGATCACGCCTCTTCGCGCCGTGTGAGTCATCGCTGCGTGCAGTCTATAACAGCTTGCCAGCGCCTCACGCCTTTTCCGTTCGTAGAGAGCAAACATAAGAGATTTCTATTCATTTAAAGATGTTTGCAAGAATTAACGCCGCACCAAAGGCCATGTTTTTCTAAAATGCGAAGCGCGAGGTCAAGAAGGCGACACGATATCGTCTTCGGTAAACAAACCAACGAGATTTTATTTTGGTTGAAAAGTTCACTTTAAGAATACTGACTACACGCAAGAAAACAACGGCGCAAGCGATAAATTCACTTAGGATATTAGCCTAAAGAACTGTCTCGATCTAGATTAACTGTCTATACTTGAAAGAATTTTCTCCTGTAACTTAAGTAAATAAATCACTGGAGCAAAAGGGTTAGATAAAAAAAAAAAACTTACATAATTAAAACGCAGATGGGGTGAAAGCTCTTCTGCGAAGGGACACGGATCTCACTTGCGCCGTGGCGCGCTGGAGGGAAACTCGCTAACTCTGCTCTCCAAGAACGTTAGCAGCTCTTCTTATTTACGCTCGTAATAACAAAGTGTAAACAGAAAGTTTTCTTCTTTGATAAAGACTGTTATCTATTCACATTTACTTCCTATAGAAATGTAATGGGGTTTTCATGCGACATCAAACAAAAGCCTCGAGTAAATGTCTAGTCGTAAAGAAAAGATCGATAATTCCGTGTTAACTGTTCAAAGTAGTAAGGAGTGCTGTATATTTGCTTACGGTCTTAAGTTTCCCAGATAACTGACCGGCCATAAAAGCGATTTGACCTAATCGAATCACGACTAAACGTCTGCCCTTCAAGCTACATAGCTGCAAAATGATTCTTTCATACACTCGTAATTTCATCAAACCTGCATTATTGATAATGGTAGCATCAGCATTTTATCAAAGGTTAAGTTCGCTTTGTTCTCCGCTCGCTCGCTATTCAACCAATTTGTCTATAGTTAATCATGTCTGCATTAAAGAAATGAATATCTATTCGGAATTTTTATTTCGTGCCTTCTAAAATTGTTAAGCGCCTCGGTCGACACGGAGAGCCATCAGCGAGGCTGCTGTAAAGTTTTAATTCGACACGTCTCGCTTCGCTTCGTACGCATTTGCATTTTGGCTTTGTTTCGAGACCAAAAATAGTCGTGATTTCCATACGTAAGTTCTTCGAAACTCGACACCGAAAACAAAAATAATGACAGTCACTTTCTATTTGGTAAACACCGATTACCAAGCCATCTTGGTTCGTGTATAGATATGCGAAAGGAAACTTAGAAGGGTTTTGTGAATTCTTCCACAATTTCCACCGGAAACTTCGTCCGCTCTAATAACACCCGTAATTTGCTATTTTTCCTCTAGCTGTCATTAAACTGCGCGCACAAAATAAATTTCCCGCGATTCGTTATTTCTTTGTTAAGCTCTAAAAACACATTAGTCAAAAGGTTTAAGTTCACGTTTCATGGTATAATCTAGTTCGATTTGAGTCCGAAACATAACAAACAAAACTTTTCTTGTCGCTCTAAAAATATTCACAAAGCTGCCTTGTGTATACTATTTTGCATTTCACGCTCCGCTCACAATATCAGATCCTTTAATTGCGAGTCGAACAGTTTTAGGGGCCCACTAATTTTCCTCACTTTCAGAAGTTCATTTCCAAAGGAGTCGAACTCTAAATGAAGAGATACATATTAAAGTTGAATGGTGAAATTTTATTTGGACAGGGCAGTAATTGTACAAGCGGGACCTAGCAAACGAGTTCAAGATCTAAATGAAAGGCTGCCATACCCACGGTAAATAGTAATAAGACCGAACCAGAATTTTACTACTAATATTGGCGCAACGCCAGATGCTGTTTGCTCAAGTAAATTTTAAAGAAATTTCCTTCAAACAGCGGTAACTCCTTCGATGACCGACCGGACAATGAAAAAACCAACTTTCGTTGCGCCAAGGAAATGGCGGAGCGGGAATTTTAATTTTCGCAACCAAATTTCTCTATGATCTGCCGACACCGATAAACATGTGCTAATTGTGCTAGCAGAACTTGTCAACACATATCAAAACACCGGGGAAATGATTAAATTTTTTTTGTCCTTCAGCAAACGGGACTCGATTCATGAGGAGATCGTTGGAGGCGCAAAAGCGCGCCTAGATAAAGAAGCTAGCGTCAAAACTCTGGAAAAAAAACTCGCCGATCTCTCGAGGGTTTCAAAGCTGCTTACAGCTGTAATTCTCAGCTGTCTCTAGAGCTTTTAGTATCCATGGGAACCAAGAGGCGTTGAAAAATTGGCTAAGCGAAGATTCGTGGCAAATCAAGACCCTTAACTCTGCGACCCGTTGTGCCTTATCGATCAAGCTTCTCCATGGAACTTATCGACGGCTGTATGGGCGAAAGCTCGGCCTGTTCTCGTAACTTGTTGGCAGTAATGAAGTTGAAGCACATTCCAGGAATGTTCTGTTAATAAGCCCTAATGATTATTATTGAAAGGGCTGATAACACAGCTGCCATCATCACTCAGAGCGCAGCCAATCAGCTGCCTGAACGACCTGTCAACACCTCATTTGACGCACGCCGAGTCAACCTACACGCCGATTTTTCTGTGTTCTCAACGCCTGAGTGGAAATGCGTTCGTATTTTAAAAACACAGCTTTTTCCCTCATCTATGCATATACTTGTATTCAAATGGCCCGTTTGGCGAGAAATTGGACTCTTTTGTTTCACGCTCGCGGGCTTTTCAGCAAATAAAACAATATTTGTGCAATTTCGGGACGTTGTTTGAATTTCGTGCGCGCGCGACCCCACAGCTTAGGAAGAACTAACTTTAGAAAGCAATGTGTTTAGAAATGACCGCATGTTGCCCATAGCGTTTCGCTCACTTAAGAGAAAGTTAAAAACCCCTACGGAAGCTAGTCAGCCGAGGAATTATTTTATGTGCTTTTTTATTTCTTCAAAAGGAAAATAAACGAAATATTATTATCTGCTCTCTTTGATCTGAAGTTATATACAAGTTGTTTCTTCTCTCTTCATCAAGATATCATTACGGAACTCAGCAATACTAACTTAATATTAGCATGGTACACATAGGGTTTTGAAATTCATACAAACGTGCTTAATCCTACAAAGTAATTCAAACATGCAAGCCAACAAACATTAAGAGTTTAAAAGAATGATCCAGCCAGTAAATGGATGCGTGAACATTTGACGTTCGACTCGACGCGACTGAAAAAAGCTCGACTAAAGCAAGAATTTTTTTTCTCCTAGATACAATCTTTCGTGTGTTGAAAGGTACACGAGTCGTTTCAATTACTTAAGTTCACTTCACTTCTCAGTAGAATTATTCACATCCAGAGAGGACAGCGAACGTGTGTCACTAGTTCCTTAAATAACTCATCAGCCTGATCAATAAATTTTCGCTCAACAAGTAAATTCAGTTCTCCGGCAAGATCGCCGCGAATTTTTTTCTCTTCGCCTTCGCATAGCACCGCAGTGCCTTGACTCTCCAGTTGAAAGTCGAGCCAAGCAATAATCTGTTTAGTTGCCGCTTATTTAAACTTTCCTCCTTCATCTCTCTATAAACGACTGTGAAAATGGTCAGGTAGCAAAATACAGAATGAATTTACCGTGTTTGCGGTAGAAATGAGCTCGGAGCTTTGCTAATTCCATCATGGTAAGTGAGTTAATGGCATTGTCCCACTCACTCCCGAAACGTTAGAAATGCTGGCAGCAGAAACTCCGCTGTGGACAGGCAGATTGTTCGCCACTGAGCTTGACTCTTGCCACTGGTTATAACGATTCGGTGGAACGTGGCTTCCAGCTACTTGGTGATGGTGATTCGCGCTCGCTATACTCGAACCATCCCCTGGAAGGTACGTATTAATCATATCTCCCAGCTGATCGGTGCAGCTCCGTGCTCGGCCGGACTGCGAGCCAGGGCTCGGCATTTCTTGTTTAATGTTAGGTAGCAGGACTTGATTGCTAGGCTGCGAGTACAAAGGAGTAATCGCGTTCATCGATTGAGTTCCGTTCATGGTGTAAACTGGACCCTGCGATGAAACGGCAGGGTAGATCTGTGCGCCTGCCATGCCGGTGTAGCCGGAGTGATGCATGCCATTCGATGCCTGAAGTTGTGTAGGGGTATGCGGTGAGAGTGGATGACCAGCGTACATTGTACTATAAGGATCATTGACATTCATCTGGCTGTAAGCTGTAATGGGACCGTACGCTGAGAAACCGTTCATTTGGGCAAAATGTTCGGCCGGGTTTTGCGCCACAGATCGCTGGACTGGCGGGCCGCCTTGAGCGCCCAACATTGACAGTGTATATTTGTTGTCTTTCTTGAGCAAAGTTTTGCTCTTTCGTCGCGGTCTGTACTTGTAGTCGGGGTGGTCCTTCATGTGAACAGCTCGTAATCTTTTTGCTTCGTCCACATACGGGCGCTTTTCAGCGTCCGACAGCAGTTTCCACTCGGCTCCCAGCCGCTTCGATATCTCGGAATTGTGCATCTTGGGATGTTCTTGTGCCATTCGACGCCGTCTCTCTCTGCTCCAAACCATAAATGCATTCATGGGTCGCTTAACGCGGTCCGGACTGCACTTTCCATTGCTCTCGCCGTTCGCATTCGAGCCCGTATTCGGCGACGGCGCTAGAATTGTGGTCGTCGACATGGCAAATCGAACGAGACAAATTCAAATAAAATTACCTTCGAGTTGGCGGGCGCTAAATTTTCCACGACAAAATTCTGACGGTTTGTCGAGAGTTCGTTTGTCGTTCTGTCGTGGTACGCTCTCAAAACCTCGTTACACGCTTATGAAGACCACACGTTATTTTTGACTCTCGCCTCCTCGATCCCATGTGTTATTGATTGGCAGAAAGCGAGCCAGCACGAATTGGCCAATCAGCGCCCGTCCAATGACACTCTTGATAAATGAACCTTTAGTTGCGTTACTCATGTCAAGCCGTTTGACAGGCCGACAGCCAATGTGACAGGCTGTTCAAGGGCTCGTCAAAGGGGGCGGGATTCGACGTTTTGATTCCGAGATCTCACCGGCCTGTCGACAAATCAGCTAGTGTGATGTAGTCGTCAGCTGGTCCAATTAAGCCCTAATCACCCGAACCCAAGGAAATGAACTGTCATCTGTCCGAACATGGAAATTAGCTCGAAGTTAGCAGGTGCTGTTATCGAGCTTGACCGATTGACCGCCATTGCCGCTAACTGCACGTGCGATGGTCACCTGATTTCGCTTCATTCTCCATTGTGCGGCGCCCGTTACCCCGGCAACGCAAGGCCTAATTAGCGATAGCGGTGATGCGATTGGTACGCCGGCAGAGGTGCACCAATTAATTAGTATCTCGCGCCAAAAATAATTACTCCAGGTTTTGGGTATTGGAGATATCGCTGGCAGAAGAAAATCCAAAAAAAAAAACTTACTATCTGGAAACGTGCGCGATCTTAAGCGATGAAGTGAAGTTCATTTGCGCTCCTTCATACACGATTACGAGAAAATCTTAGTTCAATAACCGTGATTTCGATAACCGAGTGATCCGCGCCGCTATCATGCCAAGGTTAGAGCAAAACCGCCCGCAAGTTAGGTCACAAACAAATCCACTACCTCTTGTGGTCAAGGCGGCTAATATTTATGCAAAAAGTGAACGTGTTTTAGAGCGGGAAAATAATGACATAACAACTCCAGATCGAGCCACGTTTCTTTTAAGTCGAAAACATTATCGTTGCGAAAGATGGAAAAAGAAAGCAAGCAAACTGCCGTAGAGCAAATATGTATTTTTTATTGAATGTAATAGAAAAATTTCCCATGCAAGCAAGGTGTTAATATCGTATGTAAATACCACAGCCTTTAACAAAAATAACATCTCTGAGGCGGTGGGATGTGCAACAAAAAATATTTCCTCCGTTAAAATGTTACTATCCAGTTACACGGCTGAGAAATCAGTGAAAATCATTCATTTGCCGGATAGTGGCACAGGCGAACATACAGACTTATAAATTAAAAACATCATCTATAACATTTGCGAGTCACAGTGTCTATCACCTTTCCAAATGCAATTTTCAAAGTCGTCGCCGAGCGCATGTGACAACAGGGCATTTTTAATCTCCCTGAAATTAATCAGGAAACGTAACTCTTCCATGTATAGAATGTTTACTTGCACGTAAAAACACTCACGTTGACGAGAAATTCTTGTGGAGAAGGGACAAAAACCGCCTCACGTCGAGCAAAACAAACTCGCTAAGACGAAGAACCGGTTCTCGTTTGTGTTGCAGTTCCAACAATTCTTCCAAATTTAAATGAACGTCGCAATTTGCACCAGTGTCACCTGTACTGCGAAGACACACTTGGTAGACACCAGGCTGTGAAGAGGCTATTGTAACTGTTAATTCAGATTTTCTTTTATCAGGAAATCTATGCCCTTCGACCATCACTCCTTCCTTTTCGAGCTGACTGTAACTGAAGTTGACAGGGGTGGTGTGCGTTGTTTCTGTGGCAGAGACATACTTTACATCTCTCTTTGATGAACCCATGACTGCTTTTGCTCTCACTGCAACCAAATATTCTTTGTAGACGCTTAGTTGATCCTTCAGATACGCCTCTTGCTTGAGTAAAGTCTCATAAACATTTCTAAGACTGTTGACTTTGGGCTTCAGTTGGAAATATTTCAGCACTTTATGCTGAACTTCCTGTTTCACTTCCTGTAAGAAATCAGGATCTTTTATAAGCTTATCGCTTTCTTCTCGATTGTGTTTGTACGTGTGTAAAATACAATCGGCAAGTTTGGATGCTTTTTCTCTTCTGTGTATTGCTTCGCTTGTTTCGTCTTCAGCGGGAGCAGCTTTAGACTTTGCTATTTTGAGAACACCAACGAGGGATCTTTCCTCCATAAATTTGACATCCAAAGACAAGAGTTTGACATATAGAGCTTTTAGTTGTTCTTTTGTAGATTTCTCTTCTGCTGGTAATCTCTGGGCCATTAACATTTCAATAGATTCACTCCTCAATACTTTACTATGATCCCATCTGTTAGTGAGGCTCAAACAAATTGTAGCGTTCATACTGTAACTCAACTGTTTTCCAGGGGGTCCTAACTCATCCAAAATTATATGCAGAGGATCATCCTCAGTAAGAGCCAATTCTTCTTTATGCTTGATAATTAATTCATGAATTCTGTACATTTCATTTGGGGTAATTTTAATTTTAATGTCCTTTGACAGTGATAAATATTGTTCAATCTCTAAAGTTTCATAAAAATCTTTAATTTCATTAAATTTAAATAAGTGTGTCAAAAAATTCTGTACATCATCAACGTGCACCATTGCAAATGACTGCAGAGGCTGCATATATTCTTCCTTGAAATGACTTCTTACTACATGTCGGTTAGCCATGCTCTGTAACAGTTTTGCTATCAATGTTAGATTTCTCCGTGCACACTGGCTTGGAGGTTTACCGACCAACATAAAGGCGTGAGGTGTGACTATTGCTGGATTTAAGAATCGCAGGAGAAAAAATCCACCAATCAGGGAAGTGATATTTGTGTCAGAAACATCAGGATATTTCTCCTTGACTAAACAAACAATAGTACTGCACAGCCATCTGATGCCATAAGGCACTTCATGGAGTGAATTTGTGATTGCAGAAACAAATTCTAATGCCATTGTCTGAAGCTGAGTACTGCGTTCTTGTATTGTGGCTTGCACACCAGAGTCATCCATGGCTCGCTCCATGGTCAACTGTCCAGAGGAGTCGGCTAATGTACCATAGATTTCAGCAAAAACCTTCAGAGGATTGATTTCAAGTACCAGCTTGTCCCGGTCAACAACATGACCAATACATGGT
>Ga0100404_1208629_pt1 | contig 10784 bp, 7 predicted proteins | sample Orb8nscriptome_FD_81152 | JGI IMG/M metagenome (GOLD analysis project Ga0100404, IMG submission 81152) | Coral microbial communities from Puerto Morelos, Mexico - Orbicella 8 C A metatranscriptome (Eukaryote Community Metatranscriptome) | ecosystem: Host-associated > Invertebrates > Cnidaria >... | reverse complement strand
CAGCCATTCTGGAAACCAACAAACTAACTGGAAAAAATATGCAGAGGAAAGTTATCAGCACTATCTCTCTGGATGTCCAGGGGCTTATGGTGGAAATGGGTTGGCCTCAGAACAGCAAAATGTATGTTTTTTTTTTTAACCATGTTTAAAGTCATCAATATTTAATCTTGTCAGTTATTAACAAGAGCCATAGACTCCATCTCCCATACTGAGTCTAGCTTTTGAGTTACATGTACCTTTTCCCATATCTGTTAAGCAATCTCCTACAATCTCCCAGGAGTTCTCTTGTGCTCCCACGTCATGAAGTTAGGACAGTGGGTTCAATGTTATCACATGCTGATCACTAGTGCTGACCATGTAAAACATTCCATGAGGGTTGGGAAATGGTCCTTCAAAAACCATGGGTCTTGCAAAATTTTCATTCAATTTCATGGATCTCACAGTCTTGTTTTTCTAACAGTTGTGTGCATCTAGAAGCGTCAATTTTTTCACAAAGCTGTCTTGTAGTTTTGATTTTTTGCAAAGTCTCGAAGTATGGATTTTAAATGATGTGTGAATGTTTTAGAACCTGAGTGTCTTGTGTTCACATTGAAAACACTTTGAAGCCTCGGTTGCAACTGAAAAAGTAAAAATGTCTTGTACTTGCAAAGAAAAATATATAAATGTTAAAAGTCTTACCTTCTTGTAAAGTCTAGGCTCGATTACCAGCTGCTGTTCGGGACAGGAGCCTGTGCTCCTCCCCCGAACTCACAGCTGGACTCATGGACTTGGCATTGTTAATTTCAACCTATGAGAAATCTGCCTGCCTGAATCGAACAGGCTGCATAAATTAGCTTTCTTGTAGTAGCAAAGAAGTTGTGTGATATGAAGTGCGATCGCATCAGTGGGACATTTAACCAAATACCGTCAACTCATGAAATCTTGCCTGATCTAAACATGGTGGCATACACAACATGCAAAATAATCAACAGACTTGTGCGTTTAGGATCTATATTTGAATCATGTCATGTGGTGCCAGAATATAATGTCAGATAATGAACAAAGTCAACAAAGAGAGGGATAAATGCAAACACCAAATTAAAACACTAAGTCAAATTGATGTGTACGGTAGTCTTCTTGAAGGGAAGCGACACCGCTCTCTGGTGAAGCGAGACAAAATTAAATTTTTATATGAGCCAAAGCAAACCGAACTAGCAAAACATAAACATGGTTTCAGCACCACGCACACCATACAACATATGTGACCTTTGACATGACAGTTGCTACACCATGGTCAAACAGCTCTGCTCTACTAAAAAAAACAAACTCTTCTATAGAACACAGCATGTAATGCCCTTCTGTAACAATAGTGTGAAACAAAATAGGTTGGAGGGCCAAAATTAAAAGAAGAAGTGGTGAAAACACCACAAATTTTACGAGCCGTAGGGTCATGTGGGCCTGCCTATGATTGTCATCAGATGACATTTCCGGTCACCTGAAGTGCCACAAGAATTAAATTATGAATTTACGTCACAGACATGCTTTGCTGCTTACGCATTCAGCCGTCTCTTCTCGGGGAGGAACGTAGACTGGACTTGAGAAAGCAGTGGAAATTGAGCCTATGTAAAGTCTTGCATTTACCATTCACTAATCCTTCAATATTAATGCAGGATAAAAAGGATGGCAGTTTGATTCTATGAGAAAAGCCATGTCTAAAAATAGGTTATTTCAGTAAAATCCGCACAGTCTCGACGGGCCCGTGGGCGCGTCTTTTTTAACCCCCCTCCCACCTGTACTTTTTGAAGCACCAGACCCCCTCCCGCTTGGATTTCCAAGGCAAAAGACTCCCCTCCCATCTGGATTTCCAAAATAATTTATGAGCTTCAATTTAATTTCTAAAGCTTTAGCAGATATTAAACTTACAATTATTATTCTTTGGAACTCATTAACACGAGCTATATATGTGAAAGATTTTGGACTTGTAGCTTATCAGAAACATGTGAGGAATTGTGCTGGATTGTGTAATTATTTCAATTTCCAGAGTGTTCTTGCCATTAGTCCTACAGCAAAGAAATTCTGCATTGACAATAATTTAGCCAAATGTATTTCACTAGTCATTTAAATACACCAAGCAGTTGCCAATAATTGTTGTAGCAAACTGAGTCTGACTGACTCTGATCTGTCTAAACAAAATCATGTTGCGTGACATGAACTTGACGTGTATGAAACCAAAATAGAATGTAGTATCTTCCATTATAAATGAGTTTCTTTTTAAAATATTCCTACCTTACTTCAATAAAAAATGTGGCTTGAATATTTTCTCAGAAGCTGTGTGAAGGCCGATATCACATTTTCAGAAGTAGTCTGCAAAAAACGACCTGAAAGTTTATGCAAATTACATGTAAATGTAATTTGATGCCTTGTTATTAATACATGTGTTTAAGCGCGAGCACTTTTAGCACAGAAAGTGATAGATCTCTTGTTTGTTTTGAAAGGTAATTAATAGCCTGAAAAGTTTGTAAGAATCTCTGCAACTAATAGGAAAGCTGTTTTATTTAAATGTTTAAGCAAATCTTTATGTATTGTGCAGGATTTTGTGGGTTTTGGAGAATTTGTGGTAATTGTATTGCATCCAAGAGCTAAGCCATGCTTACTTTTGGAAAAACGTTCTACTCTTGCAGATTTTATGTGACCGTATGTAGACCATACGTTAGAGCCGTGGTTTTTGAAAGTCTTTCCTATAACAGCTATTTTTGTCAACAGTAATATGCCCAGTGGCACACTGGGCCAGGGTGCAGCAATCCAAATAGTGTCAAACTCCTAGCGAACTTCATTGCAACGGCTTTCTTCGTAATGATACTTATTTTGCTATGAATATTTATATTTATCAATATGCCGATAATTTACTATTAGTCTTTCAGTAAAACTTCAATCCTGGCTTCACGTAAACAACCCCCAGAAACAACCATGCTACGTTTGGTCAGTCACATGTAGTTCCTGCACTTACATCACTCATCCAGCTTACATGTAGATACTATTACTATAAGCTACTATTGCTTTGTGGCTGTGGAAGGTCTAGGCCGCAAGTTGCATTGATGGTGATTTTAGCTGGGATTGTTTTCTCAAGATGGCAAAAGCTTGCAAAATAGGTCAAAATAATTAAAACAAAATCGATTGCTTACAAAGCGGGCAAATCAAAACTGCCAGCTACGCGTACAGGAAGTAAAAGTTAATATTCAAGAGATTGATTTCTTCTCGAAAACAAAGCTAAATCAAATTAATTATTTGATTAAGAATCCATTAAGCATAAGCATTTGTCTTAATAATTATTAATTCGTTTATTTCAATTTTATTTCATGTTTTTATCAGAAGATAAAGGGAAAACAAAAGCTGAAAGCAAGATAAAGTAATCAAAGAAAATTGCATGCACAATCAGAGGCAAACAAAAAAACACATAAAAAACCTCTAGAACATAGCACTTACAAATAGCCCTCTATTTTCTCACGGTTTTTAAAAACTGCGAGAGAACTGGACGCCAGCACAAAACAGGGGACTTCTTTGTTTGGCTTGCTTTGCTCCCTTCCCCGCCTGCTTAAGGCTCACTTCACTTGTTTCTTTCTCGTGCGTCAAAAAACAGAGAGACTGTGAACATTAACAGTCTACTTACAATTGACCAAACTAACTTGTTAGCTAAGGGTCTCAATTTTATTGCCACACCAAAAGAAAAAGAAACTCAAACAAGGACTTCGACCAATTTGGTACAGAAGAATACACCTACAATACATTTTCCACAGAGAAGATAATGAACTGCATCTTTTCCAAGTTAAATCAAACTAGATTCCATTGGTTCAACCATCAGTAGCTCTTGAAAGCTACTTGAAAGAGGTAAAGTTCAACTTGCTGAAATACAACTTACAAAGCCTAAGGACAATCTGCCTAAAACAAAGGGCATTGAACTCACCAGAAAGGATGAATTGAGAACTGTTAAAAACGGTTCCAGATGACCATCTAACAAATTACATGTTGAGTGATGAAGATACCTTATTCAATTGTTCAGGTACGAAACACTGTTAGGTTAGTAGCAGTATAACTTGTTTGTTTTACTCGGAATATACTTGTTCTTTTACACAGTTCTACAGGGGACAACAGATAAGTTCTCCGACTTCAATTGGGTTTCATGGTTTGTGTGTGGTTTCTTGATTCCATTTTTAACCGTTTAGCCGGCTTCTGCAAACTAGCTGGAACTGGAAATTCGACTACCTTATTGCTACTTAATTTCGTGAATTTGGTGAGACAGTACAAAAATGTGTTTCATGGGGTTTCCTTTTTGGTGATTTCAGTAGGCAAATATAAACAAAGGGTATTTAAATTTCGCGATTCAAACATTCTCAGTTCTGAATTTCTTAAAATTTCTAGGTAAACTGGAACAGGCAAAGCACATTTTTTAAAACTTATAGCGTTATTTCTCTACACAACATACAAAATGGAACTTACCAGTAAAACCAGTTAATAGTTTGTGTATTTGCCGATACATATCCTGTATATGTTGTTGTTATTATGTTAATTATTTTTTCTGTGATTTGAATTTTCTATATGGGTGTTAAACGTTAGACAGTAGCGAAAATCGCGAAACTAAAGACCTCCGAAATTAAGTACCAATAAGGTATAACACACTACGTTAGGTTATCCTAGAACAAAATAATTGTTTCTCTGGTGCCAAAATGATGTTGCAGTAAGTTTTGTAGCTTTTTGTGGAATTCAGACAATTAAGCAGAAGTTAGGATTAACTTTTTCTCGGAAATTTGAATATCAAGCGACAAGAAGACGTCTTTTATTAATGCAAACAAAAAATTGGGTCTTCAAGACCCTTAGCCTTGAAAAAAATTGAGTCTCTGAGACTGCAAGATGCACATAACCACTAAAAAATGAGACTGTGAGACTCATGAAATTTGACTAAAATTTTGCAAGACCAAGCATTTTTCAAGGACCATTCACCACCCTTAAGGTTACTTCAAACCTTCGCGAGTGTAGTCCAGAAAAAAATTCATACGCGCGCTGTTTTCAAGGAAACCCCCACAAACTATATATCAACAGAGAGGTTATAAAATGCAGAATTCGATAAAATTATGTTTTGTTTTTGATTTTTCTTTCCAAGGGCGGCAGAGGCCGTCAACTCCAAAATGACCGACTGACGTTCCAGCAAATTAATCAGGTGTCAAATGCGATCGTTCATGCAAAATAACTGTGCAGTGTTTATCACAAAGCCTCAGTCTCCAAAAACGTGTCGGCATTTTCTTTTATTTCTGTCGGTTATCTTTTTATAGATCTGTGAAGTTCGACTATCAAAAAATTCGCGTAACCTGTTACGTTAAAGGCCACCACGAGCAAAGTATTTAAAATAAGGGGATTCGCCGACATGCTTTTGTTCCATATCTATCAGCTCTGACCAAATTTCATGGAAAACCGTCAAATCTGCATACCCTATTAATTCATTTAAGAGAAGGGATTCTCTTGAAAAACGAGTGCGAGTTTTCGCCTTGTAAAGATTTATAAACATATCACGCCTTCACAGAGGAATGTGTCAACTTGAAAAGCCGCGAGTCAATGAAATAACAGAACCCCTAGCATTCACAGTATGCTAACTTGAGCTTCGCGGGCTTTAATTTTCTTGACCAAAAAAATATTGACCAATGTAGCCCCATGAAGGTTTGAAGTAACCTTAAAAAGTTACACAGGACAACCCAGGCATAGGACCTTTGATTTCAGATTCAGAGAGCTGGCGTTGAAATGCAAGATGTCACACATCTAAAAGTTTGAGGTTGCATTTGGTTGGAAATGACCCCCTGAAGAAGATTTTTTAGGTTCATCCCCCCTTCATGCCTAGACTTCAATGGCCTTTAACCCCCTCCCCCATTCTTAAGAGAATTTCCAGAAATCTATCTGTCGGGGAGGGGTGCATTTCTTTCTGGAATAACCCACTGAAAATTATGTGGTAAATGGTAGACTTGCAAATACAGTATGCATGTACAGTACCGATCAGAAGAAACCTAACAGGGAATGCATTTGCGAAGGGGAATGGAACGGATACAGAACAGGTACGAGAACGCGAACACAATGGGAACAGAACGGGTACAGAACAGGTACAGAGCAGATGCAGAACGGATACCAAACGGAAATGGAACGGATACGGAACGGTTACGAATTACAAAAAATGGAAAAAGTATTCTCCAGAACGCAAACTATAAGAGAACGCATTCTTCAGAACACATGCTAGTAAGTTACACTATCAGAGTGCTTACCAAGAATTTGGAAACAATGTAACTTTAAATACACATTTGTCCAATTTTTGTCCAGCCCGGCGATCTTGAGAAATGACAGAACGAATCATCTTATGCCTTTTTCAATTTCTTTTTACATACACTAAGCAAGCATCTTCCCTGCATCTTCTTGTCCATTTCTTGTTCATTGCAGCCATTTTGTTATTGTCAACAAGCTCAACTTATGTCCAAATAAGGAAATGGATGGATGAGTTGAGTTAGAGTGGGATTAAATGGTTTCCTTATGAAGAGAAACAAAACAAAATATCAATGTCTTGGTTGACTTTTATTACAGTGTTGTTCACCAACGTTGCGGAAAGATCGGCGAGGATAACGTTCAATCTTAACTGAGCATTCGCCTGTGAAAATAACATCACTAAAAGTATCACAAAATGCCCGCTTTGGCTTTTTGTCAGTACTTTGCTCCGTTTGTGTCCTCCAGCCAAGTTTCTGCCGCATTCACCGAACAGTTTTCGGCGATACTTCAATGTTAAATCTCACTAAAAGTATTCGTGTAAATACAAGAGCTGAAAGTTCGTCTTTTGCTGGCATTTTTTCATCTATGGCGTTAAAAGTGCTTGGCAAGCTGGTTTACTTCTTCCTTTCCTCAGGCAATCACACAGACTACCGGTCGCTTTGTATCGTTTCGGAAAGAGAATTGCAATAAACTGGCCTTGAAGTTTTTTTACAATACCATCTTCCTGTATTTTTTGAGCAACTGGAGTCATATTTTCACCATGAAAATTTAAGTTTACAGTTTGTATTCTTGCATAAGTCGACAGTTTTAACCCATTTCGTGAAATGCAAATGAGTGTCGCTAATCTTGTAAACGAGTTCTCGGAAACCTCATTCTTGTGAATGAGTTCTAAGAACGCTTACCGATGGAACGCTAACAGAACGGGAACAGAACAGCACAGAACGGATAGAGAACGGATACAGAACAGATACAGAACAGATACGGAACGGAGACAGAACGGGAACGGGAATGCGTGTGGAATGGAAACAGAACGTATTCTGTCAAGCGTTCCCTGTGAGGTTTCTTCTGATTGGTACGGTACATATAGGACATATGGAGGATCTGGGTCATAATGGGCAATTCCTTCCATGAGATGTGCCTGATAGTACCGGTCAAAGGGACTGCAGCATTACATGCGTGTAAAGCATGTGTGCTACATGCATATTACATGCAGTGACCATGCACTTTACACGCACTAAAAACACTAATACAAGGGGAGGTGAATGGTAAATGCGCAATGGCAAGATAAGCGTTTTTCTCTGCGAGCCGGAGACATTTTGAATTTTTTGATTGCTAGACCGAGACTTCAAAGTGTTTAAGTGCAAGTGCAAGACAAACTTTGGATTCAGTGGAGAGCTAGAATGAGCTTGTACAGCCTTTTAGCCAGCTTCTTCAAACTGGCTGGAGCTGGAAATTTGATTACAACACACTATGATATCCTAGGACAAAATAACTGTTCCAGGGTCCAAAACGTACGTTGCGGTTAGGTATTGTAGCTTTTTGTGGAATTCGGACAATTTAGGAGAAGTCGGGATTACCTTTTTCTTGGACATTTGAAGATGTTGTTAGTCTGTTCATGAAGGGCGGAAAAAGTTTTGTCTTAACTTATATAGAGAATGAAACAAGAAATGTTTTAGTCCTTTATGGTATGTAATTCATTGTTGGTTTTGATCAAAATAGGGTACCAAGAACCCCTGATTTACGTGTATGATAGACTTGTTTATCATGATTAAATACAACAGGCAGAAATGCTAGCCAAGCCCATAAGATGTATATGTACTGTGACGGCCGCAAGTAACTGGCATATTGTGATAGCTATTGAGCGTGCAACAGCAAAGCGTATTCAGCGACTGTAATTTGTTTTTTTGAACATGGGTACTCAGTTTGAATTTAAAAGCTGGGGCAAATCAAGTCGACCCAAAAAAGAAACAACCGATCTTCTAGTTGCACAAGACGTAGACGCCAAAGAAGCACTGGCTCTAGTCACAGAGTCTGATGTGGAAAAACTTGAACTGACCCTTGGTCAACACAAGTTACTGGTGAAGGCGATTGGCAAGTTGCAGAAAGATTCCAAAAGTGGACCAGCTGCTGTGGCGCTACTGCAATCCGAACCAGTTACCACCAAGTCACTCACAAAGGATGGTGGCTTGGACGAGATTCTCTAGAAAATTGAAGGGATTGGCTCAATAGACGACCCCTTGCTGATGCTGGGTGTAACAACGACCTGCAAGTTTTTCCTGGAGCAACTGCAAAAACGGCACAACCAGCCAAAGGAGGTGAGAAGCCACTTTTAATACCAGACTTTATTAGTGTAATTGCTTTAGCAAGCAACGATGAAGAACAAGAGATAAGTAGTTCGGGCGGGGCAAGCATTGTGATCAGAGCAAGCAAAGCAAAACCTAAACTAGAGGACATTACATTGTCAATGTGGATAGCCGCAAACTTGCAAATAATACATGAGTTGCTGACCACTGTTCCACTGTTCCGCACACCCAGCCTAGCTGACTATTTGTCGTATACAGTGAAGTGTAAGGAACTTTCAGAAGGCCACATGTTTTCATCCGTCGTCCTCTATGACAATGAATACAGAAAGTTGCAGCACAATTATGGCTTCAGATGGGGAAGTGACTCCCAGCACTTACACACTCACTTTCTTGTCAAGCGTCGCACTCCAAACCCCGCTCAGCCGCATAAACCCATGGGGCAAAATGGCCAACCACATGTTTCTGCACCCATTTACAAGCAATTTAATTCGCCGACCGGATATCCATAGCCAAACTGTCGCTTTCAGCATTTGTGTATCATTGCAAATTGTAACCGGCCTCACCCACAACACGAGCATCCCACATCTTAGACTGGCATATGATGTTCTCCAACTTTGCACCACTCACCACTAAATGTGAAGGCCTGGCGAGCTTACGTACATGATGACAGTGTCATAGATTTTATTCTGGATGGCATCATGAACGGCTTTCACCTTATCTCTCCTGACTCAAATTTGACACCAGCAGAAGTGACAAACTACCCATCTGCGACTTCAAACGATGTGTGTGACAAGGTGGAAAAACAAATACGTAAAGAAATTCAACTCGGAAATATGTAATTACTAACACCAAACCTTCCATTATCAGTGTTCTTTGGGCTATCCCCAAACCTAACAGTGATAAAATTCGACTAACACACGACTGCAGCCGCCTGGAACACAGCAATGTAAACTCGTATGCGACAACATTTTTCTTACATGACGCTTTGCAAAGCAGTCTCGCTTATCAAGCCTAATGCGTATCTGGCCAAAATTGACCTCAAAAGTGCCTATTGGCATGTACCTATTCGTCCTTCTAATTACACCGTTGCAGGACTGGCTTGGCAGTTTAGCGGAGAGAATCAAATCACTTACATGTATGACTGCAAATTACCCTTTGGCACATTAAAATCACCGGAAATATTTCAAAGGCTAACTCAAGCGATTACCCGAATCATGACAAAGCGAGGTTTCTGAACTGTAACAGCTTATCTTGATGACTTTCTCATCATAGGCGACAGTGAAAGGGAGTGCAAAATAGTTTACAATGAACTGATCAGGCTGTTGAACAAACTTGTGTTTCAGATCAACTAGAACAAAGCTGTCCCTCCAACTCAGCGATTAACCTTTCTCGGCATTGAAATAGATACAGTAGATAGGCAGCTATCGCTGCCCAACACCAAACTGAGCAAATTGCGAGAATTATTAAACATTTCTATGGCGAAGCAATCACTTACAAAGAGAGAATTGCAGTCTCTCATGGGCAAATTAAATTTTGTGGCAAGAGTGGTATTTGGTGGGCGTACATTTCTCAGGCATATGATTGACACTGTTAATAGCTTGTGACGCCCTCATCACCACATCCATCCCATTGCGGCACTGAGAGCTGATTTATCATGGTGGGCTGAATTTTTTAGTGGGCAGAACTCTATATGTGTATTTTTAAGCAGCAAATTGTAGCAACCAAATCTTGTGTGATTAAGTATTGGAGGTCATGCAGTGATAATCATTAATTTTACAGGAATAAACAAATTTGTTGCTTTGCATTGCCATGTTTATTGTTTGTCTAGTTGCTTTAAACCATTTCCTCTGTGAACTTTGTTTTCTCTGCAACCAAAAGCTATAATGAAGTGAAATACATGAATTTCTTATGTAAATATTCGAGGTTATGTAGGTATTCAAGCCTTACCTGAGCATTTAGGTGTGTCAAATATGCAAATTTGGCATTGCAATCCCAGGGGGGTACTCCCATATAAAAAGGACAGGGGTGCTTGTTGGAAATTTTGAAAAGAACCTCTAAGAGGTACCAAGGTCCTGTTTTGTGGGTGTGGCTTGAAGTTTTTTCTTCCCTATGAGATACCAATTCGTACATAACACATTTTATTATATGGAGAAGAGTGTTTTACTGGGAACTAAACCACTCGTAGATTCCATACGCCACTTCATCCGG
>Ga0100404_1181971_pt1 | contig 10886 bp, 5 predicted proteins | sample Orb8nscriptome_FD_81152 | JGI IMG/M metagenome (GOLD analysis project Ga0100404, IMG submission 81152) | Coral microbial communities from Puerto Morelos, Mexico - Orbicella 8 C A metatranscriptome (Eukaryote Community Metatranscriptome) | ecosystem: Host-associated > Invertebrates > Cnidaria >... | reverse complement strand
TAGTCTGTCTGTGTTTTCTGAAGATTGTCCACAGGTTGTTGGTCGTTACTTTTCCTCCGAGTCCTCAGAAAATATGAAGCTTGTCAATGTCACTTTGAGAAGTGCTCTTCATCTTGTCAGGGTAGGCACCATAATAATCCTTATTAGCTCATATTCTTTTAACTGTTGAGGGGTCCCTCTCATAGCTGCCACATAACTGAGGTAAGGTCATGCATACATATCACCAAAATAACTAAATAAACTAAAGTAGGCAGCATGCTATGGTTAGTAGAAAATTACTGAATATTTTGTGGTTGAAGACCTGTGTTTAATTTTGCTTATATCATGCTAGCTGTAAATCTCTGGAGCATTCTGCTCTCCACCATACTTGTAACAGCATTATTATATATTGGTCCAGAGGACCTTTTTATGGTGTCCAGGAAAAAATTAAGGTATCATGGTAGGTGAATTTTTACAAAAAATGCGAAGAATCTTTTTTTTTTACTGCTCAAAGTGAGAAGACTGATAAATTCTTGTGTTTCACCCATGTGACTCTTTCCTTGACGACGGTTGCTATCCACCATGTTGGTGTCCCTCAGGAGTAAACAAACCAGAGCTGAAGAGAAGTTTGTGCAAGAGTGAAGCAATGGTATTATGCGTAATTTCTGGTTGTTCCAGCAAAAGTGGAAGGGATAAAGATATGATTCTTTCATGTGCCTAAAGTGACAACAAATCAAGGAGCAGGCCACAAAGAACTTACTTTAACCCATAGATGCTTGAATGAAATTACCCACAACCCACCCCTAATTCCCTAGTGTTTTTTGGAATATTTCAGAGCAAGCAAAAGCACAAAAATAAACCATATGCGCAATAACCACAGACACAAGATCAGGTTTCTAGACATCATTTTTTTAAAGTTGACTAAATGAAGGGTCAAAATATTAACAAATGTTAACAAAAAGAACTCAACCTGAGTGTACAACTGATGAGAAAACAAGAAATTATATTTCTTTACCGAGCGACAAAATGTCCCAGAGAAGCTGAGAAAATTGACTTTGCGAAAATAGGTTAATTATTGACTTTAGAGGACAAAAACAAAACCAAATACAACAGAATTTCATTCTTGTACTATAACGGCTAACATTTGAGAAAACAACGAAAAATAAAAGCGATGAACTCGTGTAAAAATCAATCTGAAAACAAGAAATCTAGTAATTTCTTCGCCGCATGACAAAATATTACAGTGCTGCAAAAGAAAGATGAAAGTCGTAAATCAAAAAGATGACAAAAACTAGCCAATTATTTGGAGATCAGTCATATTTCAACTGTGTTAAATTAGTGGCCATTTAGTTCTTTTCTCAGTAAATTAAATATGCAGAAATCCAGCGTGCCAGTTACTGTTCACTTTTAAAACCTAAACTTCTACAGGGACCAAAATTGAAAGACATGTGAAAGGAAGTTCAATAACAATAAATTTTCATTCAAGCTGAGGCGAAGAAACCTATTTAAAAGTGAAAAATTGTTCAAAATTTTGCAGATGTGCTTCGCTGCATAATCGCTAATGCGAAAGCTTGAGTTTTTGCCGACTGCTTTTGCAGTCATTTTAATGCCCGTGGCTTTACAAATTGTTCCAAAAGTTGAATTCAACTTTGAAGTAATAATGTACATTACCATTTTTGTTTCTTAAGTCCGAGAAGCTGCTTTAAATCTGCAATCTGTCATCAAAACTTACTTGAAAGAGCTCCAATCTTCATGTTTTAGCTGCGGTTGTAGGAAGAAAAACTTCTTTGTCCCCAAGTGCTTTTTTTCGGGCGGTTACAGGCAGCACTGGGAAATGCACAGGCGGTTACAGGTGGCACAGGTATGAATGTGCTAGAAAGTGAGCATGTTTGTAGCAAACATGTCGTCTTCAGAGAACCATTTCCTGTCTGGGACCAATTTCATGTTGACTGGGTGCCAACTCTCAATCTTGGGAAGAAAAAATATGTAGAGAAAGACTTCAAGCAAGTGGTTGAAAAAGCTGAACGGGCAAAGAAAAGATGACAGCAAGCGATTGAGCAAGCTGAACTTGAAGCGGCAGAAAAGTGAAAGCACTTAAACGCAAGTGGTCTATGCATCAGTGAAATAAACTTTGATAATTCTGGTGAGCCCTGTTCATCAGTATTTGAAGCATTATCGACAGAACTTATAGAGGGTCAGGCCGATCAGGGTCAAGCAGAAGCATCGACAGAAGTCAACGACTTTAGTCCAAATTTGGAAGCCTCAGTGGCTACCAAGGCAAAAAGCGATGTTTCTACTGAGATAGCTGATCAAAATATCAAAACGAATAACAAATCACCATCCCACAATGCAAGTTGTCAGACTGAAAAATTCAGGTACATGTTTCATCAAAGGGATACGAAGCTCCAACAGTTACTTTTAGAAGTTTCGACAGCACGGTTTTTTTAAATAGATGTTTTTATTTTTGAAGGAAGTAGAGAAATAGACCGGAAAAAAAATCAACCGACCTCATATCGAACTGGTGTCATGACAGAACAAACTCGAATCTGGCCCGTTCAGTGCCTTATTCGCTTGCGCTAACAAAGCAACAGTAAGAAAATAGCATAATTATATGAATAATAAAACTAGCAGCAAATGCCATGCTTCAGTTACTTCATCGTTTAGCAAAACAAAAGGTTTCTTTTGTTTTTCATTCAACAAAAGATCTCCAAAAGATACCCTTGGAAAACTGAGTTTTTTGCACACGTTATTTCTTGAGAACGAAGCGCAAATCAACAAAAACAATTACGCAATGATGCTTTTCATGTCAAAACAAGTCAGTCTGCCAAAAATTAGCTCAATCCTGCAAAAAAATCAGCCCAAAGTGCTATAAGCACCCTTTTTGCACGAAAGCCTTCAATTGGCATCACACCTCAAGGAACTATATCATATATGTCAGAGGCTTGGGGTGGTGGAATATTGGTCTTCCTTGTTGTGCAGCTTATATAGCATCCCTAGGTGGTCTTGTGATTTGTTGGCATTCTCTTTAACCCTAAGCATTGTAAGTGAAAAAACTTGCCATTTGTACAGTAAGGGCCATTGCATTCCACAAGCCTGTCTGCCATTGTAGCTTTAACTTTGCAGATGCAAATAGTGTCACACAATTAGGAAGCATGAGTCAAGGTTGATGCCCTAGCTTTGGCTTTAATCTTGACACCAGATTGCTTCCTGGAATATCTCTTAAGGTGGCTTACTACAGTTTTTCTGAGAATCAGTATCGCATGCTACGATTGCTTACCAGACGTCAGTATTATCATGCGTGCAAAAATGATGTAAATAACCCTAAGAAGAAACAAAAACCGCTTCAACACTTGGAAGGCATTAAATCACTTCGGTATAAGTAGCAATAGTGTCAAACTGAAACAAAGGGCATGCACAATTCAGTTCTTGTCCGAGGTTGTAAAAGCTAGTCTTTGATCGAGAATTGCTCAAAAACCTACTGTACAACCATGATGAAATTTTCACAGTTGATTTGTTGAGGTGAATCACGTTTAGAGCCAAAATTTTAAAAAAATCTGAGGCAGATTTTGAGCTATTTTTAATCTCACATTTTCTTAGTTTGCGAAAAATCTGTCTTACAGATTTTTATTTTACTTTCCAAGAATGTTAGATCAGAGCCAATTTTTTATTCCTGAAATTTTGCGGTGGGGTCATACAGGTAGATTTTGAGAAAAATGTAACTTAACCTACCAGTGCCGAGTCTCTTCTCAGGTACTCGGTCATTCATATTGGGAATTTGTTGACGTTTAATTGTTCAAGTTTCACAGAGAATGGTAAAAGACTTAGGCAAACAGTAAATAGAGAAAGGAAAAACATCTTGGAACATTTTTGAAAAGAGTTAGAAGTTGGGCTGTTATAATCCATCGAAACTGTAGTAAGCCACCTTAAACTGTGGTAATCTAGAGCGGTGAGAGCAGTACCTGTACCATTTTTTGGGATGGTAACATCACCAAGGGACAATCATGATGTGTGAAACCTGCCATATGGGTATTCCTCATTACTGCATGCAACTGTGTCCCCGTCACACAATGTTCTACAAAAACATATGCTGCTGTCAGCAGGCCCTTTCACTTCTACCATGCATCACCTTGTGTACCAGCATCCCAACACTTCAGGTAGAGCACAGATTCACCAGAATGCCTCCAGTTTTGGAAGAACTTTTGTCCAATGCTGCTCATCGCGTAGGATTCTTTCCATCACCAGTGTGCATTTCCGTTCTGGTCGACAGCATATACAACAAAGTCATTGTGTCTACTATCTTTCAGAGTGAATAACTGCTGCTGAGTTTGATGATAATAATTATTTTCCCTCTTAAGTTTGAAAACCAAACAAGAGTTCTTGAGTCTAACATACTCTTCAAAATTTGCATCATGGATACAAAAGGGTGTGGCATGTAGAAATGGGTAGTCTTTATTTATGAACAACCCACACTTTTTGACTCGAAAGTTCACATGGCTCTTTTTCATAACTGTTTCATAAGCCTTAATAGCAGCACCTTCATGTTTACAGTCATGCCTTATTGCTTTGGTGTTTATCTTGTTAAGACTAGGGTAACAGATTGTCTTAATGAGGCTCTGTGATGGTTGTGATAAATTGGCGTGAGAAACAGCACCGTTTACAGAAGCCCCAATTCATCCAGCACGATGCTTACAGAAGCCAGCACCCTTCAACTGAGCTTGGGTGTTCTTCTCAACTAGTTTGATTTGGTCTTCAGAATAGTTTAATTGTACTTCAATGCATTTTTGCAAAAGTTCCTTGTAGCCAAGACTTAAATTTTCAGTGTGAAACGATTCTGAAACTACCGGGATGGCACGGCTTTAGTTGAAGAATTGATCAGCAAAGGGAGAAATCAAACTTAAAGCTACTACTTTGATTTTATATTATTTAGTTTTATGTACAACTGATCGATTTCCTCCTTTGAAGGACGCAAATTAGCTGAGGCAGAAACAGCTCCTGAACTAGAAACCCGACTGTTATGTAAAGCTTCTGGTTGGCTCGAGATTGCTGGCTGCTGTAGATTATCCAGATGATTGATTTTCTGGTCACATGCGGCATTTCATTCACATACGTAGTAAGATCCATGAACATTTTACTTGAGTACAAGCAAGCTTGCCATGAAGTCATGTAGTGGCCTCCAAATAAAATAAAACACTTACGATATGTGAGCATGATTCTGCTAGTCCAGCTTTTGCATCCTAAACAAAACAGTCCCATCCTGTTTGGTAATAATCCAAATGTTCACCAAAGGATCATTCATCTGCTGTGAGTGTCGCACATGTGCTCTTAAAACATATTTTCCAGCGATTAGTGTGCCCACAACTGAGGTCACAAATCCCAAAACAATTTGGTTGAATGCCTCTAGACTCTTCAAAGCCTTGAACTGTTGGTTTGTATAGTAACTAGTCTCAAGTACAAGATAGCTTAGCAAGTCCAAGACTTTAACTGGAGGCAAGCATTGCGGACTAAACTGGTCCATCGGTATACTTGCAGGGTCAACTCCAATGACCAAGATCTTCTGCAGATATGTCTCCTTTACTCAACCCTCTAGGGCTTTGGCACACTCAGAGAGCACTGGGTTGCATTTAGATGCATCATCGATACTACCGTATTTTCATTTTTGTTTTTTGAAACATCCATCTAAAAATCAAAATATTGGTTGAGAAAGCAAGAGGTTTGCCACCGAAATGGCTTATTATTTACATAAATTTGACACCTCAAGAGACACCAATATGTCGGACACTGATTTGCGAAAAACTTATGACATCACCGGAAACCCAAGAATATTTTGCAAAAAGAATGGGAAAAAAGCTTTTTACTTTTTAAGGTAAAGAAAAAACTATTTTTAAATCTCGTTAACCTCTCTAATTAAAATTCATGTGCAATGTGTATTGTGTTCTCGATCTGGTTGTATCATCGCAATTAGCTTTTGTTGTTGTCATGAGGCATGATTTCAAAAAATGTCTGGTGAACGAAGAAGCCTAACCTTGAGCAACATAATACCAATGCTGTCGACAAAATCTTATAAGTAAAAGAAATCACAGCAGTTTAAATACAAACCTGCATAAAGTTCTTGTTAGTTTGTCGCTTCTTGGACGATTTCACTGCGACAGAATTGTAGACGTCTGTTTATTTCAAGTTGTCATAAGCCATTGTTGTGGTAAACTGACCCATGCCGACATCTGTCAGTGCGGAGGGAAATTTTAACACCTAATCATACTAATCTCATAAAAGCTTTTCAGCTTTTTCTCGATAAAATAAAACTGCATAAAGGATGAACATTTTTAGTTCATTCACACCCGTCTTCCAATGGAATTGGCTGAAAATCAGAAGGTATGTTCCAGGATACCTCCTTCGAAAAAAAGGGTGTAGGGCTTTGTTTAATTTCGCTTCTGATTCAAAGTTATGGCCTCTTAAGTAGAAGGAAACAACTGTATTGAAAATATCAAACTTTAGGAGGGTGTAGAAAAAAAACCAAACCTCATCTGGAAAATTGCCTACATGCTTTTTTAGGTCGATGTGTGAGAAAAAATTTCCAATGTTAATCGAGCCGCTCAGATAATTCATGTGATGAAGCACACCAGTTTAAGCGAAGCAGTGTTTCTGCTTCCAATATCACTGCGACAATAACCTTTTAGAAAATTTCAAAGATATGATTGTATTCCATAACTATTTAGCTTTCAGAAAATGTATAGGTTGATGGGGTTTTCTTTCAAAGCGCCAGCGCAAGAGCGCGATTTCCAAACACTGTTAATTTACCTACCATGATACCTTAACTTCCTACCCCCAATCTTTTTGGATTGTTAAGTCTCCATTTCTACATTTAATATGTTAGTGTTATAAACTGTTAGCTTTGAAATTGCTTTGCAATGTAAGAATATGTTTGGTACAAATAGGCAGAAGTTTTCAAGATAATTCACAGTATGCTTGTGTCTACGGAGAGTCGTGATGCCTGTCTGAAATTCATGGCTACAGTTTTGCAAAGAAATCAACGCAAAGCACATCTGCAGGTCAGTCAGGTTTGAACTTTGCGTTATTTCTAGTGCAAAATGTACTATTGGGATGGTTTTGGGGGCTGCTTTCTGCTAAAGCAATAATGTGATACTGTGGTAACGTGTTGAGGTGTAAAGGTGTCTTAAACTTTAATGTTTGGCAAGAGGGTGGGGTGGGTATGTAAAACATGTTACAATTACCTCCATTCATTGAAAACATCAAAGCTATATATTTGTTTCAGAAAAAGCCTTGCTCTCCTTGTGGTACTATTCTCTTTGGAACAAAACCAATTTGCTCTAAACGCATGCGGAGATTAGTTTCCACTCATGTCGACTATACATTCGGTGAAAGATGCAAACATTAGTGCTTTTCCTTGTGGTAGAACCCCACATGTAAGACATGTGCGTTCTAGCATCGTTAGGGCTATACACTCTATTTTCATCCCCAAAGCCATGCAGTTTTTTATAATTATGTCATGTGATGTGGCTGAGGGTGGCTGTTATCCTTCGGGTAGGGCCACTTCTGCCTTCTAAGGGAAAAAGTGCTACTGTGACTTTGTGTCTTTTGGAATTACCCATAGGCCGGTTCAACAAATATCATCTGCTGTTTTCAAACTGCAAAAGTGTGTTTATCAGGGTCAGATAAACAAGGGGAACGCATTGCTTCTCTTTAGAGGCTTGTTGATTTCTTCCTTTAATAGTAATTATTATTGTCTCTATAAGAGGGACCACAAATTTCCTGAGTTAGTGGCATTACAACTTGTCAAATTGTAAATTTGTGACGAAAGAAACCAGGAAAGTGCTTAAATGTTGCTGCAGACTCTGTGGCACCTAATGAAATCGTAAATTAATGAAATCAAACTTAAAAGGGGAAGCGTTCACCAATGTAGGATATAATCTTGGCTAATTAGCACTGTTTACCTTCAATACTTCTCATTGAATCACTTCTCAGTTGTATTAATCAGTGTCATAGTGTTTTACTTTTGAATGGTTTTACTGTTAACCACAAAGGTGGAAGCAGAATAAGAAAGTGGTATTCTAAGAGTATTCGATAATTGAAGAGGTGAGTGCAAAACCTAGCCTGCGAACGTAGAGTATTTCCGGCTGTCACTTGGTTTCGCCGAAAAATAACATCTGCAAACCCGAGCCAGGAAACGATTTTGTGACGTAATGACTTTTCTTCCTCTTTGGCCAATCAGATTCCACGATAGAATGAAACTCGAGTGCTCCTCACAGCGAATACCTTGCGCAGTAGTTCTGGGGTTATTTGAGCTAAACTGTCATTGGCTTAGAATTCCTACGTCACAGAAATCCTTTTCTGGCTCGGGTTCGCAGACGTTGCTAAGTGACGATTTGGGTGACAAAAAGTTTTATGCGAAAGGGCTTGAATTGTTGCATGTGGTCTTCAATGTAATAGAAAAATGTGGTCCTGTATTTTTGCTGCTGGTTTTTGCTTCACTTTATAAAGACGCCGATAGGAAAACCCAGTGTTTTTTTGCATACGCAATATCTCGAAAATGAAGCAAAGTTTAGTGGAAAAACTATGGGACATTGCTAAACATACCTAAACAAAACTACATGCGAAATTTGGAGCGTTTTCGACAAAGCTCACTTTTGATTAAAATACCTAACACCCTTTTCCCGCTGAGGCCTTCAAATAAACGAACCCAGGCCTTTGTTATGATAAACAGAGCCGATCCTTTGTTATAATAGCCAAGGCAAACCTTTGTTATAAGTTGAAGTCTCGCCTCGGTTTATCATAACAAAGGATCGGCTCACTGCGACCACAAGGACTTTGATTTCACTTAGAAAGCAGCAAAATGTCAATTTCATGCAACCTATAAGCTCAAAAATGTTGATTTTAGGTCAAAAAAGGTTTATATGTTGATTTCATGTTAACGCGTGATGGCAAGGATGTTGGTTTCACCTAGAAACCAGCAAAATGTCGATTTCATGCAGCGCATAAGCTCAATGATGTTGATTTCAGGTTTAAATAAGTTAAAATGTTGATTTCACGATAACTCATGACAGCAAGGATGTTGGTTTCACTTAGAAACCAGCAAAATGTCAATTTCACACAGCGCATAAGCTCAATGATGTTGATTTCAGGTCTAAATAGGTTAAAATGTTGATTTCACATTACCGTGTGACGGCAAGGATGTTGGTTTCACCTAGAAACCAACAAAATGTCGATTTCACACAGTGCATAAGCTCAATGATGTTGATTTCAGGTCTAAATAGGCTAAAATGTTGATTTCACGTTAATGCTTGACGGCAAGGATGTTAGTTTCACTTAGAAAACAGCAAAATGGTAATTTCACGTAACGTATAAGCTCAATGATGTTGATTTCACGTGAAAATGCTCCATAAATAGGGCTGACAGATTAACAGATTAACCCTTCTGCGCAAGATACGGGTCTCCATACATCTGAATGTCCGCTGATCCCAGAAGCTCAAAACACTACAAATCATGCCGATTTGAAATAAAATCAATGCAACCTGGATCACAGATCTATGTTACAATCGATCGCTACTTGTTGGCCATTATTATGTTTAAACAGTCTAGTTACCAGTTCGAGAAACGTCCGCAGAACACGATCAGAATGCATTCTGGGAAGGGTCTTTACACCTCTTGCGCAGGAAAACATGGCGGTCAATACAAGACAAATTTTAGAAGTCTAAAACCAGTTCTTGCTTTCCAAACTTTGATGCTAGCAACGCTTGGCAATTGGGCCACGACTCACCAGAGGGTATTTTTCTCGGGCAAGAACTGCTCTTTGACTTTGCTGCCTGGCTTGCTCTGACTTCAAACGCCGATAACACGATTGCGGTATATCAGCTGCCTTCGAAGTTTCAGAACACATTTTGATTCTTTAAAACGTGCTGATGACTTACAGGTTTATCGAGACTTTATGATGCCTCTCAACCACCAGGCAGGCATGCAAGGTACTTTAAAACAATGCTTAAGATATTAGTTGGCAGAGCTCTAATGCGGCACATCTCTTTTTTGTTCGATGTATTTTGTTTGACACTCGATCGATTCACATGTTGTGTTCATGTCACAATAACTGATGTAAACAATCTGTTCCCAGATTTCCACTCTATATATGCTGTGAGATTTGATTTTGACCTCATACACTATAAACAGTCTGCCTGTTTGCTATTCAACAAAATAATAAACTCCTAAAGACATGGCTAGGAAAAGCCAAGTATTTTTGCATACGTTATAACTCAAAAACGAAGCAAAAACCAGTGACAAAAATACAGGGCCACGTTTTTCTATTACATTGAAGACCACATGCAAAAATTCAAGCCCTTTCACGAAAATTTTTTTTTTTTCACCCAAATCCTCACTTGGCATGGTTTTGCACTCACCCCTTCAATTACAACACACAGTCTCTTGTTGTGTACTTGTGACCATATTGACTGAAATGGCTGCACTGTAAAATGCCAGTGGAACTGGTGCAAATATTACAACAATGGGTACAAACAGAATATGGATTTGTATTATTTTGTAGCAGCCAAATGGAAAATGGGAAATCTAGTTAAAAATTCTGTGGCTACAGTATACTGCTCCTGGAAACATTCCAGTGAACTTGGCCAAGAAGTTGTACTTTATTTACACCCCAACAAGAATTTGTGGAGAGTTTTTGTAAATGGAATATACACACACCCATGTAGAACTGTTCACCTGGCTGTTACTTGATGGATAAAGTCAAACTCACAATGTTTTAATTTTGCTTTATTTCTTCTTACTAGGCCAACTATCCATTGATGAAGAATTGCATGAAGTTTTATCAACAATACAAGGATCAATATGAATGTGAAAAAGGAAACACAAGACATGGAGCTCTGGCAAACATTCTGATTTGCTTGGAG
>Ga0100404_1071985_pt1 | contig 11196 bp, 5 predicted proteins | sample Orb8nscriptome_FD_81152 | JGI IMG/M metagenome (GOLD analysis project Ga0100404, IMG submission 81152) | Coral microbial communities from Puerto Morelos, Mexico - Orbicella 8 C A metatranscriptome (Eukaryote Community Metatranscriptome) | ecosystem: Host-associated > Invertebrates > Cnidaria >... | reverse complement strand
AATACCGAGAATACGAATATGGTCTATTGGCCAACTGTTGTTGTTGTTGTTGTTTTTTGGCTGTTATTTATATTTGTTACTTACAGAACAATGCTCCCATTACTTATGAACTGCTAATGCTGGTACTGATTAATAGGGAGCTTAAGCTAAACTCAGCGAAAGCGACGAGAACTCCATCAAAGAAAGGTCAAAGAGCAAAACAATGGCTCTGCATGTGCACGTCATGAATCTTTGTACAGTCCTTAGCCGTCCTCTGCAAAATGACCATGTTCTGTGTCGCATAGAGAACGCGAACGACGGCGGCTAATTTGTCGCACATGTATTTCCATTTGGAATTGGACGATGTCATCGCACGTTTACTCTGAGCAAGTTTTTAGAGCGATAGGCGCTCTGAAGGCCTCTAGACAGTAGCGAAATTCGAGGTGCATACACAGACATACATACTTTATTTGGTGAAGTAGGTTTGAGTAAAGGCAATCAAAGGGCTGATGTTTACCTACTTCAATAAATAACGTATAAGCTAATAATACAAACATGGAGGTGAGAAGAGGATAAAATACATACAGGAGATCACAAATGTAGATGATGTTTCCCTCGACTTCGTCTCGGGAAACATTGAGATTCAAGGGAAACAAAATTCACTGTTCCCCAAAGGATCAGTCATTAAGTGATTTGTTATATAGCAAAACAAATTGGTCAAACCGGTGGAAAACAAATAATCACTTTATTGACAAATGACGTGCAACAGTGGTCAACATTTCGCGGATAACAGTACACTGTTTCCTGTTTGAAGTCATAGTTTTCGCAATGTTGCCCGCTCATGGCATTTGGCGCGAAACAGTTTCATTGTTACATGTCATGTGACCATGAACTAACCAATGAATGGGGGCGCTGTAGCGGGAAAAACGCCATCTATATAACAATAAGATTTATAAAACTTGAGATTACTACAAACGAGTGAAATTATTCGCCCGATTATTCCCTGAATTGTACTCCACTCTGTCCTATTGCTAATAGTAATACAGACTACATAAACGACCGGGGACCAATATTCCTCAGTACGGCTCGGCCAAGCCAGGTTAGGTAACTAGTTTATTTTACAACCGTCTAATTTCTTGCGCGCTGATTGGCTCATTTTTATCATCAATAAGAGTACAGACGGATAAAATTATAATTTATGCAAGTTTTCAAGTTCAACGTACTTTCAGCTGTCAAACTGTCAACTTTTTAACCAATGAGATTTTATTGACTTTTTGAAGAAGCCAATCAAAAAGCGACAAAAGCTATTGACAATGTTCGCGTCATTTTGAATAAAATTCGCTTATCTTTGTTTACGGCAAGTTTACGGCGTCTTTTCCTCTCATTTATTCCCGGCATTTGACCATTTTGGGGTCTTGTTATTGTAAAAAACAAATTGACGTTTTTATGCGCCTGTCCTCTAGGCTCGATTCCCGCCGCCTTCTCGAGTCCGGTCTACAGGAGCGCGGGCTCCTTTCCCGAACAGCGGCTGGTAATCGAGCCTACCCGTCCTCTCTATTGATGACATTGTCAAAGCCACTCGCCTGCGGCTCGTGGTTTCACAGCCACTTTGACAATGTTATGACGCAATTTATGATCAATAAGAGGAGCAGACGCATAAAGAACTGACGCCAATTTGTTAATTATATGGCTCTCCATGGAAGTTACAAATCTAAATTTGCCTGCTTCCGAAAATAAAGAGTACACGGCTTATGACCGTTTCCATGGAAACAGTCCGTATGACAAAGAAGAGCTAGTCAGAATGCTGGGAGTTACGTCAAGGCGACCTTGCTGAATTTAACTGAAGTACTTATTACATTACTTCCAGAACGAGTTACTTACATTACTAACGTACTGTACAGTACCCTACTAGAATACAGTTTCTACATTTCCTACAATGTGATCAATCTATAGATAATACAGTTCTTACTATCAACAGAATGATTATTTACATCCATGACATAATTCGTCATGTTGCAGGGAACATAAGAAATAGAAAACAATTTCGTTGCGTTTCTATCAAAGTGAAAACACTTGCTTATACGTCTCATGCTCCCACAGTTTTTCACATTATCCCAAACTTTCATTCGTGTTTCTCAGCATCAGACTATAAAGAATCCGCCGTTCTGAATGTTTACATGGACAACCCTCATCGGTGCGCGCTGTGGCGATAACTTTATTTTTCGAGAGTTTATTTTAATGAAATGAAGAGGTGTTTTTCTTTCCTTGTCTCCGAGATACTATATATGGAAACACGTCACAGCTGTGGAAGCTCTGCTGCTGTCGTAGTTTCTATCTAACATATCCACTCATGTTACCCTAATTCGACGGAAACATGACAAAAAGGTATCTCTTTTCCTATTTCTTGACACGACTTCGATATTCAAGGATGAAATTTTCCTTCTTACGAACCTTGACAGCTCTCGACATCTCAATACCAGTCAGTCGTCGTCAATACTTGTATCAAGGAGGTCAGCTGCTAAGATGTCATGCGTTGTTTATCATCCACTATTCAGGCAACTGAGGTAAACGGAATTACAAAAGGAATCTTTCAGAGCTGCACATGGCCTACTTATAAGAAGAAAATATCGCCAATGGTTTTCATTCACTGAGGTAACGACATTTGTAGCCTTCTGAGATCAAAGTATAGTCAGTTTTTCAGCCTAAAGACGAAAAATATCGGCTAACTGGGCTAAGCACTGAGTTTTCCGTTTCCTCTCAGGATAAAATAATTGGTAGTTTGGACATAGATTGCTCAAGGCTCCCAAATGCATCACTGAATGAATCTCCGTAGATTATACCACGGGAACGTTGATCTAGATCTAGATGGGATCTAGATCTACCAAAGGAGCGAGATCTAGATTCTTCTAGTATGAGGTTGTTGCAAATGCATCATGTCTAAATATGATAAGTCTTCACAAATTGTTCAGTCAATCAGGTATTTTATCCTAACCATGAATTCGAAGGGTTGGCTTGCGAACGATCTGTGGGCATTGTGGGGATTCCTAGAATGCGGTTCGCGCTGCTATTTTCCGTTGTAGCCTCTTGAAATCGAATGCACTGAGACAGCCATGTGGCGAATAATATATTCAACATGTTCTTCTTCTTTTGCGTCAAATTTCAAATGCCCTCGATTTTCCAAGGAAATCGTAAATGATAACATGGAAACCAGTCCCAAAAGTCTCTCAAGGACTCTCCTGAGTCTTTTTCTTGCCTTTATTTTATAGTTGGCTTCTCAGGCTCATGTTAAATTTCCGCACGTGTTGGTTGAATGGAGGAAAATTGATGGTTTTCTTTAATTACATTGCCACTTGAAATCGTGAAGATCTCGATCGCCCATTTCAAACGACGAGTAAGGAAAACAAGTCTATCACCATTTTTAACTGATGTTGTAAGCTTTCAACACGAAGCTCGAATTTGGTAAGAACCGTTCTTATAGCATGCTATTTATTCTTCCTTGATTGTCCGGTCGTGTTTACAATTGGTTTAAAACACTCAGCTGGTGTTACTATGTCAATGTTAGCGTGACTTGTCATGCGGTCTTTTCGATCGCGTGATCATTTTAGCATTCCGAGCTCATCTACATACATTTGATCGAGAGCACTGAACAGTTTTCTACGCCGTCGTAGCTGGGCCTTTGAATTGAAAGTAGCTGTTCGATACCTACAATCATGGGATGTATGGGTTTGTTCAAAGAGCCAATTGGGCAATGGTAAGTTTGCTGTCTACCTTAGCATAGAATAAGCCCTTTGTCGGGTTCTTGACGTCTTCTAGGCGTACGTACTTCGTACATTCAAAATATAGGCGGCACATGGCTGAATGTAAAACTTTACAAATTACAAAATTAGTAAAGCCTACGTACAATAATGTTTCTACTGCTTTCCCGGTAACACATGCGTTCCAATTTACGTTGTAAAGATAAAATTCTAGTAATGCTTTCGCAGACTTCGTCAGGGTTTTCGCCTTTTTCTCTGCCGACATTGATTTCAAAGAAACCACCACTATTTCATTAACTTTCAGTTTCAACTTATGTCAGACATGCCATTCTGAAGTGACTTGGCATGCGGTCTTTTCGATCGCGTGATTATTTTAGCATTCCGAGCTCATCTACGTACATGATCAACATTTTGCATGGAATTTCTAAACTATGTATCCGACACTTATCTTGATAGTTTAAGTATAACCTGAGTGAACCGATCATGGCGGGAGCTAGAACAGAAGGTCAATCAATGCACAATGCTAATTCTTTAGTTGCCTCTGCTGTAATTTCTCGTGCGAAAAACCCTTTCTAAATCTATATCGTCGGGCGGTTATTAGTTATAAATACGTTCCATCACGTGGAATATAAACCATTCACTGCCCCTTAGTTTTCTCAATCGGTCATGCATTAGATTTTTTGGGGAAATAGTTTGCACGTTGCAAACTGCGATCACTTCAATGTCGCTCGAACACCCGACAGCATGAATCACCGGGCCTAACACTGTTCAGATTGTTCTTATAAACTTAGTATTAGCTGCCTGTATTTACTGAACCCCGGGCAAGAAAAATTCGATTGCTTCCCTTCTAATGCGTAGAATCAGCAGTGTTTGATACTTATATTTGCATTATTTTCCTGTATTTCAAGTACGGCCCATGCAAATTTCCATGGCCGGAATGTCGTTCTCTAAGGAAAGCGTCTTTGTACACAAGTTAAAGACCGAGCGAGGCTGTGAATGGGTTAAGAAAAACCTAACTGCATCCGATTTATCATAGCCGAGGTAAAGCATACAAAAAATTGTAAATGCGACTGCGTGCAGCGTTCCTCTTTGATGCGAGCGCCAATTATACCGCCTACGCACGTCACGCGATCATACGAACGCTCGCGATCGATCGAAACGCGCTGCACGGTCTCATTTGGCTTAGTCAAAAGCACAGTTACAAAGGCAGATAACTAGTTTCTATCTTGACTTCCTTCGCTTCAACTTGTATAATAATTATCTCCAACACAGGGGATTGACTAGGAGGTTGCATATTTTCAAGACCTTGGAGGTCTAATTAGTTTCTATGATTCGAGCCCATAAATCCGGTATTTGTGACTCAGGGCAAATGTATACCAAAAAGCCTTATGGACAATGAATATAAAGCCTGTCTGAAACAAGCTTCGATTGCCACACCGCGAAACAGCCGTTAAGCTCATTGTATATCTTCCGAATCATTTTCTGATGATTTACGTTAGTCGGTTAACTGGAACAAGAGGAAAACTTGCCAGGCGTCAAGAATTCCCAGCCAGGTATGATGCTTAATTTGCCCGATGCTGCCAATAACCGTTGAATTCACAGTCAAACAAGCAACATTCTCTTCAACGTTTGAAACTTGCGCCACCAGAACATTGCACTTCCCATTCGTCACTGTCCTAGCCAATCCAAACGCGACCGGAAAGTTCCTTTGCAGAACGTGCCCAGGCTTGTCCAATATGGCTAATATGCAAATTATCACCAGCCGTGGATTTAGAATGAAAGTTTCTTCTTTATACCTTAACTCCTTTGCGATATGCTTTGAAAACAACTGATGAAACTCCAAACTCGGTCGGTTATGTTCCTCAGCCTTGCTCAAAAATGACCATGTCCTTTCATAATGTCTTCTATTTGCGATGAATTTATAAACATCAAAATCATGATATAGCAAAGAGCTGATAGTCTAGTCTGCTAACCACATTACCGCAAGGACACGTTGCCGAAATTTAATCTGATTCTTGTCGTCATTTGCCATAATTTTTCGAGTACCGCTTAATAATCGGGCACGAAGGAATAATAGAAATGCACTTATTCCGGCCTCAGTTACATACCTGAATGTCTAAACTCACTATACTGTCTGATTAATCACGCCACTGCAGTTCCAAACTCTCTTGTTTGTAGCGTGATTTAGCCCGCATTCCCTAGATGTGCTGACCATTATATCGATCTTGTTTGTCGAGCTTGTACTTTCACAACGAAATTCACTTATTAGAGCCTCCTCCGCGGAGAATTTAGATGGCAGATCGCTAAGTCGTGAGTAACAACTTTCTCGGGGTTGGTGCATTTCGCTGACCCCTAGTTCATGAACTACCCTAACATAAATTAGCTTAAATTAAACGATGCTATAACCTGAAAAAAAGATGCGAGTGATCGACTAAATTTAGATTTAACCCTCAAAATTTTCCTTCCTCAAAAACCCGGCGCAGTCAATTGAACAAAATTGAACGAAAAATCAATCGAATTCAATCGTATCTTGTAGTTTCATTCTTGAAAAATAAACAATTTTCCAACTCAATATCGCGAGATAGCTGTTCTGAGTATCCCACGCCCCATTCATTTTCCCCCCAAATATCCTGTATCCCTCCCGAAAACCCCTAATAGGGCCTCACTTGTAAGCCGCGTACAAGTTCGCCAAACATAATCATACGCAGATATATGGAAAATCAAAGTCGCGACTGGTCGCTTTCTCGATCGTATAGCTACTGTAGCTACAATTACATCCCTTAAATTTGGTCAATGCAATCGTTTGGCTCTCCTCTCTCGTTCCAGAAGGGCGGGGAGATGAAAGACTCTGGGGACGAGGTTGGTTTCTTTTGTCTCTGGTCCGTATGCCGCTATTGCCTCTTCCAACAGTTCAGTTTTATTTTTTCGCGCTGCGCCTCAACTTACTGAAACGCCTGGAAGGGGCTAATGTCCCTAGTACACAGCAAGACACCAGTCGTGATCGAAGGACAACAGAGAAAAGAATCCTGGCTGATTTTTAGGCTAAAACCCAAACACTGAACTAGGTAACCTTCATGAATGGCTTAATGTAAATAAGCTTAGCCTGAATATTGCGGCTAAAACTGAACTAATGTTTGTAGGCTCACGTCAGAGACTTGCTACAACATTTGGTTATTCACTTACTGTACAAATTGAAGGTCACAAAATTGATAGAGTGCCCCACACCAAATCCTTAGGAGTCTACATCGATCAAAATCTCTCGTGGTCCAAACATGTTAATGAGACTGCCAAGATTACCTCCTCAGGTGTAGGTGCACTTAAAAGGTTGAGGCCGTTCATTTGCGAAGATACAGCTATATTGCTATGTAGAGCTATTATCGAACCATATTTTGCTGTCCTGTGTGAGACGGTCTCAACAACGAGTTAGCCGACAAATTACAAAAACTGCAAAATCGCGCCATGAGGGTTATCACCAAGTCTGATTACTATCTAGCAGTACTGCCCTCCGCGGTAAGCTAGGATGGGATAGTCTCCATACCAGAAGGAAAAAGGAAAAATTGAAATTGATGTTTGAAACTTTGAATGATCAGTCTCCGGAGTACCTAAAAGGCCTATTTAAACCCTTCAGCACAGACTATGGACTTCATTTGTGGAATAGCCTTCCATCTAACGTTAGAGCCTTAAGATCTTTTAAATCGCCACTTTTCCTCCTCGACTCCCACACGGCAAACATGTAAATCAGTTTTGTTTTGTTTTGTTTTGTTTTAATATATATATCTTGTAACTGATGTTTTTACCGTGTCTAAAAGTGTGTATGCGTTTTTTTTATTTATTTTATTTTTTTTTTATGCGTATGCGTATACAATGCTGAGATCCTAGATTGTAAAACGAGGCCTAAGTGAGGCTTTGACATTGCGGGGCGGAGCGGGAATCTTGTTACTAATAACTGAAGTGCATTTAGTTGAGCTCACGATAATATCATGGGTGTATATTTTTACAATCTTCCCAACTACTTTTTTTCTCGTGTTGCAACTAGCGCTAGCATCATTTTTTGCTGTAACTTGCGGCGGCTTTTTGATGCCTCAAGGACCCCAACATACATTCAACTCAAGTGGATGATAATTCAGTTTTTAACATTTACCCACTGGACGATGTGAAGTCTTTTCAAACCTCTATAGAGAAAAGTATTTGCAGAAGTCTACAATAACAATCAGAAGCTTATCACCTCGAAGACAATGCACATCCTCTTCGCATTTCCCGATGAACTTTTCTTATTGGATAAAACGGCGCTCCTGCGCACGTGTATGGTCCCCGGAGGCCGGACCTCTGGGTGACAACTGCTTGTGGTATAGATACAATGACTGAAATAATGCAGCCTTTCAACGGACAATTTGGTATTTTTAAACGTTCTGAAGACGTACAAAGCAGGCCAGAAAGAAGGTAAGAGCGAGGGGATATCTTATCAAAACAGCTAGCTTCTAGCTTTTTCTAACAACTTAAGCGAAAGAATGCATTTTTCCCAAGCAAGCTTTACGAAAGCATTGAAGCTCGTTTTACGCCTTCGTTTTTCAACTTGAAGATTTTAGTTAATTAAATGCGACTTCAACTTCGGGAGCCATAATTATCGTCTAAAATGAACCGCAGCTAGTTTTAGAGCTTTGTACTTTAGTGGCTTAACTTGTGAGCGTTTGAGCCAGGGGCTTGTAAAACTTGTAAGCTGCATAGTATAAGCTTAAAAGCATTGTGCCTCGAATGTCGTCCTGTTCGTATCCTAGGTTGATGTAGTTTAACTTAGGTAAAATGAAAGAAATATCAAAACACATCATCTTGAGCGTAATGAAGAATTCGCTGCCAAAGAGCATCCATACAAAAGCAGCTAACAGCTTTCAGTTTCAACTTTATCTATCACTTCACCCTCATCTGCTTCTAAATCTCTTTCATCTGCATTTTCTCGTTTTGTGCCGCTGTATCTGGTTCCGTCATTGCCCACTGTTGCATGATCTTACCTAATATTACCAAGCTAAGTCTTCCATACGAAGTACATATTTTTCAGTTGCGGAATAAGCTTAAGCTTATTTGTTTCTTAACAAAACCCCTTCATATAAGCTTAAGCTTTCGTGATAATTTTGAATCGAAATATCCCGGTCATCTCAACCAGTAAGCTTATAATTTAGTGAAATACAGCTGAATCCGAACAAACGAGGTTCAAGAATTGAGAACTTGATGTTTGAGCCTCCTTGGGTACCGCGAGTCCTCGTTTTCGTCGCAATGTTTTTTTGTTTTTTTTGCAAATCTTCGAGTGTTTTGAAGCAGATCTTCGTGTTAAGGATTGAAATCATTGCTGCCTGACATTTACGGTGTATACGGTGTACATGTAGTCAGTGTACTTCACAGCCGAAAAGTTATCTCGCCGTATAAATTCGTGAACAGCAAAATAAATGACTGCTTAATATATTTGGTCAATATTCCATATTATTGCGCGAATTTTTAAATCTTTGCTTTAATACTTGAGATCTTCGTTTTTTTTCAGCGATAATCGTCGCGTCTTCGATTTCTTCCGAAATGGTCTCATGTATGCGCGCTGAAATATTCTAACACTAGCACATGGATCAGAAGAATAACAGTTTGGTATTTTTCTTCAAAAGGTTTATTCTAAGTTGTCTCGAAGTTGGATAAATTCAAACCAAAACCAAAGCGAAACGTTTCCTTTCTTTATGTTGTTGTTGTTGTTGTTTTTTTTTTACAAAAACGTATGCCAATAAATACAAATTTAAATTACCAAATGCACGTGTAGAAATCTGTTAAATAGATTTTTTCCCAGCAAATTTCAAAATTGAAATGTCAGAACACATCCTGTAAATGGCAATGTTATGTGACCAAAAATTTATCTTGAGTGGTTTCTTTTGCAAACATATTTTTCAATGTTAGAACTGTTCCTCTAAATTTAAAAGTTTAGCCATTTTTCTGGTAAGTCATTTACCTAGACACACAATACTCTGAGTGGCAGGTAACATGAGCATTTATGTTTTCCTGGATGGATTTCTGGTTTTTACTGTCATACATAAGGTCAAAAGTAAAAATCGTAATCCTTCAATAAATAAAGTCAAGAATTTGGGATATCATCAATGATTGTTATACAAACAACCTCGCCAAGATATAGGTCTGTGCGGTTTTCATAGGCATGTTATTCACAGAAATGTTTCACCCAAAGTCATAGAGTTTTGCATGGGGATGTCATGTTGGTGTCCGTTGGAGGGGCACAAAATGAATAACACTTTAGAGCTACAAGTCTGTAAAACCTCAAGTTCTTAGAGGGTCTTGTCGCTAATGAAATTAAGAACTCGTAAAGATGGATAATTTTATTATGTTGGTATATGGCAATATCATATGAAAACCGGCAAAGGAGGTTTTCTGTGATAAAATTATCAAATTGTTTTGAAATCCTAGGAACATGTAACCTTGTTACACACTCTGTGAACATTTAATAGAGTTAGCTGTTAACATATAATAGAGTTAAGTAATTATTTACATTGCATGTGATCTAACTTCCACTTTGCACCCTCAGGTTACTTAGTCACACACTCCATTTATGTATAGTGCTACAGATAATACATTATCATTTCTCAATATACATGTACTTAAGCATGACGATTTCTTACATTAGTATTGCATAGGATATGACATTCCACTTGTCACACCCAGGTTATGGTAACAATGTCACATGCCCTTTATGTAACTCAATAACACAGTGGCAGGCAGTTAACACAAACATTTCCTATTAAACTCAGATGTATATCACAAAGTAATTTTTGTGTATGGTGTGACATTCAACTTGTCACACCCAGGTTATGGTCACATAGTCACGCACCTTTTATGTAACTCAATAACGGAGTACTTAAGCATGACGATTTCTTACATTAGTATTGCATAGGATATGACATTCAACTTGTCACACCCAGGTTATGGTCACGCAGTCACGCACCTTTTATGTAACTCAGTAACCTAGTGACAGGCAGGCAACACAAACATTCCCTATCAAATTCAGACGTATATCACTACGTAAATTTGTTTATGGTATGACATTTGACCATGTCACACCCAAGTTATGGTCACATTGACATAGTCAAACACTTTTTATATAACTTAATAACGCAGTGACAGCCAGGTAATGTAAACATTCTCTATCAAACTTGGGTGTCTCTCATGATGTAAATTTGTTTATGGCATTCAACTTGTCACACCTAAGTTAGTTACACATCATACCTGTGATGTTTATAGCTCAGTAACACGGTGACAGGCAGATAACACAAACAGTCACTTGCAAACTTTGGGTTGGATTGTTCAAAGCCCAATTAAGCTAACCTAGGATTAGCGAAAGTTTTGATTTTCAGTTTTGTAACTTTTTGGTAAGTTTATCAGGTTTGAGCTTGTGTAACCTCAAACTACACAAAACATAAGCAGC
>Ga0100404_1185111_pt1 | contig 11235 bp, 10 predicted proteins | sample Orb8nscriptome_FD_81152 | JGI IMG/M metagenome (GOLD analysis project Ga0100404, IMG submission 81152) | Coral microbial communities from Puerto Morelos, Mexico - Orbicella 8 C A metatranscriptome (Eukaryote Community Metatranscriptome) | ecosystem: Host-associated > Invertebrates > Cnidaria >... | reverse complement strand
GAGTAAAAATATAAAGTGATACTACACACCAAAACATCTAATAAGAGATTTATTATCCAGCTGCTGTAGTCAATAAATTTATCAATGAAAGAGGGAGACTGTGGCAGTTTTGCATGCGTATGCTGACCTGTACAGCAAACAGGTTTTCCACTGTACAAATGACTATGCAATATTGCTGTGTATTTGTACTGTTATTTGCAGGGTATTCGGTTTGGTATGCCGGCTGATGATGTCCGCAGCTGAGATATTGTCCGAAAAATGAATATTTGGCTGAGAAGTGAAGCTTTGAGGGCAAATGTGAAATTTTAAGGACAATCTCTCAGCCAAGGACATTATCAGCCAACATACCAGTGAGCCAGAAAGGGTTTTATTTATTTTGTAACCCTCCCATTAATTTTCTGCATATTTTGTTGACTTTTTTTGGACTTACTGGAACAGCATTGGTGACCAGTTTTTTTTAATGTCATTATCAGCGGATTCCACGGAAAGAGTTTGTTTTTCATCCATGAAAAATAATAAAGATGAAAAGGTGAAATTCTAGAGCTGGATTTATTCTTTTTAGCTTTGTTTCTTTTTGACAGAAACAGTCGCAGGGCAATTATCGATGCAGGCAGAGGTTATTGCGTGATAGCTGCCTTTGTAATTTTGCACCACGTGACGTAAAGTAGCCAATAGAATTGTGTGAAAATTAAGCATGGGTTATAATAACCAGTATACTACTGACTACCGTACACAAATGGATCACATTTATACAAATATCCCACAACATGTGCAATCTGCCGGTACTATGCTTTATGTCCAAATTGCTATATATATCCAAATTGCAATACATATATCCAAATTGTAATATATATATATCCAAATGGTAATATATATGTCCAAAATGTCAATTGATATAAATCCAAATACTGTGTTGATTGTCTGTTTTACATATAACTTCACACTCTTCTTCACATATTTGCAAACAGTGTGATGTATATATGTCATGCAGCTTTTCAACATATATATATTTTGTGGTAAGTACTACATCTAAGTTTTCATGAATTGACTTGCATCGACTACAAACAAAATGGCAGCCCAGTGGTTTCCAAAATGCATTCATTCTTTTTTCGATTCTCTTGTGAGAGTCATACAAGGAGCAATATCTAGAAAGTTACTTGTTTCCCGACCAAGTTGACAGTTCAGAATTTTGGTGTCACAGACTTGACGAATATGAGCAAAATGTGAGGTTGTTGTTAGCTGGGGTGTAGGAATTAAGCCCTTATCGAGTAACTTTTGTTCGACTGAAGATTTGGAGATCCTACTAGATACAAGGGGGAATATGTTTTGTCCAAGGCTCCGACCCTTGCTGGAACAAATTTTGGAGTGTCTCTGGACTTCCCTAAAGAAATTAATTCAACATCAGGAAATTGCTCTTACCGCATCTAAGAGCTGCTAGGAAACGTGGATGCACGGCAAAGCTGGTGTACGACAAGTTGTACATTGATGGTCAGCTCTTCAAAGGAAGCCAATGATAATTATAAAGAAACATTTAAATATAGCACTCTGGTTTTCTGGTTTTATATTTGTTTCACTTCAATTTTCTCTCGGCTAAGACGTGGCACCTGTTTAAGCGAGTCTTATCAGTTGTATCTTTTTCCGGTCAATTTCAGCGCCCAAATTTAGAATGTGTTCCCCAAGAAATGATTTATCTTTTAGCGATAAGGCTATCTTGTGTGTAATCTTATCTTGTAAGTGTGTAGTAATAGCTGCTTGGTTTTGATTTTGTTCACTGTTTTTAGCTTTAAAAGAGATAGAGCAGTGGTGCAAGCTATTTGTAATCTCTGTAGAATTCTGGACTTAAAGGGTGCTTGGCACTACATACACCCAAATGAGTCATTGTTCACTTGGCAATCTTTAAAAATTCACCCCAGATTGGACTATTTTCTAGTCTCCAACGGCCTTATTAATCAGATACAAGAATGCAAGATAATTCCAGTGTCTTTCTCAAATCATGTTGCAGTTTCTTTCTCTCTTTTGTCCAAAGAGTACAAAAAGCACAGACCAGGATTTTTCAAATTTAACAATTCCCTTTTAGATGATAAAATTTCATTGAAGAACTCGAAGAGAACATAGAGAAGTGTAAAGAAAATTTATTTTTTAAATATCGCTACTTGACTGATAAAAGACTATACTGGGAAATGATCAGGATGGAAATTAGAAGCTTCACTTTATTCTTTTCCAAAAGGTGAGCCAAACTGCGCAGAAATGATGAAGAAATGCTGCAACAGGAACTGTGTAATCTGCAAAGAAAAATCAGTCTTGATCCATCAGAAGAAAATGTGTTTAAATTTTAAGATGTAAGATTTAAATTGAATCAGTTATCGTTGCTCAAAACTAAGGGGGCTATGACACGAAGCAAAGTTCGCTGGTGTGAACAGGGTGAACGCAATTCTAAATACTTCTACCGCCTAGAGAGAAGAAATCACAGTACTAAATACATAACTGAACTGAAACTCAGATAAACTGACTGCAACTAAACCCAAGGAAATTTTAAACAAAGAGTATCATTTCTACAAAGAGCCTTACACCTCCACTGGTGTGTGTCCAGATGACCAGCGTTTTGACACCTTTTTAACAACCCGGCTTTGCCTGAAATATCTGTGGATCAAAGGCAATCCTGTGAAGGCCTATTAATAAAAGATGAGTGTCTTATGTCTCTGAAGCAAATGGCAAAAGGTAAATCTCCTGGCTTGGATGGTCTCTTGGTGGAGTTTTACTTAGTGTTCTGGGAACGTTTGGGGCAAGAACTAGTTGATAGTCTGAATCATGCTTTCGAATGCAGAGAATTAACTATTTCTGAAGGAAGAGGAATAATCACTCTTATTCCAAAGAAGAATAAAGATAAAATGCTACTGGACAACTGGAGACCTATCTCACTTTTGAATACTGACTATAAAATTGCTACTAGAGCAATAGCCTCTAGAGTGCTTAAAATCCTACCAGGCATCATTCACAGTGACCAAACGGGTTATGTTAAAAAGCGTTTTATCAGGCAGAATATTCGCTTGATTTCAGATTTTATTGAATGTTGTGAAGACATGAAGACTCCTGGCATCGCGTTATTTCTGGACTTTAAGAAAGCAGTTGACAGCATCGAATGGTTGTTTTTATTCAAGGCACTAGGAACATTTGGTTTTGGAGATATGTTAGTAAAATGGATTAAAACCTTTTACGCAAATCCACAAAGTTGTGTTACTAACAATGGCTTTGCAACACCTTTCTTTTCTCTGGAACATGGAGTTAGACAGGGGTGCCCCCCTTCCAGAATCCTTTTTGTTATAGGTGTGGAGCTCCTAGGAAGCCCTATTAGAAGCAACACATTGATAAAAGGTTTATTGCTTAATTCTAGAGAATTTAAATTATCGCAGTATGCTGATGACACTACTTGCCTGGTTGAAGATACTTCATCAGCCAGCAATCTATTTAAAAAGTTAGATTTGTTTACACTGTGTTTGGGGCTAACAGAGGCATTATAGTTTGGTTCAAACAAGAACAGAACTAATACTCCCTTTGGTATTCAGTGGCCCAAGGATTATGTCAATGCACTTGGCATATGCTGTACAACAGACCAGAATATTTCTTATAGCAGAAACTTAGAATCAAGATTGCTTTCCTTAGCAAAATGTCTTAACGTGTGGTCTTCTAGGGACTTGACTCTGTATGGGAAAATCAACATAGTAAAATCTCTAGCACTCTCTAAATTGACCTATGTCGCAGCTGTTCTTCCAATTCCCGAAGATTTTATAAAAGTTGTTAATAAACAAATTGTGGATTTTATTTGGAGCCACAAGATTCCAAAGATGAAAAAGACAATGATGATTGGTGAAAAAAGGAGGGGGGTTTAGGTATGCCTGATTTTGATATAATAAACAAATCGCTAAAAGCAGGCTTGGGTTAAAAGACTATCCGTTCCTGAATGGGCTATGTGGAAATCACTGCCACTTGAGTATCTAAGAGACGTTGGAGGAGAACTTATTTCAAACTGCAATTTCTCACTGAAAACTCTCCTGCATCTATCTGGTTTACCATTATTTTACAAACATGTGCTCAATGCATGGCAGAGGATAGTGGCTCACACTCCCTTAAGCAAGAATAAGGTGGAAAATGAGGTTATTTGGAACAATAAATTTGTTACAATTGCAGGAAAGTCAGTATTGTATCGATCGTGGTATGAAGCCAGAGTTAAATACATAAAAGATCTGTTAACTGAGGATGGAAATTTTATGACACTTAATGTTTTCCAGCATACCTTCAGCATTAAAACACATTTTTTTGCAGTATTTATGGCTTTTAAACGCTATTTGCAAGAGCTGGAAAAAGAAAGTCAATAGCTATGAGGAAAATAAAACTAATGACTGCGAAAATAAGATTATTGATACACAAAACATTTTAAGTAAGATGCTTAGACAAATACTGACAAAAAAGATTTTTGAGAAGCCAGCCTCAGTGGGAAAGCTTGAAAGGCAGGATTTTCTGCAGATGAAATTTCACATATTTACGAGCTTCCTTTTAAAGTAACTCTCAATGTCAGACTGTTGTTTTTTCAATTTAAGATTAACCACAAGTACTTTGGATCCATTTTGCTTCTTGGTGGAATTGTTCATGTAAATATAACATGCAAATCAAACTCAAACAGTGTGATATTCTATTTGCTTTTCATCCCAGAAAACAGTCTTTTTTAGGTATTAACTACTGTTTGCTTGTGGCCAGAAATTACATCTATATTTCTGCAAAAAATGAAGACCCGTTCTGTTTCACTTCCTATCCCAAATTTTTAAAAAACAAGCTCGGGACAGATGAAAAGAAGATTCGAGACCTTGTTACTCTTTAGAGTACTTTTGTTTTGTTCAATTCTTGTGAGTGTTTGTAAGACTGTAATTCATAGACCTTTTCAGTTATTAGCTATTTTAACTAGTTGTATTTTTTTTGTAAGTTGTTCTATTTTAATTTTTTGTAAATTTTTTTCTTTGAAATTGTGTTGCATGTTACCTTTTTCAGTGAATAAATAAAGGGTTATAAAAAAAATCGATTTGGTTATACATATTGTAATTTGGATATATTTTTATTGTAATTTGGACATAAATATGGAAACTTTACATATATATCTGACCGATTTTCCAAAAACATGCCTGCTATTTTGGTGCAAAGTCTTTAACGCGGTTTTCATAAATTCAGACATATATTGGTACAGAATGTCCTAAACTGCTCAGGGAATTCCCTAGTTTGACTCTAAATGCTTTAGATAGATCGACAGAAATTAGACATGGTCGTTTTTCAACCTTTCTGGGTCATGCAGTCTTGTTCCCTTGAAATATATGTCTGGATTTATGAAAACAGTGTTAAAGACAGTGTTGAAGTACATCTGGGGCATTGCTATTTGCGAGCAAAACATGGCCACGAACAGAGAGAAGAACATGAGTTCAAGCGCTGATCGTGAGTAGAATTTCCTTGTTTTATCAATTTTAGGCGTTCTCGGCTTAGCTAACTATCAGAACTGTCTTTGATTCGCTAGCGCGGAAGAAATTTATTTGCGTGGCTTCCAGGTGATAATTGACGTAACAACAACATGTTGAGTGTTCGCTTACTGCTAACTATGGCCTAGTTTGTTTGAGGTTCAATCGATTCTTGATGTAGGAAGCTCTTGTTCAGTCCATTTAGGATGATGCAGGCCTGTAGAAAGTGATAGATTAGCTCTCCGCCGTGGTTTTGATATCTGTATGTTCGTGTTGATTTAGACTCCAATTTCATGTTGAATTGTACAATTCATGATTCAACAAAAAGATGGTGAATTTAGTCTTCCTGGCCTCAAAAGGCATACAGGAGAGTTATTTGTTGTTATTTGAGCTATGATAAGCCTTGTGGGAAGCTAGCTCTAGGACGGAATTGTATCAAGATTATCAGTGACAAGTAAAATTCTATGGCTAAGTTTTTGCGAATCCAGTCAGATATATATATCACTTTCAACATTTTGATCCTGTTTGACAAGCAATACGGTACACTGGAGTCATACTATAGTGATCACAAGTCTATATACATTTCCCTGTCAGCTGTCTGAAGATATTATTTTGCAAATTAACTTTACCTATACACCTGAACCACAGTGATGCAGAATGTGAAAGATACAAATTAGACTAACTGAAAGGTTAATTTTTTCATACAAAAAAGGAAAAAATACATCATATTTCATGCACACAAAGAAAACAGGATTATTTATTGCATAGACAGACAAATAATATTAATTTTGTTATTTACTCCCTTTCTGTTTTTGACATTCCCAACTTCTTGAACTGTATGTAACTTTGCTATAATTTGCATAATAGAAATTCAGAGATTTGAAAAGGGGTCTAAGAAAAATCCATCCTTGGATGTGAGGGTGGAAAACTACTACATTATTTCCTTCAAACCTTTCCCTGAAAAGGACAAATCCAACCTCAAGCACAATGTAGAATAAGATAAGGTACTAACTTCTGTTTCGAGGGGCATAAAGGAAGTAAGAGAGGGAGGGGCCAAAACAATACAACTAGATGATTAAGCATATTAAGTTCATTTGCGCACTTGTAAGTTGCATTGTAACCCATTATTGTTTTATGTGTATTATAGGTGCAGCATTTCCTACTGTCAACAACTGATGCACGTGAAGTATGGAAACGACAACAACTCTGCAGTATCTGCAACCACAATAATTATGCAAGGGACAGAAACAAGATTGTATCAACATGCTTGGTGTTGATACGTCTATAAATTAGGTTAGAGCTGCAACAAACTGAAACGCTTCATTCAGAATTGGCAAGAACACAAGCTATCAAGTGCTTACTCCATGGAAAAACAGATAACTATACCAATTTTCCTCAAACACACCAAGATCCCAAAATGTTAAACTTCTCCAAACACAGAAAGAACAAAAGGAACATTACTGCTCACAAACATATGAAATGAGTCTGTTCAACGGCATATAATTAGAAAGTTGGAAACACATTTTACAACTCCAGCCATTACTGTACAAGAATGCAACAAAAAAACTTTAGTGGACCTCACCACCTCCTTGGAAATTCAGTGACAAAGTAAACTCATTATGCTGTGCTATAGTGAAATAATAACCGGAACTGAAGCCTAAAAAGAGGAGTGGATAAAAAAGGGAGAACTGCTGTAGCAGCAACAAGAAAATTTGAATACTTATGAGGCATCATAAAATCTCAATGGCATTATAGAGATCAAAACACGCAAAAGTGAGTGTATAATGTACAAACTGCCTTGATATAGTAGTAGCTACATGTAAATGTCTAAAGTGAACTTACTACTTCTCTATCAAGGATACCAATTGAAATGATGTACATCTATTCCAGTGTTTGACTGTCAAATTTTCTTTCCTGCATATTACACATAATGTTGACAAACATTGTATGTAATTTCTTCTTGTTGCTGTCATCATACTTGAAGCATTTTTGAGTCAAACATTATGATAGTCACGCAATATTCCAGCAGATTAAACTATATAAAAATAACTCGTCACAATAGCCTAGACTACTTGAATTCTGTCTTTTCTCCAAGAGTTTGGCAAGTGGTTTTAAATTGGGAACTGCGTACATGTGAACACGTAATGGTGGTATGGATGAAAAAATTTAGCCTGAAATGAGACAATGCTTTTCTTGGCGCATTTTTGTCTTACCTCCATCCTAATTCGCATGTACTCTAATGTATATTACTTCCTCTTTAGTCAATTTTCCAAGAAAAACAAAATCCAAATAGTCTACATTAAAGTATCAATCCTTGTGATGAGTTCCACATCTAAAACTCATGGTTGCCTAAGCAACCCAGTAATTATAAACACCATTGATGCTTTTCTGCCACACCTCCATCCCTCAAATTTGGACAGTGCAAACCTTTGCCTATATCTTAACTAATTCTTCAGAAATTCAAAATTGAAGAAAATTTTTCGCCATTAATATGCTTGCAAACATAATAATTGTGCTGGCATGTGTGGCCTATGATCAAAGGTAACTTTGCAAAGAACGCTAGATCGCAGGTTACATCAAGGGTCCCTTCAATTCATACCACGAGGTTGCTCTAAGGAACCTTTTATTAATACCTATTAATAAAAAAATAAAAACTATTCAACATTGTTTGGGGTCAAGAACTAGCAAAACAGAGCCTTGTGAAAGACGGTCAGATCAAGTTTTTTGACAAGCTTTAAGCTGTTTTTGGTTTAAGCTATGATTGCAATACAGAAGAGCTGAAATGGACTACAAGAAAGATAAAGAACCAAAACTGGCTGCCAAGTACATAAGCTTATTTGCCAAGATTGAGTTTATTAGTATTGCTCACTACAGTACTTATCATCAAAAACACTGTACAAAGTCTTATCCAGAAGGCTTGCGATTCTTTATACTTACAATTGTTCCTAGAGCCAGAAGATCCAGATTTTGCTTCTTTTAAACGTCACTGCAGACCACATTTTAAATCTTTTGACCTGGGCATTCGATAATTGACCCTTGAAATGAACCACATATGGCAAGCTGTTTGTAGCAAAATTTAATTGTTCCAATATATATTTAATCCTTTAAATAGTGGTTCTATTTAAAGAGTAAAAAGGCATTCAGTCCAATCACAAATAAAATTTTTGATTCATTTTCAATCCAATACCTGGAATACTGATTCAATCCAATACCTGGAATATTGATTCAATCCAATACCTGGAATATTGATTAAATCCAATACCTGGAATATTGATTCAATCCAATACCTCGATTATTTGTTCAAACCTTAAATTTTGTATTCAATCCTGAGCGTGGCCAACAGGAATGAGAGTAACTGAGCACTAGAGAGCACTGAAAACATGGCAGGCGAAGAAGAATTTGATTTAGAAGTTGAGTTTCCTAAGTTTCTCGCAGACTCACAACTTGCAGAAGTGCATGCCAAAGTTCTTGATCAAACCATTAGTCTGCTTAGGTCAATGAGGCATTGCTACAACCTAGACACAAGGGACAGGGAAAATTTAGATGCCATTGCTGCCACTTTTGTAGATGTGCTCAGTATGTTGCATTGCACAGCTATTAGGGAGTTGAAGAAACCAAGACAGAGATGCTGAGGACAACGTCAGTCAAACAATGATCTTATATTTTACCTATGAATCTCGCAATACCCTAAAGTCATTTAGTTTGTTTCTCACTGTCAAAATTACCTTGAAACTGAATATGGAACACAGTGTTAAATTCGAAATATAAATTTTTAAATTTAGCCGTTGTCATTCACTTTCTCCAGACAATGCAGAATTTGGTCATTTCACATTTTAAATGTACCACGAATTATAGCGCATGTGCACAGCCATTGTTCTGCTCATTAAACCTTTTGTTTAGTGACGTTCCCATTGCTGTTGCTGTTGTGGTTTTCTTAAACTCCCTGTTACTCCGTCAACTGTTGCTGGAGATTCCATTATGATAGAAAGCAAAAAAGGAGGAAATCATGGAAGACCATTAATGTAATATTTTCTTAAAACCTGTTGAGGTACTTGAGGAACTTCGAGGACTAGGATTCACCTGGACGAGGATAGCAGAGATGACTGGGTTTTGAGATGGAAAATTCATAGAAGAGTGGCAGAGTATGGCTTAGAAGATTATGAGGGGTTTTGACAACTTACGTGATGAGGAACTCAACCAAATCTTTCAAGAGCGCTGAAATAAAAAGCACTCTCCCGATCAAAAGGGGAAGAAATACATATTACCACAGTTAACAATGTAAATAAATCAAATATATTTTGTTTATCCAAAAAGCTTACTTGCAATCTGAGTTCAATTGCTCACCAAGAAAGCTCTCCAGCTCCAAGCGCAGTTCTTCCCTGAATATACAACAGGTACTGTATATAACTTCATTGCAGATTTCTTTAAGTTGATTGGGCTACGGGTTCAACGTAGAAGAATAAGAGAACAGTTGGCAAAATTAGATCCGCAAAATACTCTCTTGAGATAGGGTGCTACTGTGCAATGCAGGAAATACCAGGTGCCTTGACCAAATTCACTTTGGCATCTGGATGGACATCATTCTCCAATGCGATGGAAAATGTAATTCACGGCTGTATAGACGGATTTTCTTGGAGAAAATTGTTTCTGAAATGTAATGCCAACAATAAAACAGAAACAGTTCTTAAATTGTTTGTGGAGAACTTTGGCCTTCGAGAGTATGAGTAGATCATGGTGTTGAAAATGTTCTTGTATGATACAATGGTGCAGGTTAGAGGAGAGGAGAGGGGCAGCTTCATTGCAGGGCCATTAATACATAACCAACAAATTGAAAGATTGTGGAGGGATGTTTTTCGCTGTGTTTCCCTCTTGTACTATTACACTTTTTATGGTATGGAATTGTCAGGCATCCTGGACGCTGATAATCCAGTGCATCTTTTCACCTTACACTTAGTTTTTGTGTGTGCAGAGCTCACACTAAGTTGGCAGTTAGAGTTTGTTTGTTCATGAAAGTCACATGAGTGAAAGGAATTCTACAAAGATGACTGGGCACTAGTTTAGATCTGATAGATGAGAAGATAGGGTGCAAGTTGGCTTACGCAAGTGGATTTTCTGCCTCCTTTGGGTTGGCGGCTTCGCTTTTGTGAACCATTTATCGGTTTTAAGATACTTCATTTTTCTTTTCCAAACTTTCAGTTGCAAAGGTAGGTTTTTTTCTTTTATAGCTTGTTTAGAGATGTAGTACATTGTCTGTTTGGATGTATCAAGAATCCATCTTGGTATCCTTCATAATTTCGTATTTAAGCTTATGCTGAATTGCATGTTTATTTTAATTTATTGAAAATCCATCTTCCTAATTTCATGTAGGCTTTGAAAATGTTGATTGCAGTTGTATTGTTTGTTGATAGCTTTCTTTCATCATTCCTTCAGGTGTCCAGGTCAGGAGTTATTTTGCTCGTACAAGCCAACATATCAAGACTCGGTCAACTTTGCTTGTGGTTACTGGAGGGTGCACAGGGGCTGGTATGCTTTTGCAAGCTAAAATTTATTGGCATGAATGTTCAGTGTGGGTTGCCCTATACAGCGAAAGGAGTCATTGTACTTTCGCAAGCCAATATCTCGCTAACCAACATTTGCATCAGCTTGAACTGATTGATGTAAGCAGCACTTCAAAGTAAGACATATTGTCAGGGATTGTCAGAGAGCTTCAGAGTTTGTCAGAAACTCTCAGAAACTGAAA
>Ga0100404_1052144_pt1 | contig 11538 bp, 6 predicted proteins | sample Orb8nscriptome_FD_81152 | JGI IMG/M metagenome (GOLD analysis project Ga0100404, IMG submission 81152) | Coral microbial communities from Puerto Morelos, Mexico - Orbicella 8 C A metatranscriptome (Eukaryote Community Metatranscriptome) | ecosystem: Host-associated > Invertebrates > Cnidaria >... | reverse complement strand
AATGGAGTCTGGGCACTAATGAACATGGCTTATCAGGCGGACCATTTAACCAAAAATAAAATCCTGGAAGTGTTGGGACCGGAGCAGTTGTTCAGGTTAGTACTATTATTTTTATGTTTATTGATAATTTGTAAATAGCTTATTCAGGCGCACATTTATGGCAGAGTATAGCATAAATTGAGCTATCGTTTGTAAATCGTGTACACGTTAAACTTGGCTGATTGAAAAGAAAAGACGCTCATGACACGCATACACCCAACGCCGCGCAAATCTGAAAAAAGCTCATGTAATATTAATTTTTATTCAACATGATTACAAACGAAAACCAAACAGTAGAAATGAACGTACACTACTGAGATTAAATGAAATATAAACTGGGCATTTTTTTTCTCGTTCCAAGTAGCACACATAAGTCGGAGCACCACAAAGTCTTTGGCTTGTAACCGCGGGAATCTCTGGTATCCTTCAGCATGATCAATATGAGACTTCACACCATCTGATGTCAATATTCTTCCTCTCTCTCTCTCGATGTTTCTTGCAGTACAGTGGAACCCCGTCTTACAGTCACCTAGTTATTGCGGCCACTGTTTTTCTCTTGTCCCGGCGAAACGCCCATACATTTTTTCATAAGAAGACCCCGTAAGTGCGGCCACCCAGTTAACACGGCCAACGGCTACTTTCTGAAATCCCAGCCTGTATAATAATCCTTCATAATTTTACCCCGTTTATACTGCCACTCGATCCAGCTAAGTTCATCTTTTCAAGTTTAAATTATTGTTAAATTATATCTGCATTCGGAAGATTGTTAACCCTTTGACTCCCATGCAGGCATTAAGCTTACTGAGTGGTCGTGCTCATTGTACCACTTGTGACGTCATCAATTTAAGTGTCACCAGATATTCTTGATAAGCAGATAGTAGAGCTAGGATAGATCTATCTACACAACAGGCGGTTTAATTTTGGATATCGACGACATTCTGACGTAGCAAAGTGAAAAAGAACGTTATTAGTTTTGGTGCAAAAATGGTGGTAAAATGGCAGCCCAAACCTCATTTAGCGGTTAAAAACGGGATTTTTTGTGAAATTTGGGTGTTGAAGAGTTAAAGAAAAAGCCCCAGTTGTTCGAAAGGTGGATAACGCTATCCACCGGATAAATTACTATCCAGCGGATAGCGTGGTTTGTTTTTGTTAACACTTACCCGCTGGATAGCGATTTATCCGGTGGATGGCGTCATCCAGTCTTCGAACAACTGGGGCCAGTTGTTTAGAAGTGCAACCGTGATATATCTGTTGAGACGTCATTCAGCATAGGCCAGTCATGAAATTTGTCTCTACCACGTTAATACGGCCACCCTGTTAATACGGCAAATTTTCATGGCCCGTTGTTCATCACATCCAATCAATTTTTTAACGCCACTTAGGGTTGACATTCAAGATTTTTTCTCGAAGCTGTGTTTTTTCTCGATTCCTTTCCTTACTAAAGCGATTATCCTCTGTTGTTAGACGAAGGCGGTGAAGTATTTCACTAATCACTCTTTCAGATGTATTATTTTTATAAAATGTAGCTTACATTTTCGGGATAACCGTGAAACGAAAACTAATTTTTTTAATTTACATGCAGGTCTGCAATAACTGCTTACATTAAAACCAAGAAAAACACGAGTGGAAGATCCTTAGATGCCTGATTAAGTAGTTAAGACGTGTGAGTTATTGTTACTACTTGAGCAAATCACCACTACATGAACAGAAAAGCTTGCCAATAACAAGATCAAAAAGCATACGAGTATTACAGTATAGTCTATTTGATAGATACCTGACACTTTGTCTCTAAATCTAAACATGTAATGTTGTTTCCGGCGGCGAACAGAACTGTCTAGTGCATTTGATCATACCCATATGTTAATTTGCGCAATATAACTTTTACTAATAGTTTAATTTATTTCGCAACTTGAAGCATTCTCCTATGAAATGCTCTCCGGAAAACCGACTACTGCAATGAAATAATTATTTATTCCAATATGAGCTCCACCAGTAGCGAACAGTGCTAACGAGATCAATAGACTGCGGTCACTTATGAATAACATTTCTTAAAACACCGAAAAATAGACACAGGGTAATTGAAAACTCCAAAAATCTTACTCATGCACAGAATATTCAATTTCTTTTATTTTGATGCTCAGCGTATACCCTGGGTGCCAGAGGGCTTTTTGTTTGTAGCGAAGCTGCGATCACAATCGCAGCTTGGCTACGAAAAAAAAAAACCCTCTAGCACCCAGGGTACTCAGCGTACTCATTCGCCGGCGAAGGGAAAATATTCCAGCAGTCGCTCGCTTCAGCTTACAAGAGATGAAACCGCTAGGTTTTCTCGAAAGGCAAAATAAAATGGAATCAAAGAATAAATATGCATTTTTTTTTGGTTTCCTTAATAAAGTTCAAATTTGAGTAATAAAGGAACGCTTCATGCTGCTGCTGCTGACAAATTAAGATCAAACTATTTATTACTATTCATCTGACTTATTCTTTGATGGATCAATACTGGCACTCTTTGTCAGTTTATGCTGCAATAATGGTATCGCACAAATAACAATGGTAAACAAGTCATCCTTTTCAGCTGTCGTGAGGTTTGACCCTACCCCGTTAATACGGCACATTTTCATGGCTAGTTGGTGACCGTATGAACGGGGTCCACTGTACTAAAGTGTTTCCTGGAGATCAAACTAATGTAGTCCTGATGCTGCATCTGCGGGGAAGCAAAGCACTTAGTTGATTACAAATTTTATAATATGACTGAGAAAATTGTTCCACTGTGAGTGGCTAAGATTTGGCCAATATATCGTTCATTTTCAATTTGCACTGCAGTGTAAATTAACGCGTGCGCTTTCATAGACTAAGGGCTCGTGCAATTTTGAAAGAATTTTGAAACAGCATTCGTAGTGTAAACCTTTTTTTGCTCGAGCTTTTCTGCGATTACATATACGAAGTTGATGTAGGTAAGTCAATCGCCTTAGCCAATCTGGATGAGCTCACATTTTCGCGTTTGCTCCGACGAAGTGCTGATGCTCGAAACGTCAGCTTTCTAGTTCTAGTGATCGTTAGCTTTGCTCTTATAACCTATTTGCTTTACTCTGTACCGATAACCTGAGGAGAAATGCAATGCTGATCGCTTTCTCAATTGCAAAGAACACGGTATCATCTTTACAGTGTCTAAGACCTGATACTGTCGGGTTCACGTTAGCCACATAATGACATAACAGACATCGACATAATGACAAAAAGAAAAGATTATGTTTTTCTTATGTCGGTATGATCATTTCATTATTCTGCGATCATACGGAAACACACTTCTGCGATCGCCTGCGAACCATGTTCTATCTTCTGCGATCGTCTGCGATCATCTGCGATCAATTGCGATCGTGCGATCATATGGAAACCAAAGTTCTGCGATCTGCGATCGAAACGTATCCCATAATATTTTGAATTCCGACCCATGATTCGACGCTTCTTTGCAACAAAACAACCGCTTATTTGTTGTAAACATGGCTGGCGTTGAACAACGTAACTTTAGTAACGAGAAATTTATGGAGGAAGTTGCGCAATAACAGTGCGTTTACCACCGTAACAGTAAAGATTTCAAAGACAAAAACAAAAAGGCTCACTGCTGGGAAAAAATCGGGGAGAAATTTAATTTATCGGCGACTGAGGCGGAGGTCAAATTCCGCAACATAAAAACTGCGTATGGTCGTTATCTGAAGCGATTGAAAACGCTACCTTCTGGATCGGCGAGATGCAGTGCCAAGGGAATTTCAAAATAGGTTGACTAAAAGAAGAAATAAATTTGCTTGCAGCAAAGTTTCCTCCTCGACGTCCGCTATATTGTTTGCTACGATTTTCCCGCTAGCACAACGCGCGTGTAATTTTGACAGTTCCGCTGTCCGAAATGTATGCAACAGTCGGCTCTGCGATCGCATGCGATCGTTTGCGATTATATGGAAACAACTCTCTTTGCGATGGTCTGCGATCTGCGATCCGCGATCGTCTGTGATCGTCTGCGATCATATGGAAACCAGCCTTAAGACCCCGACGCTACGCTGGAGGGATTTGAAAACGGAGGTCTCACTCTAAAAACGCATCAAATGTTTTCCGTGCACACTACGCCGGAGGAATTTCAAAACGCAGCAATCAGCGGTCATTTTGGATTTGTGTTTGAGGAAAACTCGGCCAGGGAAATCACATGATTATCGTGACGTCATCGTTTTCGAAAAGCTCCGTTTTCAAAATTTTTGCTGTGCACATGAAAACGCGAAGGCGGCGTTTCCAAATTCCTCCGTTTTGAATAGCGTTTTCGAAAAGCTCCGTTTTCGTGACGGATTAGTGTGGACGGTTGGCCTAACCGTAGAAATAAAACTGCGTTTTTAAATTTCTCTGACGTAGCGTGGAGGCTGCCTAAATGCATATATGTTTGGTGGCTTTTTTGTGTTTGTTTGGCCTTTGTGTCATGTTGTCATGTCGCCGGCTAGTGTGAATCAGACTGGCCTGCTTGTTCTTATTTGTGTTGTTCTTGTTAGCAGCCTTCTCGATGATCCGGACACTCAGGTTACAATGAAAACATTGGGACTAATGAGGAATCTTCTATCAGGAAGAGAGGTAACTTCCAGTTTTGTTTGTTCATTTTTCAAAAACCAAAACGGGATTAATTCCAGTGAAACTCTCAGTTAATACGGACAACACAGGGACATACGAAAGTATCTGTATTATCCGGGTGTCCTTATTAAGCGAGCTCTCAGAATAAACGCCATTGACACTTGTTTTGACTGAAACGTACCACTTCGATGTTTAATACCTTGACTGAAGTTTGAGCTCAAAGTGAAGTAATCTTGCGTTAATGTCCTCTTGTCTGTTTTTAAACGCGATATGTAACGTATAGAAATAATTCAATAGTTTGCAACTTGGGTCAGAAACTTCTGCTTCAATAAAATAACATTGACCTTTATTAAGCTTTCATTTTCTAACCGGGCACAATTTGCGCATTTTTCTAGCAATTGAAAATCTGCGTTGTGATGATAACCAGTGTCTGTTGGGAGGTTAAGTTTGTATGGGAGCGTGTCATTCGGGCGACAGAAAAGTGTTCATTGTCTGCATTCACAGGTGCTCGCAATGTGATGTAATAATTTTAAAATGCGCTAATGTAATTAGAAAGTATATGAGCTTTTCGTCGGGAGAAGCAAAAGCGGGTTTCCGAAGGGTGGGGTTCCACTGTGTCCTGAGTTTCTCCTTGAAACCTTCATCACTTTTGTCTTTTGTGTATTGTTGTGTGACGGCCTCAAAATGGCAAATTCGCAATGTTAACGAAAACGAACAACAGAAGAATAATTTTTTATCATTTGGTGCTTAAATTGCAGGTGGTACAGGTCGGATCACAGGGTTCCACCCATTAGCGTGCGCTTTGTTCCTTTTTTACATTTTTCCTTGCTGAGTTCCCTTCCCTGCATGTCATTCAGTGTCATTTGTGAGAATTAGGAAGTATAGCTAGACATTGTCTGGGTTAAACTTTGATTTATTCTCCTTACTGTGTCCGGGAACGGAACAGTTAATTATGTCACAGTGTTCACGACTCTTCTATATATTATAGATCTCCTAAAATTGGCCTACGTAAGCACGTGTCTTACAGGAAACGTCGGCATGCAGGGTTTCTCTTATAGCATTATTTACATCAGTAGTATGTTGTGATCTGATGTTCCGCTGCATTCTACATGCAGAAGAACTACGTTTTGTTATGACCGTCAACTTTATCCTCTTGACTTCAGTCATGAGAGGTTGCTGACGCCAGTCCAATGTCAAACATCTATGCACTAAATCATTTTTCGTTTTTTTTTTTGTTTTGTTTTGGCATATCTCTCGAGCGGACTGTAACGGTCTTAAACTCTCTGAACTTTGACTCTCTAGTCACTTGTGTTACGTGGTCTGGCATGGATCGTATGTCACGCCATGCGTTACATCATCCGCCACTGACTGCCATTTTGAGCCTCCTTCCCAGGCTCTACATTCACTTCGGTTGGAAGTTCGCAATGTTCGCTGTTATCATACTTTCGTAACAACATGATTTTTAATTTTTGATAAATTATCAGATTACGCGGTTCACTCGAGAATATCAGTGACTTTGAGGTATGCTTCATTCTTGAACACTGTCTCAGTGGAATATTGCATGCCAGCATTTCAGGAAATGCTTGAGAGATCTCTCGCTCTAAACTGCCTGTCAGTACTCTGTGGCATCGCGTAATACAACTTCTCCCAGAACCACTTGTAGCTGACACTGAGATATGTGTTAGTGCGCATGTATAGCTTCATTTCGTCATCGAGCTCATCCATGTTGATGCCATCAAACAGAATAATTATCAGATAATTCATGCGATCTTCTAGCACTTTACGATGTGCCGCGCGAAACTCCAACAAGCACCATTCGCTCTTTAAAAAGTTGCGAGAGAGCACCATGAGCATGCGCTTACTTTGGTCAACGCTGTTCAGAATGTTTTCCTGGATTGGTGCACCCACTACGAAGTCGCGGTGGTGAATGCATAATTTGTAAGGGGGGTCGTGATGTTCGAGTCGCTCTTGCAAGGTGTTGACAACCCACTGGTGATCACTCCCGCTGTACGATACGAACGCGTCGTATATTTTTCTTGGATCCGAGTCATCTACACAGTCAAATGGGTGCCAGTTAAAATGAGTGTACATGAGGACTTTCATTTCTCCGCGGTATTTGTAAGCCACGATAAAAGCGATGAAAGTCAAAACCAGCGCGCCTCCAAGAGTCAACGCGATTATTTTGAAAGTCTTGTCCTTTGTTATAGATTGTGTAGTAGGGATGTCTTTCTTATTCTTTTTGCAAACAAATTCTTCATTTGGCAGAGTGTAAATTGCTTTTCCCTGCGTACTTCCCTCGGAGTTGCAAAGAACATTTTTAATGTGTAATATTTTACTTTGTTTTCTCTGTAGCCAGTGCTTTATCCATAATGTCGTACAGTCGCATTTGAAGAAATTGTGGTGTAACGCAAGACTCGTAAAGTTTAAATTTTCGATATTCTTAGGCAAATAGGTGAGTTTGTTCGAATCGATGAACAAAACTTTAATTCGCGTAAACCTTCGTACCGTGGACGTGTTTAATACTTGTATCTTGTTATGCGTTAAGTACAGAGCCGTCACATTTTCCATATAAGGATATGGTGGAATCTCCCGGATGTTGTTGTCCTCTAACTTAAGCTCTATGCGACCGCTTGGAACTTTGGGAGGTATTGCGGTAAGGTTTCTTCCTTTACAATCGATGACCACAGTACCATCTAAAGCACGCACGAGACACAAGCATCCGTGGGGGCAGTTTTCTAGATTTCTCTGGCATTTAAATCGATTTTCGTCCACGGATAGGATCGGTTTCCCTTTGAGTTCAGTCGGAGCGGCGCATTTCCAAGTTTGAAACTGTTCATTTCGGATGCGCGTGTGCCTTTGAACTAAAGCTCGAAGCCAGCGACTCAGAAGCAGAATCTTGCAGTCGCATAGGAGGAGATTCCCCGACATGTCTATCTCGTAAACCCGCAGAAGATACTCGAACGTTAGTTCCTCTGTTCTGTTGAATGCTTCTATGTTGATCGTGGTGAACTTGTTGTGAGCGAAGCTGATAGACTTTAAACTTTCTTGCAGTCTCATTTGAGAAGAGCTCGCCGTATCGCGATGGTGATACAGAAATGTTTCCAAGTCTAATTCTTGTATCAGCCTGTTAAAGTCTTGAAACGTCAACTGATTAAAAGACAAATCAATTTTAACAGCGTGCCGTTGCAGTAGTAATGTTAACGGAATGCGGCTTATTTTGTTCTTTTGGAGATAAATGTTTTGTAATGAACTTGAATCTATGGAGAAAGCTTTGTCGTGTACTTGCGTGATGTGGTTGTCTTCTAAATGTAGAATTTTGATATTTTTTAACTTGCTGAACAATTCTTGTGGAATACAGCTCAGTTTGTTGCTATGCAAGTCAATTCTTTTGATTTGGGTCACTGTTTTGAAGAGATCGTTTGGTATTATCGAAATGTTATTGTGGTCAAGTCGTAATTCTAGTAAACTATCTTGTCCTTGGAACAGCTCTGATGGTAAACTTTTCAACTTGTTTTTGCTGAGGGAGATCACATGTATTCCTTTCAAGTTGCGAAAACACGATGTTCCAATGACTTTTAGGCCGTTTCCCTCGAGAGTCAACTTGTTCAGAAATCCTCTAAAGTTGTGCGTCGATAAATCTTCGATGTTGTTGTACGATAAATCAAGAAATCGTCGGTAGATATTTGGACGCACGTTAGTGCCGAATTGGTAGTGATGATTTCCTGTTGGAGTTCTTTGCAGTCCTCTTGGCAGTTTGAGCGTAGCTTTACACCATGGAAACGGAGGTGGTGTTGTTAGTTTATTGTTAGCAAGCTCAAGCGACTGCAAGAACGGCATCGTCGTATTGAGCTCCGGAGGTATCGATGTGAGTTGTAAGTTGGAGAATACTACCTCGGCCATTCTTGGCCACACTTTAGTACTACTAAACATTTTTGGAAGAGTTCGTAGTTTAGATTTGTCTATCATAAGAGTGCCAATGTTTTCCAATGCTCGACGAGAGTTGTTTGCCAGCGTTTTATTTCCTTCTAGTAAAGTCGAGTTTTCCATGACATAGAAAACCCGAAAGTCTGTAGCTTTTCCCCAGGGAGAGATGCCATCGGCTGAAAAGCTGCAGTGTCCCTTGATTTGCAAGTAAAATATGGCGTTTTTCTTTGTGGCGTTTAAAGAGTTGTAGAAGGCAATTTCCATCGGGGTTAAACACACGGCAGCAAAATGCAATACGACATCTTGAGGCGTTGTTATCGTTTTCAATATCAGACTGATGTCCACGACACATCGGTCGCGAACCTTGTCGCTTTTCAAGACACATATTACCGCTTGCTCTTTGATAAGAGTACCATTGCCTGTTTCGAAGAAGGACGACATAGACCTTTTCAACAGGCAGAAAGATGCACCGCAGTGTAGAAACCTTCTGCGTTGTTGTCCGGTAGCCTCGATCGCAAAGAGAACCAAGCAGCTGAATATAATCAGAGAGCCTTTCATGTCGAACACAAGAGATGTGGCGAGCAGGACTGTGTGACGTTGATCAAGGACCAAGATGTGTAGATTTGATTGAATTAGTGCTGTTTGTGATTTCACAAACATAAATTATCGTGCCAATTCTTCCGGCTTATGCTAAAAGCCACGTACACTTCTTAGTGTTTTCCGCCAGACATTGTTTGCGCTTCAAGTTTGAGGTTTTTGCGTGGTTTCCGTGTGAGAAAACCCACGACCTTGACTCTAATCAAACTTAACGCAGACAGAAATGCTTGATGCGTCCCAAGGCATAATAACCTTTCATTTGCACTTTCAAATTTGTTTCGTTTGAGTGCGTCTCATTTCGTCTCAGATACGTTTCAGTGTAAACAAATATCTATTATTAGATCATTACCATAATTATTTGCTTACTGAAGTCACGCCATTTCAATACCACAGCACTTTGCAGATGGTGGGATTACTACAGTATTTCTCTATTTCCTATTAGGCCTCAAACTTTTTCTTAGTCAAAATTTAAGGCGTTTTATTAAGTCAGAGTTTTTTCATGGTAGAGAAGCGAAAGCATCAAAATTATTTGTTTTGTCGTGAGGCCTTACTGAGTGCGGGATTCCCCAAGATGAATTGAGCATGCTGGTCTTTTAGCAATATTTCAGATGATGTCACCTATTGTTAAGAATAATTTTGGTGTTTATAATCTGAAGCTTTTCAGTTCTTTCGGGTTTTTCTCCAGCCATATTATATACCCAAAACAATAATAGCAATTTATTTTCATTCATTTACGTAGCACATCGTAAAACGTAAAACATCAAACAAAATTTTTATAAAATATGAATAATAATAGTGATAAAGACATAAGATATAGGGTGAAAGAGAGAGCAGTATTATTACAACACACAATATAATTAACCAATCAATCATCGGTGATAATCCTATCTCGTTGGAAGGCCACAACCAAAAATCTTAATTTCTTATGAATAAAAGGATCTATTTTGATGAAAAGAGCAGGAGAAAATTTAGTTAGCCAGCCAGTACAGTTATGGGAGTTTGATTTTGTTGTAATGATCAGTTCACAGGAGGGAAACAAATAGTGAATAATTATTACAGTGGACTTTGATCTCATCTTTTTAACGTGTAGTTTTGGATGGGAAGAAGTACTTGCTGGAAAGTATCCTGCAAAAATGTGTAATACCGTAAACGTCCTAAAGTAACGGCCCTCTTTTACTTTGGGAATTAGCAGCCTTTGGGGCTCGTCACTTTCGGCGGGTCGCTACTTTCGGAAGTTTTAATGCGGTATAGCAGCTACTAAAGACACATGACGGTTTTCCTAAATCATTATTTTTAAAATCGATGAAACGTAGTGCTGGCTGGTTTCGCTATTGGTGAGTATCTCGCTATAAAGATCACTGTTTTGTCTGTCTTTTTAAGCTATGAACTGCAACAGAGTTGAAAGGAAAAACAGCAAAACCCTCTCTCGCCATACCAAGAGTTAGGTTTTTTTTTTTTAACTAAATATCGGACCGAGTTTATTTCTGCGCTTGGTCGATCTTGCTTATAGACATGTTTGGCTCAACAGAAACAGAAACTGAATTAGCTGAATGCAATCTATGTACTATTCATTCATTCAGTCTATTCATTCATTCATGTTTGACCACTTCTAATTCCTTTTGATTTCGTTTGTGCTTCTCTACAATGAAACCATGAAAAAAGTTTCTTTTGACTTAAGACCTGGTTGTCTCGCTTCATTTTAAGTAATGTTTGTTCTGATGACAATTGACTCATTGCGTGATAGGAATTAAACCTAATATGTGAAACAATTGGAGAACTGGTTTTAAATATTCGCCAAAATTGAAGCTCGAATGTTGTTATTGTTAACCAAGAACGAAACAAAAATATTTGCTAAATTCTTGTAGGACTTGGCAAGGTTCCACCATGTTGCTCAAAATATGAACACAATACCAAATATCGAAAACTACCCTTCAAATCTATTGACGTCTCGGATTAAAATACTTGCTATGCACAAACGTCGACTGATAGGATCAAAGTAGTAATTTTTGCGCCATGTTTTAAAGAATTTAATCGATGGATCGGAGCAGGCAAGTTGCTCCTCGAAAAGTAGTGAACACGTATGATACTAGGCTCGAAGATTTTTTTTTCCTTATGGTGAAGATTTGTTAACTCGTCAAGGTCTGGGTAATTCTTGTAGAAATTATCCTTACGTGCAAATAGCAAATCTCAGGTCTTAATGTAGTGATGAAACTTTAGCGAGATGGCAAATGAAGAGGATATTGATCAGGTCACATTTTTAGACAAGTTGGACTGAACTTGAATTTCTGTCTTAGCGAATTAATGGCGGTTTTCAAGAATCCAATTCAGTTTTCTCGATTGCTGATCACCTATACTGCTGCTCTCAGCTTCCAAACG
>Ga0100404_1079004_pt1 | contig 11625 bp, 2 predicted proteins | sample Orb8nscriptome_FD_81152 | JGI IMG/M metagenome (GOLD analysis project Ga0100404, IMG submission 81152) | Coral microbial communities from Puerto Morelos, Mexico - Orbicella 8 C A metatranscriptome (Eukaryote Community Metatranscriptome) | ecosystem: Host-associated > Invertebrates > Cnidaria >... | reverse complement strand
TGATCAGGACGCGATCGGAAAATTATTTTTGCAGAAACACCTTCAGTTCAGGGAGCGGCGTTTCAGAGTTCTAGCAATGTTAAAAGGGATTGCTGAAGTTTCATAATTAAGAGTTGGAAACGTTACACGTAACAAGAAGCATTTATGTCCCCGGCTGACAACACTGAAATACATCGCATTTTGAGTATCACAGCTGTATCTCCTTGGTGACTGGGATTGAAGGGAATCATTCTCAACCGAAGGGAAGTTTTACGTTCAGCAAAAAGCAGTCAATTTCGCTCTATTTTTCTGATGACAACAGCTTTCACTTAATTGAAAAGAAATAAGTGGCCACTGTGTATCAATTCCTGGGACACTTATATTTCTTAATGAATGCTCAGGGGAATCTCGGATAAGGAATTATAGTAGTCACTTCCCCTAAATAGATACAGTTCTAACTTTTGGTGGCAGGCAAACGTTAACGGGAAATTCCTTAAAAGGATAAATCACCATTGGATCTGAGACAGTGTTATTTCTTGACGATTGAAAACTTCCAATAAGACATTCACAGACGGTTTTTTGGGGGGTCCATTTATGGCTTCTGGATCATCACCGTTTGTGTCCTCCAAGGAGACGACTAATTATGCCAGGTTGTGCCGTCTTTTGGTGGACTTGGGATCCAAAGCACTAAGAGACACTTTTGATAAAATACATCCTCCATCGACTCTTCATGGAGTTTTAATAAGTCATAAACCTACACTCTGGGCACTTTACACTGGTTCTAAAGGAAAGAAGAAAGTGAAGAAAGTGCTTAATCCTGCACAATGGGGAAAGCTTTATCCTGTTCATTCACCTGTGACATCAGCAAGCTTTGATATCACTCTTCTAACGGTGCTGCTTAGAAATATTTGTGGTCTCAGTTCTCCTGCCGCTGGTTGGGATAGTCTCCCCAAAGCCACAGACACAAGCACCGCAGATGACATCGCCCGAGTAAAGTATTACAGGAACACTGTATACGGCCATGCTAATCAAGCCTCTGTTGATGATACAAGTTTCAACACTTACTGGCAGGAAATCCGTGAAGCCCTGATCAGATTGGGAGGGACAAGCTTTAAGGGATACATCGACAATCTTGAGCATGATACCATGGATCCTGCTATGGAAGAGCATTTTCGTGAACTCCTGAAACAATGGGAGAAAGATGACGACAGCATCAAGGAGAAACTTGAAGAGATAGAAGAATCCATCAGAGACCAATTAGAGCAGATGACAGGCCAAATGAAGGAAATGAAGGAAATGAAGGAAAGGCTGGACACCTTGATGACCTCATTAGAGGAGATCAAAGATGAAGAACGAATTGTAGATGACCTCAACAAGATGAAAATTGAAATGGGAAGTATCAGTGGTAAGCTGGAGGCTTTGACAGTATTAAGACAAGAAAAAAAGCATGAAGAAGAAAGCCTGATGGACAAATTAGAACAGATGCAAAGTGAAATGAAGGAAATGAAGGAAACGCTGGACATCAAAGATGAAGGAAACCTGAAAGACGAGTTTGAGCACATGAAAGACGAAATAATGAACCTTGGGGAAAGGTTGGAACACGTGATCATGAGAATATCAAGCAAACAAAGCGAGGAAGAAGATCACTTTGATCCCTCTCAGCTTATTGACGGAATTCGCCAACTCTACCGAACGCGCGAGGGATGGCTGTCGCCATTTCCTTGGTGTGAAGAATTTCAGTTTCATCTTGATAATATTTATACGAGGCTTAAAGTGATCGGCAGGAAGAAACAAAGAGGAACAGCGACCGACGAAGTTGTCCGCATGTCGGCTATCTTTAAACCACACGAAGAATGTCTAGTACCAAGAACAATATTGATCGAGGGGAGGCCCGGTATGGGGAAGACAACGTACTGCAAAAAGCTTGTTTACGACTGGGCAACAGGAAAGACACTGGCGAGCGATTGTTTTCCAGAATTCGAGACCGTGTTGTTGATGAAATGTCGAGACATCAGGTCTGACATTTGGGAGGCAATTGATGATCAACTTTTGCCCCGAGATATCCAAGAAGACATCAAAAAGAAATTCTTCACGTTCATTCGCAACAGTCAGTCAAGAGTTTTGCTGGTACTAGATGGGCTGGATGAGTTACCCGCCAGTAAACTGCAAGAATTTTCAGAAATAATTGAGGGACGAGTACTTTCAAAATGTCACTTAGTCGCTACATCGCGTCAAGAGGCTGGAATAAAGGTAAGAAAATGCTGTGACACCCTACTAGAGATCGAGGGATTTACCGAAGAACAAGTAGAAAAGTTCATCTACAAGTACTTCAAAAACATGGAGGACTGCGCTCAAAAGCTCCTGTCCAAGCTAAGCAATGATAAAATCCTAAAAGAGATGACGGCAAATCCTTTAAACACTGCACTTCTTTGCCTTTTGTGTGAAGAATTTCATGGCATTTTTCCCGAAAGTAGAGCTCAACTGTACCTGGAAATAACAGAGTTGGTCCTAAGGAGATTCAGGAGAAAGAATGGATTACCAGAAACCAGTGAGAAACTGACCGAAGTATACAAAGCGCAACTACAACTCCTTGGCCGGATAGCTTTGAATGCTTTGCTCGAAGGCAACCTTGACTTTGAAGAACGCAAGCTTGGAAATTATGCTCATGAATTGTCTGGATTTGGATTCCTGTCACTGCAACCCGGAGCCAGCAAAATGAGACCGTGTCATCACTACGCTTTTCTACACAAAAGTTTTCAAGAATTTTTTGCTGGCTATTATCTTTGTTGTCAGCTTCTGAATCAAGAAATTACCCCTGAAAACGTGGTTTCTGAAGCGAATTATCTCAATGAGCTGAAACAGGTGCTTTTGTTTTCATGTGGTATTCTAGCAGTGCAAAGCGAAGAAACAGCATTGGATCTTGTCGCAAAAATAACAGCACAAGTCAACAAAGATGGCGTCAGTACTGTGCCTATTGCATTGGAGTGCATTGCCGAATGTCAGGGAGGAAAAAGTAACCTTCATGCAAATCTGGCTCGAGTTTTTGGCTCAGGTCTTAAACTTCAAAATGCTTCTATCAGAACTATACCTAGTGCTCATGCTGTTTCTCTTACTGAGGCAATTAAGGTCAACACAACACTGGTACAGTTGGAATTGCAAGACATTATCATGGAGGATGCTGGTGCTGCTTTCCTTGCTGAGGCAATTAAAGTCAACACAACACTAGCACAGTTAACTTTGAAGTGGAATGCTATTGGTGCTGCTGGTGCTGTTTTCCTAGCTGAGGCAATTAGAGCCAACACAACACTGACACAGCTGTGTTTGTGGGAGGAGTACATTTATGCTGCTGGCGCTGCTTCCCTTGCTGAGGCAATTAAAGTCAACACCACACTGACACAGTTGGATCTGCGGGAGACTTCAATTGGTGATGCTGGTGCTGCTTCCCTTGCCGAGGCGCTTAGAGTCAACACAACACTAGCAAAGTTGGGTTTGCAGTGGAACAATATTGGTGCCGCTGGCGCTGCTTCCCTTGCTGAGGCAATTAAAGTCAACACAACGCTGGTGCAGCTGAGCTTGCAGTGGAATAAGATTGGTGATGCTGGTGCTGCTTCCCTTGCAGAGGCAATTAAAGTCAACAAATCACTGGTGCAGTTGAGCTTGCAGTGGAATAAGATTGGTGCTGCTGGCGCTGCTTCCCTTGATGAGGCAATGAAAGTCAACACAACACTGACACAGCTGGGCGTGTGGGAGAATGACACCGATGCTGCTCGCACTGCCTCCCTTTTGGAGGCATTAAACCTCACCACCATACCAACACAGGTGGGTTTGTGGGGGAATAACGCTGGTGCTGCTTGCGCTGACACAAATCTGTTTCCGTGGCAATTCAACATTGGTGATGCTGGCGCTGCTTCCCTTGCTGAGGCAATTAAAGTTGACGCAACACTGACTGAGCTGCTTTTGTGCAAGAATAACATAGGTGATGCTGGTACTGCTTCCCTTGCTGAGGCAATTAAAGTCAATACAAGACTGACACAATTGGATTTGGAGGAGAATAACATTGGTGCTGCGGGCGCCGACTCTCTTGCACAAGCAATTCAAGTCAACACGACACTGAGACAGTTGGATTTGGGGTCAAATAACGCTGGTGTTTCTGGCGCTACGTTCCTTGCTGAGGCAATTAAAGTCAACACCACACTGACACGGTTGGATTTATATCAGAATAACATTGGGGCTGTGGGCGCTGCTTCCCTTGCCGAGGGAATTATAGTCAACACAACGCTAACACGCCTGGGTTTATGCCAGAATAACATCGGAGATGCCGGTGCTACTTCTCTTGCTGAGGCAATTAAAGTCAACACAACACTAACACGGTTGGATTTATATCAGAATAACATTGGGGCTGTTGGCGCTGCTTCCCTTGCTGAGGCAATTAAAATCAATACAACACTGACACAGTTGGTTCTAGACCAGAATAACATTGGTGTTTCGGTTACTACATTTCTTGCTGAGGCAATTAAAGTCAACAAAACACTAACACAGTTGGATTTGTGGGGAAATAACTGCGGTGCTGCTGGCGCTGCTTTCCTCGCTGAGGGGATTAAAGTCAACACAACACTAATGCAGTTGAAACTGGCGTTCAATGTCATTGGTGATGCTGGAGCTACTTCCCTTGCCGAGGCAATTAAAGTCAACACGACACTAACTGAGTTGGATTTGCAGAAGAATAACATTGGTGATGCTGGTGCCGCTTCCCTTGCAGAGGCAATTAAAGTCAACACAACACTAACTGGGTTGGATTTGCAGAATAATAACAGTGGTGATGCTGGTGCTGCGTCCCTTGCGGAGGCAATTAAAGTCAACACAACACTAACTGAGTTGGATTTGCAGAAGAATAACATTGGTGATACTGGTGCTGTGTCTCTTGCCGAGGCAATTAAAGTCAACACATCACTGGTACAGTTGGACTTGGCATGGAATTATATTGGTGCTGCTGGCGAGGCTTCCCTTGCTGAAGCAGCAAAAGTCAACACAGCACTGAAACAGCTGGGTTTTTTTGAGAATTACGCTGGTACTGCTAGTGTTACTTCCCTTGCCGAGTCAATCAAAAGCAACACAACGCAGACTCAGCTGAATCTGGTAGGGAATAACATTGGTGATGTTGGCGCTACTTCTTTTGCCGAGGCAATTAAAGTCAACACAACACTAACACAGTTGACTTTGAAAGACACTAACATTGGTACTGCTGGCGCTGATTCCATCGCTGAGGCAATTAAAGTCAACACAACACTGACACAGCTTGGTCTATGGGAGAATTACATTGGTGATGCCGGCGCTGCTTCTGTTGCTGAGGCAGTTAAGGTCAACACAACATTGACAGAACTGCTTTTGTTGCAGGATACCATTGGTGATGCTGGCACTACTTCCCTTGCTGAGGCAATTAAAGTCAACACAACACTGACAGGGTTGACTTTACACCAAAATACCGTTAGTGATGCTGGTGCTGCTTCCCTTGCTGAAGCAATTAAGGTCAACACAACTCTTAAATGGCTGGACTTACACCAGAATAACATCGGTGCTGATGGCGCTATCTGCCTTGCTGAGGCAATTAAAGTCAACAGAGCACTGACACACCTGGGTTTGCGGCAAAATAACATTGGTGCTGATGGCGCTATCTGCCTTGCTGAGGCAATTAAAGTCAACAGAACACTGACACACCTGGGTTTGTCGCAAAATAGCATTGGTGATTCTGGCGCTATCTCCCTTGCTGAGGCAATTAAAGTCAACACAACACTGACACAGCTGGGTTTGTGCCGGAATTACATCAGTGCTGCTGGTGCTACTTTCCTTGCTGGGGCAATTACATTCAACACAACACTGATGGAGTTGGATGTGGGCTTCAATGGTTTTGGTGATACTGGCGCTACTTCCCTTGCTGAGGCAATTAAAGTCAACAAAACACTAACACAGTTGGGTTTGTGGCAGAATGACGTTGGTGATGCTGGTGCTGCTTCCCTTGCTGAGTCTATTAAAGTCAATACAACCCTGATACAGTTAGATTTGCAGGGAAATAGAATTGGTAGTACTGGCGCTACTTCCCTTGGTGAGGCGATTAAAGTCAACAAAACACTGACACAGTTGGGTTTGTGGCAGAATCATATTGGTGATGCTGGCGCTACGTGGCTTGCTGAGGCAATTGAAATTAACGCAACACTGACACAGTTAAATTTAGGGTGGAATGGCATTAGCGAGGCTGGTGCTACTTCCCTTGCTAAGGCAATTAAAGTCAACACGACACTGACAAGGCTGGACTTGGATTGGAATAACATTGGTAATATCGGGGCTGCATCCCTTGCTGAGGCAATTAAAGTCAACACAACACTGTCAAAATTGAATTTGGAATTCAATATCATTGAGAAAGCTGGTGCTGCTTGCCTTGCTGAGGCAATGAAAGTCAACACAACTCTGACACAGTTGAGTTTGAAATGACATTTCATTGATGGTAAATCTCATGTGACAAACAATTGAGGAAAGCGTTTATTTAGAAGTTTCCGGTACAACTATGTTTTTTAAAACGGAACTTACATTGGAATTGATGTATTCGTTTGGCACATTTTGCAGACACTTTAATCAAGTTATTGAGACAAATGTTTAGTTTGTAGGTGTTTTCACAGCTAGAAGTCAATTTTAGCAACTTTTCCCAAGGGGCATGATAGAGATGACACCTTGAAAGACAAGAAGTAGGATGGAATAAAGTGACAAAACTGATATTTTACCGGAGCTAATCCAGCTTATCTAACATCTAAGTGCCTAGCCAAGGATGTAGTGTGTCACAATTATGGTAACAAAGCACTACCAGAAGTGTTGCAAGAGTAAGGTAACAAAATCAGGAGAGCACAACAACTTTAAGTACATGGCTTGCAGACTCAACCAGTGGCCAATGATAGCCAGCCTCCAATAAAGCCATATCCAGCTACTACATGCCAATAGAACCACCCCAACGGTACCCAAATCGGCCAGCGTTCTTTCACCATATCCAGACATATCGTGCCAAGAGCATTAATGTAATTTTAATTAACTCAAGCAAACCCATCAAGGTACTTCGCTTAAGGACAACACAAGTGAAGGACCCATTTACCAGGTCTAGTGTGAGATCGACACAGGTGCGGGGTGCAACGTAAAGCCTTTAAAAATGAACAAAGCAAATCTTGGAGCGTGAACAATTACCATCCACACCAGCAATACGCGGCCACAGATGGCAACCTGCCAGGTGGCGGACACCCGAGGATGTCTTATCCAAGGTAGAAGAACAGCTCAACAAATTAAATTCGTTACATCGACTTCCGAGTGGCAACACCACCCGCTTTAACTAGTGTTCCACAAGTCCATTCGAGTGCGATTGCTTTACGTCTAAAGAAATAATGCAAGAATGATGCTGTTATCCTGAATTGAAAGAGACAATGTTTGCCTATTACAAATAGCGCGCGTTATCCGGCAGAATTTAAAGACGTGTTCGAAGGCATTGGAAAACAGCCGCCAAGAGGCAAATACCACTTTGAACTCAAACCTGATGCACAACCCGTACAAACAGCAACCCAGGACAATACCAGAAAAGAAGAACGGGACCTACAAAGATGGGCTAGACTATGAAGCTTAGGAATTATTGAACCAGTTGTGGGACACACGGACTGGATCAATAGCATCGCACCTGTTGCAAAACCAGATGGATCGATTCGACTTTGTCTAGATCCAAAAGAGAAGAGAAACCTGTACCAATATAAGATGATTGACGAAGTTAGTCAGTGTTGAACTCCGTGACTCAGTGTATTTCACAGTCGTTGACGCCAAGTCGGGCAATTGAACGGTGAAACATGACTCCGAGAGCTTACTTTTGACAACCTTCAATATCTCTTGGGGAAAATACAAGTGGCCCAGACTTCCCTTTGACCTGAAAGTCAGCTCAGACCTCTTCTACGAGAGACTAAATTCCTTCCTTCTAGGAGTACAAAGGAATCACCGGATGTGTTGATGACATCCAAGAGGTGTAGATTTAATGATCACGATGTAACCACGCTCAGGCTACTCGAGACAGCAAGGATGAATGGGATAAAGTTCAATTCGAAGAAACTACAATAGAAGAGCACCAACCGTGAATTCTATGGACACTCTCTGATGCTGCAAGATATCAAGATTGATGACAGAAAAGTAGAGGCCATACAGCAGATGAGTGCACCAAAAAGATACGAAAGGTCCTCTACGTTTCCAAGGCATGGTTAGCTATATCTGAAGCGCTATTCAGTCCAGCCGAGGATTAACTCTCCATGCCGCCCAAGCTACTACTAAAAGAAAAGAGAAATACTTCGGAATCCACCAATCAAGGTGCACGCGATCAAAGAAGAGTTACCAAGACTGAAAGGATTGGATGCAGTATTGCTACAAGAAGGTAGACCGGTGATCTACGTATCCGAAGACTCGCTCCTGCCGAGGCGCACTGTTCCGACGTTAGTAGTAGTATTCTCCACGGGGATCCAACGTTACATCTTCCGTGGTTGCCACTTCAAAAGCACCAAGTTGCAGAACAGAATTGTCGCGAGGAGGTAGCAATTATCGAGGATGGACTGGAATCCAAAGTCAATCGTCTAGTGATTCCCACATCGCAGAGAGCAGAATATCTGAGAGATCGTCACGCACGGCACCTGGAAGAGAAGAAAAATCTACTACAAGGAGCTCTTGAGATTGTGTTTTGGCCAGGAATCGTGACGTCATCAGAAATGCAGTGAAGGCACTTTACTTACCAGAAACAAAATCCAGTTCAACAGAAGGAACCTCTCCTGCGACATGACATACCAAGCATGTCACGGGTCAAGCTCTGAATCGACATAACTGAACATCGTTCTCACCACTACCCACTGGTTGCAGATTATTTCAGAAAATTTCCTGTTCGTTTAAGAACAGGAAAGGAACTTATCTATACAGTTGTCAGCTCACGAGATTGGTCTCCTCAGAATATGGGATTCCAGAAGTAGCACACACAGATGAAGGAACCCAATGTGTGTTTGAAGAGTTCAGAGTGTTTGCCGACCACGCCCATCCCGGCATAGCAGTCTCCAGGTTAGACCACTAGATAGACTGACAAAAGAACTGTATGGACTTCACCCATTGACTCCCAAGCGTGCATATACGCGCGCTAAGTGGTCATGCTCTTTGTACCACGTGTGTCGTCATCAATTTAAATGTCACCAGTAATTCTTGATAAGCAGATAGTAGAGCTAGGATAGATTTATCCGCACAACAGTCGATTTTGGATATCAACGGAATTCTGACGTAGCAAATTGAAAAACAATGTTATCTGTTTTGGTGCAAAGATGCGGTAAAATGGCCCATTGTAGCTATAATTGATCAAGCTCCCATTTCCCGGCTTTGCCCATAATTAACACCCAACTTGTTATGGCAGCAAGAAAGAATATGAAATGCAAAAGGTAGCAAGAGTAAATAGGCTGAGAAAAAAGGAAAGGAAAAGGGCAAGAAAAAAATTGGAACGGGCAATCGGAAAGAAAAAAGTCCAAATTTTGGGTCATGCATGCGCACATGCACCAAAGTAAAATTTTGTACATTTTTGTCCCTAATCTTTGGGAAATCTATCCTTTTGGTAGGCAAATAGCTTTTTCAGCAAAACTAAGGCCCATTTAGTGTCATGGCAGCCAAAAACTGATTTAACGGTTTAAAATGGCATTTTTGGGTGAAAATTTTAGGGGAAAAGGGTTCAAGTCTATTTTTTAAGCAAGCAAGGTCATTAGTGTGAGCTTGTACAGAGCATTCATTGTTTATGTGCCACCCACTAGGAATAATTTAGCTGCTCAGTTGAGTTTTAACCTCCGTTTGGTTTAATTCATGTCACTTGCTTTGGGTTCAGTTAAATAAATGCTGAAAGTCAAATAGCATGAGGGAAAGGCATATTGTGCAACATTTCAGGAGTATTTCTGCCTTCTTCAGGGTTGCCACACACCAGATTAAAAAGAATTCTCTGACTTTTCACTGACTGTAATGTGATTTTCACTGACTGTGTTGGATGTTTATTTTCGCCACGAATTAGCCAGACAAAATTGCTTTGTTGATATTTCTTTTTAATTGCATCTATATGGGAAAATCCTAATAAAACTTTTCAGCAACCTGAAAGTAAAATTCCGACTTCTCACTGAATTTCAACATTGATCTCAAAATTTCCTGACCTGCTACAAAATTCGCTGAGTTTTCCGCGACCATGGCAAGCCTTCCTCTTGCAATTGAAATATAAGATTTTTGAGTTTCAAATGGAAAGAGATAGCACCATAGAATACTCAACTGCCAAAGAAATGTACATCAAGGTCTTAAAGGCAATGAAGCGCTGCTTAATAAAGTTTAGAATGATCCTTACTAAAGTTTTTAATCAGTGACTGACTGACTGACAAACTGACCGCTTGCTTGCTAAACCATGGAAGCCTTCTAACTGATTCCTTGGGAGAAAAAAACAAGAATTGACTAACGCGTCATTTGATCATAATTGAAAAAACCTTTTGTAACATACAGTCTTCCAATGCAAATTCAGCTTGCTTAACCATGCTTGGGAGTCCATCTAATTGGTTCCATGTGAGAAGAAAACTACAAAAGTAAATATTTGCTAAAAGAATTGTCTTAATGGTCATTTGATCGTAATTGAAAGAACATTTTGTAACATACAGTCTTCTAATGCAAGTTCAGCAGTAGCTTGATAGCCCCTAAAGGGTTGTTATTCGGTACTTCTGATCTAGAATAGGTTATTGACATTTGAAGCATTTCATCGAATAGGATAATTCTAATGCACGAAAACTAATTTTCAGCAGTGATTTAAAATTAATCACAGAATTTTCTCAACTAAATTGTAACCATTGCTAAATGAAGACGAAATACCTAAAATTATAGTGATAGTAGCCCTGGGAGGAGAGACCTATATAAAAAGTACAGGAGTGCTTGCTGGAAATTTGAAAAAGAGCCCCTAGGCTAAGGGGTACTAAGATCCTGATTTGTGGGTGCAGCTTGAATTTTTTCCCCCCAAGAGGTACCAACTCTGAAGCAAATCAAAAAGCAGTTGATTTTTAAATATCTCCAAACATTTTTTGACTCAATGCCATAAAAGTTACCACAAAAGCTCCCACTCTGGACCTTTTGAGGCTGAACACCTTAAGAGGTACTAAAACCACTTTTTTAACCCCTAAAAGGTACGACGAACACCCTGTCCTTTTCATATGGGAGTCCCCCATAGGGATAGCAGCTCGCTGTCAGAGCTATGGTTGGGTCATCTTTCCTTCAAACATCAAAAGCAATATCTCATTAATGAAAGCATAACCATTAAGTTCATTTACAGTAGGAGGATCACATGAGCTGTTTTAATTGTCCACAACCACAGAAAAATGAAATTTCTGGCATCTGAGTCAATAAAAATTAGCCGGAAATGGAATATGTCTGAAGCACGAGAGCAGCGGGGAAGTCACTCTATGCTGACACCCGTACCCATTTGGCTGACGTTATTTTCAAGATATGTCTTTCCACCTTTCCATGACCATGGAGGAGACATTATGTCATTAGAATTGTCAAGCTTTGTCCTGGCATATCCTTTATAGAAGCTAACAGACC
>Ga0100404_1173245_pt1 | contig 12010 bp, 13 predicted proteins | sample Orb8nscriptome_FD_81152 | JGI IMG/M metagenome (GOLD analysis project Ga0100404, IMG submission 81152) | Coral microbial communities from Puerto Morelos, Mexico - Orbicella 8 C A metatranscriptome (Eukaryote Community Metatranscriptome) | ecosystem: Host-associated > Invertebrates > Cnidaria >... | reverse complement strand
TAAACAATAATCAGATTATCACTAAAATATCACAATCTAAAAATTATTACTTAAAAAAGGAGTAAAAATCTTACTCTTGAGCTGACTTAATTTAAAATGTTTGTACAAAGTGTTCTTAAGGATATTTACAGATGAAGAGGCACGCAGGTTAAGGGGGAGGTGATTCCAACATTTTATAGTCGTTACAGAAAACGTGCGACCTCCCTCTTTTGCTCTGTTAAATCTTTTCAGTAAAATTAGCGCCCCATGTATTCCTATTGTGCTGGCTGTTATTTAGTTTTAAGGTGGCTTGATAGGCTAAAAATGGTCATTTTGACAACGCAATTCTCAACACTATCTTATAAAATCATGTCAATTCAACTATATCATTGTATTAAGCAGGTCCCAATGATTCATTTGCCATACATTTGGGATGCATTCCTTGCATTCCTGAGGAGCCACACCCATTTTTATAACCACCCCCATTTCCGAGGGCCTAGAAGTAGGTGTTTTCTTAAACACATCTCTACTCTGCTTTGTGCTGGAAAGTTGAAATTTGCCACACTTTTTTTTATGTTCTCAGAGGTATACAATGACCAATTATTGTAAAGAAATTGTGTTTTGATCATGAATGAGGCCTTCACCCAGAACATACATGAAAATGTGCAATATCGGCTTTGAAAAAATGTTAATAAGTCATAATTGGTCATTGCACAGATCTATTTCTAGCCAACCAAATGTGAAAGTTTCATTGAGTTATCTTAAATAGTTTTTGAGATATTGTGTTTACAGTGACTGAACATGTTTTAAAAAACGGAATCTGAGAAAATAGCATTTAAAGTTGATCATCAGCAATGTTCACTGTGTTCAGTCCTAAAAGGCTCCAGCTTCATATTGAAGTCCTTCAAAAGCCTCTAAATGGTCACTGTAGCCTTTCTTCCAGTTTCTGATTTGTTTTTGTTGTTCCTTGGACTGATCAGAACTCTTTCTGTGAGCATGATGCAATCTGTCATATTCAAGCTTTTTGCAAGCTTGGCTACAGTGAGCCCCTGGCGTAATTCCTAGCTCTTTGAGGACCAATTTGAGGGAGACTGACCCATCTTTGAAGTGAGACACTGCAAGGTGAGCAGCAAGCTCGACTGTGGGTAAGCCAGAGTGAGTTTCCTTTGTAGCGCGTTGTCGCGTTCCTGATGTGGCGAATTGGAGGTGCTGTACATTGGAGTTCGCCAGCGTAATAATGATTCAACAAGATTTATTGAAGAGCTGGCTGAGCCGCTTATACATCACTTACAGTAAAAACTAGAAATGAATAGACAATTGTCGAGTCACAAAAGGAACACGGAAAAACAAGCTAAATGAAAATGAATAAAACTATAAGAAAGGAAAATATAGAAAAAACGGCTTACATCTGATCTAGCACCGGGCGTGGGAACTCCAAAGAAAACAGCTCTAAATACTCCAAGTTGAACTACGAGCGACTCCTAAACGTGCAACTCCGATAAACTGAAACGTGCTAAGAAATATGATATCTACAATGACGAAACACCTAGAGCGGCCAGCCAAGAAATGTAAATCAAACATTAACTAAATCAACAAGTGTTGTAACGCAACGGAAGTGTTCAATCGTTGCCAAATGAACGCATTTATTGCCTCGTTGTGGTTCTCTGTGCCACCGTGGAGGCAGTGCCGTAAGAGGTCTTGGTCACTGAGGGCTTCAAAAGTTGGATGAATTGCATTGGCAACAGCAGAAGGCAGTGGATGTGTATGTGTGTACTCTGTTGTTTCCTTTGCCAAGTCCCTTTGAAACCCACACCACGAGTTTTCTCTAGGGGGCACAAGTCATGGTCTGGGTGGTCATCACTGGATCTTGTGTGGTGCCATATAGCCATGACAGCATTCTCCATAGATTGGATGTCGTGGGTGTTGTTTTGGATGGCCTTGCCATAATAGACCTGTAGTTGATCTATTTTGTTGTTTGTCAGCCTTCCAATACCCCCGATTGGTTTTCCGTCTTCAAGTCTTACTTGACCCACGTGCTTTTTTAGCGAGCGAAGGCGTGACCCCAGACATTTCTGAACATGCCCAACACACTTGAGCTTGGTGACCTCTTTTTCACCATACACAGCTTCATCTACAATTAGCTTGTGGGCTTTGCTGTCCCTGTCTCCCAAAAACTCTGTATAACGCACTGCATAGCTTTGAACCGACCACTGAAATATGGCAAGAAGGCCAGTGGAATCCATTGATGCAGATGACCCAAGGTGATTAGCCTGGCAACGATGTTGGTGGCCTTCCCACCAATCTTCAAACTCCTGTGTACCTTCCTTGTTCCTCCACACTGTGCACTCCTTGCAGTCTTTTGACATTATTTCGATGTCAGTTACTTTGCCAGTGACTGTGGATATGGCAGTGACTATTCCATACAGGGATGAGTAGCCCCTTCTTCTTCAGGTGCCATCACCTGAAATTCCAATATCAAAAACACCATCCTCCTCTGGTTCATAGAAGCTCTTTGCATTTTCAACAGCAGCTCTCATACTTTGCTGGCAAACAGTCTGAGTAGCTTTCCTCACAGCTTCAACAATATCCCTATAGGCATTTTCATTCATGGGAGGAGGCATGTTCACAGTTCTAGCAAATTTGACAAGCCCTTGGTGCCCAACACCAGTGTTCCTGGATGCTAGAACAATTCTTCGATTGACTTTGAATGCCTGCAAAGTCCCAACCCTGGAAGAAGAGTAAAATCTTTTTATGAATCCACACTTTTTCCCGGGGCACTTGACAAATAGCAACGAAGCAAATCCCATCTTTCTTTTGCTATCTTCCAGCTTCACGTGGTTCTTCTTACAAATGGGGCAGAGTAACAATTGGAAAATTGAGCCAAGGACTGCCATGTCAACAAAACGAAAACCTTCCATTTCAGCTGAATCCACATCGCTTGCACTACTTTCAGGTTTAGACTCCTTGCTGGAAAGTCCGTGAACCTTTCCTTGCAATGCAAAAGATGATGAAGGTTCAGGCACGCTAACATTTGAGCGCGACGCGTCTGTTTCATCAGAGTCCACTTCATCGCTTCTTTCGACCGATTCCTGATCTGCTGAAGCTTCTTTCGACTCTAATTCCTTTCTCCTTGTATACATGGTCCCAGTGAACTTTCTTGTCTTGCTTCTACCACTTCTAAATTTCTTTTTTGGAGGCATTTCTGAGGATAACTTTTACGAACAAAGCATAAACAACAGCAACCACGTTTTCTACGATTATTCCTTCATGTAGTTTACTTGAAATGTCCTCTAAAGAAGGCTAGACTGCTTCCCAGGCCCCAGGAAGCATTCAAGCTGAAATTTTCACTAAATATCACTGCTTTTTGTTCAAAAAAAAGCTGCGTAAACAACTCTCGTTTCCATGGAAATGGGCCAAACATCCTGAGAAAATGCTCAAAAGCATGCTAGTAGGGCAGTAAAAATGCAGAAAATGGGTTTTTCATGAAGGTACAAAGGATAAACAATCCAAAAATGTAGGTTTCCAGAAATACGATTTTTTCCGATTTTGGGCCTATCGAGCCCCTAAATTGTTTAGGTATAACGGGCAAGTACCCATAATCCTTTTATGAGCTATTGTACATCTTTTCATATCAGTCTCGCTGTAATATGGTACCCGTCCTAAGGTATTAAATAGATCTACAGTGCTATGGTGTTGTTGGCCGTCAAGGATAATACAAGCGCAGCGTTTTTGCAGTCTGAATATCTTACTTATGTTGTTGTGGCTGCAGCAGCTTGTCCATGTTACGCTGCAATATAATATTAATGGCTTAATTAAAGAATCATAATAGAGTATACGCTCTGCTCTTGGAAGATAAGCCTTGATTCTGTTGAGTATACCGATACGCTTCGATATCCTCTTACATAAAGAGTCAATATGAATATCGAAACTGAGTTCTTCATCAAGTTCAAGGCCTAGCAGTTTAACGTTCTCAACCTGCTCTAATGTGCTTCCTTCGAGCTCTATCTCAAGCTTTCGATGTTCATTACTCAAACGTTTCCGTAAGCGCAGTCCATCAATTAGCATTGTCTTCGTCTTGGAACAATTAAGTGGCAGTTGTTAGTTGCCCACTCACTGACATTGGAGACCTCACTGGAGAGTGTGTTCTTAAGTTCTTCAACATTAGCACAATCGGAAGAAGCGAGGAGGGTGGGTGTCATCGGCAAACATGTCCAAGTGCATGTGGACATGTAAAGGTAAGTCATTGATAAACAGCACAAAAAGTAAGAGACCCAATATGGAACCCTGTGGCACACCTGCTGTGATACTCCTCACAGTCGACGTTTCTCCTTTGAATGATACATATCGAGTTCGATCGCTTAGGTATGACTCGAACCAAAGTAAAGCGTTCCTATCTAGTTTGTAGGCTTCAAGCTTGCTAAGCAAAGTCACATGATCCACCATGTCAAGAGCCTTCTTACAGTCTACTAGAACTGTACCATTAACATGGTTTTTGTCCAGATTGAAGAGCAGAGTATCAACTATATAAGCAAGCACTGTCTCCCTGCTGTACTGCTTTCTAAATCCAGACTGGTTCTTATAGATGAGGTCGTGAACATTTAGATATTCAGACATGGTCATGCACATGACGTTCAATGATTTTAGAGAGCACCGGAAGTACTGAAATGGGCCTATAGTTGGTTATATCATCCATATCACCAGCTTTATGAAGGGCAGTCACTCTGGCTATTTTCCGACAACAAGGAAACATTCCTGATGAAAGCGATAGGTTGATGAGCTTTGCTATTGAAGGCGCAAGTTCTGTGATGCCTAGGTGCAAGAGAGAACAACTGATGCCATCAATTCCAGTTGCTTTATTAGCTGGAATTTTCAGTAAATATACCTTTACCATGTCAGTTGTAATTGGAGGTATAGTGAATTGCGATTCTGAAGGTAGCCTTTCACCAACAAACTGTTTAAGTTTATCAAGATTACAACCATTAGCGGTCAGGAGGGATTGTTTCACTTTATCTGCAACAATTGTAAAGTGGAGATTGAAATAATCCGAAATTATTGAAATAATCTGAAATTATCTTTTCCTTGGTGACCTTAAGAAATTTGGGGTTGACGCGTTGGTCTGTCTCCACCAAGGGATCTTATTAACTTCCAAATAGATTTAGAGTTCCCTTTGCTATTCTGAAACGAAGCCTCGAAGTAGTTATGCTTTGCTCTTGTAATCATATTGGTGGCCTGATTTCGCATGCCGCAATACCTTGCTCATGCATCAGCGGTGTTACATGCCCTAGCTTTTCTCAGAAGAATCTAGTTCCTCTTCACCATTACTGGGATGGAGGTATTGTGTGTTTGAGTCATCGCAAACACACAATCGTCATGATTCTCCTCAGCTGTTGTTTGAAGACAGACCATGTTGCAAGTAGCTTGAGGGAAAGGTAGAGATGTTTTCTCATTTCCATTCCCATTGTAAAGACGGTTTGGCGACCTTTTTATATTCTAATTTTTGTGGTTTAGGATCGAGTTTGCATTGCTCCTATTGGCCCATTATGAAAGGTATATAAGCCATTCGCGTGTCAGCAAATTAAATGTCAAGTGATATTAACAATATCTAGTGCATGATCAATATTTAGAGAAACTGAACTACCAAAGCGGAAGTTTCTTGAACATACCACTGTCTCTGTGTAATAGAGGACTTTGCCTGTTGATGCACTTGAGAACAGTAACATTGAACGTCATTGAATTAAATGTAAACTGAATAACTATTTAGTATATGATCACTATTAACAGAAACTCCACAACCAAAGTAATAATTTCTTGAGTGGACCAATGTCTCTTTCTAGTAGAGGTGTTCACCAGTTGATGCACATGTAACATGTTTAATGTCACTGAATTAAATGTCAACCACTGTCAACTTGTTAAGAATGTCTAGTACAAGTTCATTTTGCTGTCAGAAACTGCGATATTAGTCGTTGTGACTTGCTATACTATCATTTGCTGTGGGCCTGCAGTCAACAGCAATTTCTTGAGCTCATCAATTTGGATATCTGATTGAGCCGTTTGCTTGGTTATGGACTTCAGGAAGCTCTGAAGTGCATCACGGAAGCATGTGAAGCTTGAAATGGAGCCTCTTCCAGGCATTCAGTTGGGGTGCAGTGCAAAAACAGCGCACGATAAAATAAGAAAAGGGCGGCTAGAGGAAGTGAAAGAATGCTTGTGGGCAAACTTAACAAAAGCTCCTTCCGCCTACTTATAGACCACCTACAGGGACCTGTAACATGACTGCCAGCTTGTGGTTTTCAGTTGTCAACCTAGTATTTTAAAACCTGTTCACAGAATATTTCAAACTTTGTCCCTTGAAAGCCAATACTTAGAGACTTTAAAACATATCTTGCAATAGAAATGAGCCTAAACAAAGTATAATCACCACATGGCAAATCACAGAGGTGTCAAACTGCAAAGCAAAAGGTTGAGATTCCAAAAACAGAATGGCAAATGTACAGATGTCACAAACCGTATTCACACAAGCTCGCACTTTCCAGTTCTTTATGGCCTCTTCGTCAATACCTACTGCCGTTGCTGCAACTCTGATTTTGTTCAACAGTTCAGCTTGATCTCTCATTATGGCCTCGAGAGCTAGACAAACAACAGTGATCATGGAGACAGTGCAGTCTGTTCCATACATCGAAAACATTATTTGTGGAGAGAGTTGAAAGATTAAACTTAACAAATGCTTTGTAAGGGGAACTTGTCTGGCAGATATAATGTAGGACTGTGATAGAGTCACTCCAGAAGGTTATCTTCTCTACCTTTGTGGCCATTTCTTCTACCAGTGTTTCAGTTAATTGCACAGCAACTAGAGCTCCCATGAGTTCCAGTCGGCAGAGAGACTGACTTTCAAGGGGCAACACGGCCTTTTCCCGTAATAGAGCACGTTCTAAACACTTGTCTCAGGTACACACGCGCCATAAGCATCCTGGCTAGCGTCACAAAATACATGAAGCGTAGTCTATCGGATAGCTTTTTGTCCTTGAAGTAGGGCTCTTGGGATTCTCACTTGGTCAAGCTTTTCTGCTTCCTTGCACCATTCACGCCACTCTCGAAGATCAGCTTCTTTTAACTCGTCATCCCAGCCATACTTCATACAATTCAGATTCTGAAGGATTATCCTACTGATTGAGAATGGGTGGAGGAGTCCTCACGGATCCGCAACAGAGAATGCTTGACTCAAGATCTTCTGCATTGTCGTGCCTAGATTACCATTCAGTCTGGTAAACTGGAGTATGTCCTCCTGGGAATCCCAAATGACGCCCAAAGTTCTGTCTCTTTGCAACTTACCTTCACTCAGCTCGAGGAATCGCAGAGATCTATCTTGCTCTGGAATGGTTGCCAAGATGTCTGGGTCATTTGTCAGCCATTTGTGTAGGCAGAAACCTCCATGGTGCAGCAACTCACTCATCTGCTTCCGCATTTCAATAGCTTCCTTGTGAGAATCTGTTGATGGTAGGCCATCATCCATGTAAAGATGCTTGTAGACTGCTTTCACACCCAGAGGTAAATCTTCCCCATTCTTGTCAGCATTTTGCCTCATAGTGTAGTTTGCTCTGGATGGCACAGACACTTCTCCAAACACTGTTCTCTCAAACTGATACATGCTCGGTTCTTCATCCGGAGAGTCTCTCCATAAGAATCTTATTGCTGGCTTATCACAATCAGTGAGATGAAGTATATGGTACATTTCTTTCACATCAGCAGCCATTACAATTCTTCCTTTGCAAAACCTGAGGAAAACAAACAGACGAGAGAAGATCTGGTCCTGTGTAGATCTTATCGTTCAAACTTTGTCCCATGAATTTCACGGAGGCATTGTGTACTCTTCTGAGACAATCAGGTTTCTTCAAGTTGATGACAAATCTGTGTTGTAAGTACCAAGTCACTTTGCTATCACATTGTACTTCCTCTTCACTCAATTTCTTCACGTTGCCCTTCTCAATGTCATCCTGGATTGACTTTGCATATCTCTTTCTGGTTGCGGGGCAGTTCTCAAACTTCTTCTCCAGGGATTGCAGTCTCCTGTTTGCCATTTTGTAATCGTTGGGCAGAGAGGGTTCCTCTTCTTTCCAAAGAAGGCCTGACGCATGTGTCTTCACTCACACTCTTAAAGGAGAATGGAAGGTTACAGGGTATAATTTTGGAAATGATCTGAAATTGTAGAAAGAACGTAAATTACAAAGAATCAATTGAGAAAAGTTCATATTTCAGTGCAAATCAAATAGAAAACTAAGAGAATTTGCCAGAATTGAACATCCACCATTTTTTTAGCATTCTCTTCCGGTTACTTCCAAATAAGGATTACCGGATTTCAATGGAGAGAATACAGCTAACAGCCAGAATGAACTTGCAAGGAGGGGAAATACCTCTTGGTGTAATTGCGAGCATCGTGAAAACTAGGAAAATCAGCAGGAGAGAGTGTGTTTGCTGCGAAGAGATCAACGAAGCCATGATGAAAGTATCAGGTGAAATACTGTTGATTAGAAGGGTAACAAACTTTATGAAACGATTCATTCATTGTTTTGATTTAGTCCTTTTTTCTCGCTTATGAAAAACCAGCCATTTGTTTTCCATTTGGCATTGCTGCTTTTTTATTATATGGCTTAGATTTAGAGGACAATCCCCCTATTCACTGTATAAGTCATCATCCTGATTTTGAAACTGTATGTTTGTGAACAGGGCTTGAAATTAAAAAAATCGTAACGTTGCCTTTTGGCGACCAACTCGAGAAATTTAGTCGCCAGTTTGTATAATCAAAAGAATATTAATTTTGGGGCTGGTTGAAAGTGTTTAAGCTTGTTTAACTTCATCATCCGGTTTCTGGTCGTGTGGAACTCACTCGCACAAGTAATTATGAAAATACGAGAACAAAAAAGTAACATAGTTATACAAAACAATCTTACCCAAACTTAATAAGTAAATAAGAGTTTCTAGCCGCTATCTTTGTAGCTTATGGGAGCCAAACACGACTGTATGGAGATAGCATGTACGAAGGAATTAACATGGCCGATTCCATTCATTACTAGATCTCCTCTTTGTAAGGAAACCGCTTGCCACTGAAACAAAGGCGCAGTAAATGATGCAGATCTTTTATGGTGTGATCCATCAGATTTGTGATTGAATGTTAGTTTCAGATCAAGATTTCACAGAAAGAACTTGCATGTAATATGGATTTGATGGGCTTCAAGCTGTCATCAGAGATAAAAATGTCAGGATAAAGGACGTTAAATTGAGTAAGTTAAATCTCATTTGATTGGGTTTTCTTGGAGTTCTTGTAGGAAATCTTTTACGGACTTCAGTAAAAGCTACTAAAGGAAACGAATGGCAGTGGAAGTCAAATACAGCTTAGAGGAAGAGCTTGATAATGGACCGAAGACTTTTAAGAAAAAGAGCTTTAATGTCAAGTCTTGTAGTAGTCAAGTATGGATTTTGGAATAAATGTGCAGTACAGGACAGCACTGTAGAATACACAAGAACTCTTCACAAACATTATCAATTTTTACTATCAATGTACGAACGACTCGGAAAAGTCTCAATGCCATGTACTTGGCGATGCACATGTAACTCGCATGAGCTGGTTATCTTACTGAAAATCATATGAAATGATAAATAGAACTCTTCTCTTTTTCATGCAAGTAATCAACAAAATCTTTCTTATACCTATACATAGTTAACTCGCTAAGTTACAAATTGAAGAGTTCATAATAAATATACATGTAACTTCTAAACGGTAACAATTTTATATTACACGGTTCAGAACTGCAGTTATATTATTTTGAATGTGAATATTATTTGATGCGATTGCCTGATTCAACGCAATCGGTTACCTCGTTTGAAAACAGCTAACGGACTTATCAATGGGACGAATAGCAAAAATGACATACTTGATTTGATTTGATTATTCTAAAATTATGTGTGAACTTGAATTCTCCTGATTTAAGCGAACATGTAATTATTTCTAAGATAAAGCTTCCTAGTACACCTGACCAGCTGACTAGGTCGACGGCTGTTTTGATCTCTGATTGCAGACTTTCAGGCAAGCCATCCCCACGCTTTACTGTGCCTTCCAATGAGCCTGTCAAAGTTATGCCCTGAAAGCCACTTGCACTCTTGACATTTTTCAGGAATGCAGGCAAATGTCCATCAGGGATGGGATGACTCTTCAGACATTCAGCTCTTGCCATCGCTTCTTTAACAAGTGAAACCGACACGTGCAGGATGAGATCGTTACACTGCATTTGAAGACTCAGCTTGCTAAGAATAGAGAATAAACCAGCCAGAAAATGGCAAAATGCTGTGAAGTGGACATCTCTCATTTTGCCAGCAACAAATTTTGCCCGTCCTTGGATGTCCGCGTTCTTTGAAGAGATGCTCAGATGTTCCATGTGGAATAATACCGCAGCATATTGTCTGACTTCGTCACATAAGGAATCTTTGGGGGAACGACCCACAAACACATTCAACGCACGGGTGACGTGGTAACCAACGGGTTCCAATAACCTGGGAAGGTTTTAGGATATTTACATCGAGCTCTTCTGTAATGGATTTGAGGGTGCGTACAGATTTCGGGCTGTAATGGTAGGTCTTCCAAATGAGATGAAGGACATTGTAAACGCACTCGATTGACTTGCATTTTTTCTGCAAATCTTGGAGTGCAAGCTCCAGCCTATGTGGAAGGCAGTGAAAGCCCAGGATGTGTGGGACTTCTTTCTTTAAGAGAGCTGCCACTCCTCCCTTCTTTTCCAGATTGACGGCAGCGCCATCAGCCCCAAACCTGACTGCCTTGGTTTTCCAGTTGCCAAGACCAGCATCTTGAAATACTGAATTGATGACGTTTTGAATTCCTAATAGAAAAACATGAAAGGATATTGTTAATTGCCGCTTACAAGTCATGGTTCCCAGCTATAAGCCCGAAAAGCAGCCTTGGAGGTGAATAGAAAACTATAGTACATATATATTAAAAAAACTGAATTACTTCTCTATAATAAGATTTTGACTTTTTAACATTCAAAGCAGAACGCAAAAACAAACAAAAGGTAGAATTCTTAGAATGTTACTTTCGAAAAGAATTTCTGTATTTGTAATAGTTTTCAGCTTGTTCAGTGAAGGATATAAAAGCGACCTATCTATTTGCAACATACGCATATAGCCAATACATTTGCCCGTCGGAATTTTTAATTGTTTTTTAGCTCAAAAACAGTAAAAATTCCAACAGGAAAAATGGACTAAATACGCCCCTTATTTGGATTTTTAAAAGTAATTATTCTTGCCTAATTACCTTCTGCAGTGACATGTTCAACCACTTTGTGCCTGACTAAGCAGTTTATTGGCTTGCCATCACGAATAAAACGAGTGTATACGGTCTCATTTTCTAAGCCCCCAGCATCAGTCGCGCCGTCTGCCATCACACTGATGTAATTCGTCCTTGTGACTTCATCTGTGAGCTGGTCTTTGTAAACATTACCAATTACCAACACCATTTTGGCACATGACTTGTCATTAGCATAGGTCATGTTTATTTCGAGGCCGTTCTTCTTTTGGAGGGACAAGAGACCTTCGTATTTGCTAAAGGGCAACTCCTCTTTTGCAACAAAGTATGCTGTATTCATCTTTATCGTCATCTCTTTTCGATCTCTTTCCTCTTGGTCTTTCTGCCCCTTGGAAAAACTTCTGGCTTTTGAAGACTGCTATGGGGTTCTGCTTGGCTCGCAAGGCTGTCAGCTCTCAAATGGCCATTGCTTGACCCATGAATTTGAATGGTTTCCTTTTTAAAGGAATTCGAGTCAGAAATAAACTGTGATTTCCCTGCTACCCCTGGTACTTGAATACAAATACTGCAGGTCATGCAGTTGTTTTCTTCCGAAAACATCAGCCACAGGAATTCTTGTTTCCACTTTGAAAGGAATTTTCTTTTCTGGCCCACATTTGGTGCTGATGGTTCCGGTTGTTTCTTGGCCTTACTAGAGTCCCCCAGTCCAGCCATTTCCAC
>Ga0100404_1042554_pt1 | contig 12022 bp, 3 predicted proteins | sample Orb8nscriptome_FD_81152 | JGI IMG/M metagenome (GOLD analysis project Ga0100404, IMG submission 81152) | Coral microbial communities from Puerto Morelos, Mexico - Orbicella 8 C A metatranscriptome (Eukaryote Community Metatranscriptome) | ecosystem: Host-associated > Invertebrates > Cnidaria >... | reverse complement strand
ATTCCACTTGCAACAAGCACGCCATCTCCTCAGTCTCCAGCCGTGAGTGATTCCAATGTGCTGGCCGCGGGAAATAAAAAAGGGAAAAAAGTTCGTGTTAAGTCCGCTGACTGGACCGAAGGAGAAACCAAAGATCTTTTAGAAGCTTGGGGATCAAGATACAGTAAGCTGCGAGGAGCTTCTCAACGAGAGAAAATCAAAATCTGGAACGAGATCTATTCTTCGTACAACGAAAGTCATCCACAAAGCCAAAGAACCCTTCAGCAGGTCAAGAAGCGCCAACAAAATTTAGAGTACGAATATAAGCCACTAAAACAGCGATCTCGTTCAACTGGAGAAGCTGGAATTAAGAAAATCAAAGACGGCTTCCCGTATTTTGACATTTTTGAAGTGATGGGACATCGCGACGATCCTTCAAAAATGGCAATCGAGGGCAGCTCTGAGGATAATGACAACGCATCAGTAGTTGCGAACGAAAACCTTTCATTTGATGATGCTGAGGAAACTTCTGAAGAAATTAGTGTTCAAAGGAGCAGCAAGAAAAGAAAGGCAGAAATGCAGGAAAAGTCTGGGCGTAAGGGAAAACGAAGGCGGCAAGATGTCCCCGCAGAAAATAAGACAACCGATTGGCAGACTACCTTTGTAGAGATGTGGGAGCGTAGTCTGGAACAGGACAATGCCCGATTTGAACGTTCCGCAGAAATGTTCCAAGAATCCCAAAACAGGCAAATGGAGCAAACAAACGCGATACTTGCTGGCTTTAAAGACATATTTAAGGATTTAGCATCGAAGTAGTTTTAATTATCTAATTTTTATTGTTCTGTTGTTGCCAAGGAATATGCTAAGACTAAATACAATAGCGATTTTTAACGCTTTGATCTGACAAGTTCGTTTACAAATTATCACGTACATAGTCTTTTAGCGCTTCTCAAATGTCGTTGCCAGTTTCAATACCAATTCTTCCATCGTTGTCGTCGTCAGAACTATCATCTGAATCGCTGTTGTCGGTGTCATATAGGTCACCCCGTTCAATACAAATGTTGTGCAAAACGCACGCTGCAATCACGGTTTTTTTCAAAGTGCTTGTTTTTTGTTCGACCTTTTTCACTGCAATTCTCCAACGGCCTTTTAACATACCAAATGCTCGTTCTACAACAGAGCGCAATGCGCTTAACTTTAAGTTAAACTTTCTCTTCTCAGGAGTGAGACGTCCTCTGTCCAGGTACGGCTTCACTAGCCAGCTTGTGAGTGGATAGGCACTGTCACCAGCTAGAAGCGGCCTGGTTTCTATTCCATTTATATTGCATGTTGGACCGCTAAGAATCTGCTCATTCTGTGCTAGATCATAAAGACCGCTTAGCCTTAGAACCCGCGCATCAAGTATACTGCCAGGATACCCAACTGTAGCATGGACAAATTTTAAATTTGCATCAACTATGCCTTGCAGATTCACACTGTAGTGTTGCTTGCAATTAAAATAATCTTCATGATTGTCTGGTGGCGCATTTATTTCTATATGACACCCGTCGATTGCTCCCATTATTTGGGGTATTCCATAAGATTCCTCAAACTCGTCCATTTTGTTCCGGATTTCCTGAGTTGTCAAAGGAAATTTTAAAAAGCGGTTTTCCAAATTAAAAATGGCTTGTTCGAACTCGCTACAAATAATTTTCACCGTTGACTTTCGAAGGCCAAATTGTAAACCACAACTTCTGTAGCTGTTGCCTGTTGCCAGTCGCCAGAGTGAAAGACCAACTCTTTCCTCCACGCTGACCGGATCTCGGAACCTCATGCGTTGCTTTTGTAAGTTCACCCTCACAAGGCCACATAAGTAATCGAAGGTTTCGCATGTCACTCTAAAATGTTGTTTCCAAAGAAAATTTAGCGCTGGATTTGCCAACAAACTACAGAACCAGTTTTGTGGACGTGGCCAAGCCCAAGCTCTTCTTCTTCGAGGCGCATTCTAAATTCTTCCTCAACAATGAGAAAGTGATAAGCTTGGTGAAGCAGCATAGCCCGCTGTCGTTGCAGCAAGAGAAATAAAAGCCAAATAATAAAAGCAATTTTCAGCTTTTGAGGTCACATGATGTAAAATAGATGTTTAAATCTTTGCCGCACTCACGCATATGCTTAATATACTTGGCGCGTAATTTGATTCACGGCTCTGTCACTTGACGTATCATTAGAATTTTACATATGAACGCTTATCAAGGTAAGTGAACATATGTGATCTCAAGTATACTTGAGGTCTTTGTGTACTTAAGGTCTACTTACTAAGCTAGTATGAACCCACCTAATAAGATAACATTGTCATCACAAAGCCAGATAAAAGTATTGATGTAGCTGTTATGAGTACATCTTTATGATATAACGAGAAGCTACCAATGAGACCATCCTTATCTGCCATGGGTACCAACAACTATGCCCTTGTCAAATGGCTTGATGAGAAGTTGAACCCCCATCAGTCTATTGCTTCATAATATCAGATAGCTTCTCTTTTGCTAAAAGATTCGAAAACTGGACATCGACAAGAACACCATAATGGTATCCTATGATATCACATCTTTGTACACAAATAGACCCCTCCAAAAACCATCAAAATCATCCCTGAAAAGATGTTCGTAGACAACTGTTTAAATGAAACAATCTTAATACCACTCAACCTGATCTGATTCAACTGCTAGAAAAAGCACCACGGCATCACCTGTTCCAGGTTGATGTCAAGCTTTACAACTGGACTGACAATGTAGGTATAAGCCTTTACAATGTAGGTATAAGCCCCTAGTTACAAACAGATGGGGAAACTGGAACAAGACAACAAAATCCCAGATTTCCGCAGAAGCTATGTGGACCACATCCTTTCTACAAAAATAGATGTATCAGCAGCAAAAGCTTTCTTGTCAATCCTTAACACAGTGTTCCAGCTAAGTTTTTAGAAGGGGTCACACCATTTATCAGGTGGGTCCCCAAAATATGGGAGTTGCCCATCTGGTGCAGTGGTCATGTTGGAAGAGAAGGATCAGGGAGGGGAGTCAACCCTTTCTGTAGGGAAGGGCCTCTTAGCACTACCCCTGGAAATTTTAAGGACTTTGATATTTCATGGTGCTCTCTTAAGGTAGCATTTGGTAGAGACAAAAACATGAAAAGAAGTTCAAATAATCTTGTTACGAAAATAATGATCAATTTATAAAAATCAATTGTCTTTCAAATACCAAACATTGTATAGCCATTTCTGATTTATCTTATTTACAGATGTCAAAGATTAGATGTTAAGGCCTTCACTATGGTTCTTTGTAATACCTATTGTCAGTGGTCCGATGATCACCACTGGGCTTTTGTAGTCCAAAAAAATGTCAAAATTTTCATGTTCTCCTTTTAAACTGGTTCAGACATCTAGAGAAAAATGCTGCTCTCTTCCCCTGTGTTGTTTTGATAATTCAATATACAATCTTCTTTTATGATAGACTTTTCCACTACACAATCTTCTTTTATGATAGACTTTCACAACCCTACACATTGATCATAAAGAAGTTCTGGCTCAAACCTTGCCAGCCTCCATCTGAGTTCCTCATTGGCAAAATCAAAATGAAATCGTTCCTTGTGATAATGCAGCTGCAATGCACATTATCAATAAAGGTTCTACTGGGGAACCTGCTGTTACGCATGTGCTCAGGCTATTGTTCTGGCTTTCAGTTATTCATAATTTTATGTTTACTGCGTTACACATCCCAGCAAAGCTCAGTGTTATTGCACATGCTGTTTCACAACTCCCCAGTAACCAACCAGTCTGGTATCAGCACCGATTTTCTTTCTCGCAGATTCTCTGGACCCTAACCTGGCCAGGCAGCTAGAAGAGGTCTTTCACTAGAGATCCCACACCTTTTCAAGCAATACCAAGCAACACTGCAGCAGCTATCTTCGCTTTTGCCACTGCATGGGGTACCCTCTAGTTCCCGCCCAACATGAACACATCTGCCAATATGCTGCCTTGTTGGCCAGAACTCTTAAGGCTGCCTCCACTCCCAGTTATCTTAATATTAGCATCCTTCACAAGGATTAGAAAAGGCCAATGCATTGGCTAACAATTAGCCCTTGCAGTCCCTTCTAACCAAAGCGGGTAAAGGGTTGGCCACCCCCAAAAAAACTCTCCATAACCCCTGATCTCCTACTTTGTTCGTAAAGTGCGTTCTAGTTTTGATGCCGCATTTTGGGCCACATGTCTAGTTTCCTCTTTTGGCATGTTATGGAATAGCCACCTCTTAGCTAGCTCAGCACATTCCTTTGAACCATCACAGCAGCTACTCCAATCTGACTTGCAGATTTTTCCACCTGAAGTTTTCCAAAGACAACATGGAATTTTTCAAGATTTCCCAACATTATCAGGTTTCCCAATACTAGGGAGCTTACGAATTGATGACTTCTTTCACCACCACGACATCTGCACAGCGGAAAGCCCCACTATGTGTGTGCAAAAGGGTGTTGCCCAAGATTGAGCATTGTCTCGTGGCCGTTGACAACGGCCAAGAAAATGTTTTCGAGTTGTCGCCAGAGTTTCGCAACTTGGGTGTGTTGTGACCTTTTTCTGTGCCATTTTACGTCTTTTGAGTTTGGATTATATTTTCAATTACCTTAGGAGATAACCTAAGGTGGATTTTTGCTTTCTGAAGTCCAAGTTTTCTTTTTTTCCTTACAGTGAGAGATTTTGAACAATGATTTGCAAATCCTTTCAACTGCAGTTATTTTGTTTTGATGTCAGTAGACACTTTATCTCACTTCTTTCATTCAGCCAGAATTTCAAGATCCCAAAACCAGCTAAAACAAACTCGTAAGTCTTAAGTCTTGTGTACATCTTCATTATTTAAACCACTTCATTGCAAAAAAACTTAATCTTGAATTTTTGTACAGTTGTAGTTAATGTTAATGCAGTGAATATTCTGTTGTACTAGTAAACAAAAAAACCATACTACAGTATTACTTTATAAATTTTGTAGCCCCAAGAGAGGGTTCTTCACTGCAAATCCAATTTATTGTTTATGCATGTTTGTGGACAAGAAAATGTTTACATATGCTGTGCTCAATTAGAGCTAATTTAATCTATTTCAGAGTTGATTTGCCTTTTAAATGTTGTAGGACTAGCTTATGTTTTTATGACATTAGTATATCTGATGAATGTAACTCTTTTAATTACAGAAATTCTCTGATGAAATGGAGTGGAGAGCATGATGTAATGCTAAGAAGGGAAATTATTGTTCGAATTATGGAAATATAAGGCAGGAAGCCGTGAAAGGGGCCAGTGCCTAGATAGAATTGCTGAGAGTCTTAATCATTTGAAAAAGCCATCCTTTAGTGTGTCCCAAAAGTCTGTGAGAAACAGGCTGAAGATATTAGAGCGAGATTTTAAAAAGAAGTAAAGATCTGAAAAAAATGCTTCTGGGATTTGTTCAGAAAAGACAGAACTCAATCAAATAATGGAAGACTACTTGGAACAGAAGGAAGATTGCAAGAGGGAGTCAGAGAATGCCTCAGAAGAATCTCGGGAAAAGGCAGCAAAGGACAAGGCTACAGCAGAAGACATGAGACACAAGGCAACAGAATCTCTGTCAGAAACAAAGACAAGAGCTGGGTCTGATCTACCAAAAAAGAAAAGGAAACACAATGGAAATAACACTCTCAAACACTTGAGACAGGCATCAGATAGAGAATGTGAATTGAAAAAGCAAGAACTTGAATTTAAAATGGAACAGAAGAAAAGTGCAGCAGCCCAACAAACCCTTATGCTTCAGCAAATGAAGAATCAGCAAGAGCAATTTAAAACAATGCTTCAAAGCCAGGCCCTGCATGAACTTTTGAAAGAGAGAAATTGATGTATTGTTGGACTAATTTGTTTAGATTTTATGGGTGTAGTTGTGCTTATGGTTACATTTTTTGGTAATGCGATACCCCTTTCTCCATATTTAATGTATGCTCTCTATTTACTATTTAATGAAAAGTTGAAACAAAATTCTACTTTTGATGCTGTTGAATTCCACATTGACACAAAAATAACAGAAGTTTAAACTATATGATTACATAAAGTAACCATCTAGGGGTGGTGGATTGATACCAGAGTACTCTGAGCTAATACACTGGTACAAAATAGTATGAGAGTTCTGAATCAAGGTACAGTCTATGTACATTTTCCCCACTGCACTTAAACCAATTTTGAGGTTCTTTTTAAAATCCAAAAATTTAAAGTAATTAATTATGTCTCCAAAAACCCATTCAACAGCAGTGTGTGCACCATTCATGGCTGTATTGTAGTGTTTCTTCTCTTAGGCTAGAGTTCCACCCCTAAAAGGTCCTCGCAAGTGTGCACGCAGGGGATATGCAGGGTCGCCGCATAGACACATGGGTGTTCCAGTTATGGGGGAATTAGAGAATCTTTGCAGCTGTTGCAAAAGACCTGATGATGTTAGCATGCTGCTATCATGGTGCCTCCCTTCTACAGGGCTATACAAATGATAAACCAGTGCACTAGGCAATGTCACAGATTGAAATTTTATGAAATGCACCCGCTTGTGTCCATTGTAGATAACTCTTTGATTGACACCTGGCCTACAAACTGGCCAAATAGTTCCATCAATGAAACCCCAACAATTGTCTGAAGCTGCGCCTGACTGATGCCCAACATCAGCATATTACGTACGGTTTGCTGGCGAAAGCAGGTTATGATCACACATGTAGGTAGTCCGCAAGTGATTCCATCAATTGTAAATTCAGTCAGTCAAATTCAGATCTCTGGGACTGGTCTTGCAAAATGAAAAACCATATCTCTATACCAGCAAGGATATGAAAAAGCAGGAATAGACAAATGCAAATACACAAAGCAGGAATAGATTCAACAATTGCAGACCATTGTACGTCACCAACTCATCTGGTAACTGAAGTGCATCCGCAAATTTGTATATGTCATTTTTATAGAAGTGAAAATTCAGCGTTGCATTCAGCATTTGTCAACTTGTCTAGTTCAAATCTTTCATAGTTCGAACACAGAAAATCGGGGTTTTTTTGACCTGTTCGCATCATACAACAAAACAAACTCTCTGCCGTTGAAAAATCCTATTTTGTATGCATACACAATGCAGTTTCGTCTCTCTTAAGTTTGGCATTTCTCTCGTAGTTTCTCTAAGGGATATATCTTCACAAATAAGTGTTTCCTGGAAAAATTATAATTTCCACAAAGGCACAAACATGGCAAGAGGAAATTACTTCGCGCCAGTCATCGTCCTGATATCGTAATCAAATTTTGGTGCCAAATTACTCCCTTCAAGTAATCAATCAGAGCATAGCATACACTGTAACTAGTCTTTTTTTCAAGTGCTTCACTACAAGTGAGCACATAATTTTTGAGATATTTTTCCCCACCCCCACAAAAAAAAAATTATCCCTTAGGCTTGGGATTCTGGTATGTGGTACACGATGGTGGTAGGTGGTGGTAGGTGGTGCACGGTGAAAATGAAGATGTAATGCATTACTTTATATGTAGAAAGTATCCTGCCTTGCAAATCTACAAAGTTCTTTAGATATTTGCTGTGGATCTGGCAGAAAATACTGCATGGATTTTTTTGTTCATCAAAACACATCCAAGGAACATTATCATTACTCACTACAATTTGAAAAAGATTCAAATCCACAGTATGTGGACCCAATTAAAGCAGTTGTTCTAAGAAATGCTGTATTTGTTATCTGAGTTCCAACATAAAAAAGGTTTAATGCTTCATGTCCATCACCATGAATCATTAAGCAGGGCTCAATATTTAAAAAAATATATTAAGTCGCCATTTTGTGGCCAGTTATGAAAAGTTAGTTGCAAGTTCAAAAATTTTAGTTGCAAGTAAACACAAATTAATTATTTAAAATCACATTAACAACAAAAACGTATACCGATACACTCTATCTTTGCATGAGTTACGTTAAGTTCTGTCTATACATGTATTTGAGGTACATTGTCATCAAATCTGTATATCTTTGTAACAACAAACACGCTTGATACGAGTGACCCACCATGTTTGTTTTGCGGATGGATCCAACAGCAAAATATGTCCCACGGTTACATATTTATATAGCAACCACTGCAATGGCATCTGATCGGACAAATACTGTTCATAATGTCAAAAGATTAGGCAGTATTATGCCCAGACATGTTCACATTTCTATAACAATTACAACACAAAACAACTGAAATTTATATATAACATATATAAATTTCAATTGTATATCTGAAGGTAACTTTGATGAGCACGATTTGACTGACTTTGGTGATGATGACAGTGATGCTCCTAGTTCATGTAATCAGCACCAGAAATGTGAAATTGACCTAATACTGTCACATTGATCACAAAACAAGCACTCAATGTGATCAGTTTTATCAAGATCAGCTGATGGAGATGACTCAGAAGCTTGGATGTGAGGATCAGCTTGACCAAGATCAGAAGCATGAATGTGATCAATCTAAACAGATCAGGATAAGGAACATGTCCAGCAACTTCAGCAGCTTGAGGGAGATGAAGACTTAGCTTTTGATCTTCAAAGATGTTATGATGTGGAGGATATCATCACTCGTGAGGATGAAAACACAACAATCAGTGATTCATCTTCAGTGGTAACCTATTTAGGTACGCAGGTAGATGAGTCAAGAAAGAGTTAGACTGTAATCATGTCTGCAACTTGTATCTTGCCTTTGTCTTTCAGAAAATTAAAAAAGTATATTTTCCTTTCACTGAAATCCTATACTTTTTCCCCAACCATATTCTTTTAACTGAAGCAAAGTCTCTAAATGAACACTGAAAATCACTGGAAGCCAATTGACAAATGTTGACGTGATTGACATATAATAGACTAGCAGATTTCATGTGTTCCACAAAATATTTGAAGGATAATAAACACAATAGCCTTCATTTGACTTTAAAAATATGCTTAGATATTTGTCCCTGGGGTGGGGCATTCACAATTTTATCGCCGCCTGGGGCCTGGGCATTTGCGTACCCAGCGGCGACCCCCAGGGTGAACCCCGGGCATTTGACACACCTGTTTTCGAAAGTTCCATGGATGGGTTCATCGGGAAACATGAGGCGTTTGTCAAACAATGGCTTGTCCGTTAGGGACTAGAGAAACTCATAGATGTTTTTACAGGTATGTTTTCTCAATTTTAGATATTTCTTCATTACTTGTAAGCATATATGAGCGACAAGGTGAACTACATTTTGTTTATCACAAAACAATCACAGATGTGAACACAACTATTTCGCATTTCGTATTCAAAACTAGCCTAGCATTTTTAAGCGATGACGTAATCGCTTTATGCTGGCAGGCAGGCATTCCTTTGGATAGTGATTTTGCATAGTTTGTCGCTCTTATGTCCATGCACTTATGTCACACACTTTTTATCCCCCTGTGGAAGCGAAATGCACTCTGGGAGTTCTTTTGCTGCTTTCTTTTGCCATTTGTAGGTTCAGCGGAGTGCTTTTAATTGGAACTTTTAAAAGAAGATTTAGGAGTGGATTTTGGTTTAAACAGTATCGGATAAATTTGCATTCAGGGGCAAACTCATAATAAGAACATATCCTCCATACATACAAGTTTAGATAGACAAGAAAGTTGCACAGGCGATAGGTGAAGGCTTTGTGGCTTTCCTTTGCCGTTTGTAGGATCAGCAGACTGCTTTTAATCGATATGACAAGGATACAGTTAAAACAACAAATTAATTTCCAGTGAGGTAATTAGTGTTGCCAAATATTTTTAAAGATAATAAGGTGTCGATTTCAGAGAGAGTAACATTCTTTTGGGGGTTTCCTTTGCGGCTGTTTTTAGGATAAGCGGAGTGCTTTTCATTTCAGCTTTCACTGGCAAACTCGTAATAAGAACATATCATCCATACATACAAATTTAGATAGACAAGCAATAGACAAGCACACACGATAGCTGAAGGGTCTACATAAAATTTACGGATTGGTAGTGCAGTTGTACTTTTGCCAGTCTTGAAGTGAATTGAATGAGCATTGTATGAGCACTGAAATATACAGTTTACAGTAGTGATAATGAAGTCAGGGTACAATTCATTTGTAGTTTTCAGTTTTTTATGAAGTTTTGGAAATGTGCTGTTTTATGTTTTCTGTCAACGAAAGATTGATTAAACAATCGATAATCGTTTTGTCAGGGTAAAGACAATGTTCATTGATGACAAGTATACGGTTAAAAACAAATTAATTTTCTGTGAGGTAATTATCACCGTCAAATATCTTTAAAGATAATAAGGTGTTGATTTCCAAGAGAGAAACTTGTACTTTGCTGCTTTCCTTTGCTGTTTGTAGGATCAGCAGAGTGCTTTTAATTTCAGCTTTTAAACAAACATTTGGGGGTGGATTTTGGTTTTTTACAGTGTCGGATAAATTTGCGCTCACGGGCAAACTGATAATAACACATCTTCGATACATACAATTTTAGATAGACAAGCGGGTCACACACGCGATATGACAAGTCAAGAGAAAATGATTTTCTCTTGGATAAGTATATGGTGAGAACAACAAATTAATTTCCGGTGAGGTAATTAGCTTTGCCAAATATCTTTAAAGATAAAAAGGTGTTGATTTCAGAGAGAGGAACTTTTCAGCGGAGTGCTTTTTATTTGGGTTGGTACATTTCGCTGACCCCTAGCACATGGACTAGCAAGATGGACCTAGTACATGAACTACTTGAATGAACCACCAATGGACTACCCTAAATGTACACCCTAAAATTTCTAACCCAAAAGTTTAAGAATCACTTTGTCTGCTCATGTTCCAATCTTCTAGGAACAATTTTTAAACATCATCGCTTCTGCATGCATTCCGTGCCATTTATTTAAATTCATCGAAGTGGAGTTAAAATACTCAAGGTTTGCGAATTCAGATGATGCGATCTTCACAACAGATCTTGCGAGCTTAAAATGTGATGCATCGTCATTTAATGATAATTGTTTTATTGTAAACATTGTTAACAGGATTGTCATTATTCTAGTCAAAATATTCAAAACAAATGGTTTTTATACGACAAAATATTTAACATTACACTATCCTCTACCAAACTGTTAAAAACAAAATATAAAGAAATAAATATAATCAGAATCAACTAACACGTACTGTTGTCCTTGAAGTCTTCCCGTTGCATTAAAATACTGCAAAGTTGAACGTTTTATTCACTGAGTAATACAAAAACTGCAGAAGTGTTGGAAGGCGATGATCCCAGTAGCAGGGCATTTGCCCTCATTCTTTGTCCCCACCCCAGGGCATTTAGACAGCTTATGTGTCCCCACCCCGAGGAATTTGCCCATTATTTTTTAAAATGCTAATGCCCGGGGGTTAGCCCGGGGCGGGGGGGGGTGGGCACTGCTGGAATTGACTTACGCATAATCAATAAAAACAATGTGGATCTAACGGGCGAAAACGACGCACCACAGAAGGGCGCATTAACGTAGACGAGCCTTGACGTAGCGTCCTATTTTTGACTCCTAACGAAAGGAAATCGACAGCTAACAGTCATTTTCTGTTGCCTCATACAACTTCGAGTAAATATGAGAGGAAAGTCAAGTGAGCTTATCTGTGGCGCGGCTACTTGTGAGTTCGCCACGAACGTGTTCTCTTCTGGAAGCCAATTCGACGAAAACCTGTTCCCTGTGAAAAAATTATCGTCTAAGGTCTTCAACGACTCCTACTTAGTTATTTGTGTATTTCTTTGTTGCCCTTTCATAACAGCGACAGAAAGCAGTATCAAAACTGTACCTACCTCAGCTGTTTATGGCGCGACGGCTCGTTTGAATTCGACACGAAAGTGTTAATTTCTGGAAGCCCATTCGACGAGGACTCTGTTTCCTGTGAAAAAATATATTGTCCAAGGCCTTAACCGACTCCTTCTGTATGTATTTATTCATTGCACTCTCATAAATACGACAGAAAGTACTGATTTCCACGTACCTCAGCTGTTTAGGCGCCCTCAGAACCCCTCAATA
>Ga0100404_1023462_pt1:7500-12042 | contig 12042 bp, 7 predicted proteins | sample Orb8nscriptome_FD_81152 | JGI IMG/M metagenome (GOLD analysis project Ga0100404, IMG submission 81152) | Coral microbial communities from Puerto Morelos, Mexico - Orbicella 8 C A metatranscriptome (Eukaryote Community Metatranscriptome) | ecosystem: Host-associated > Invertebrates >... | reverse complement strand
GTTTTATTGAGTCGATTTATCATAGCCTGAGTATCTTTTACAGTCACTGACAACATAACAAGAATTTACACAACTGGCAGAAACATTTTGGGTTTTAAATATTTCTTTGCTAGTTTAGGAAACCAGAGAAAGCTCAGCCAAGAGTAGCAGCGAAAAACCCTCCAGTCTCAATGTAGTGTAGGCAGTAAGATGAAGCAAAATAAACAACAGAGTCAGTGCTCTAGTGATTTCAATTATTTGCATTGGGAAACAAATGTAAGAATAGATCTCGGAGTAGACCAGAAGGAAAATATAATCTAGTACACTAGTATACTGAAGATGAACATCTCGTGTTGTTCCAGGTCTTGTTTTACACAATAACAAAGCCATCTTTTACATGTAATAGTCTGGGTGATTTTTGTCAATTTTTTATAACTGATAACAGTCGATATTCCTGAAGACAGGAATTATCGATTGTCATCGATTTTGCCAAACGATAGCAATTGGTAAAGAAATTTTTCAGTGAGTTATCGATTGTCACTGATAGCCGATATCAATTGAATCGATTGATTTCTGATAGCGATTTTTATTGATTGACTACACCTGGTGTATAGGATAACTAACTCACTCACTCATTGCTCTTTGTAGCCTGTGGCACACAAGGCCGTAACTAAAAGCTGCTAGGATGAAAAGTCACTCAATACTTTTTATCCGCACTCTTTCAGTTGTTTGCTTTTGGCTCTATCAGAGGACCTATAATTGTATTTTTGTTCTTGTAAAACTACAAAAATTGATCCTTTGTAATTACATGTATAGCCTACCTTCCATTTGCAAATCTGTCCATGGGCAGTTTTCTCCACCATGATCTTTTTTCAAAATTTCCTTAATTCTTGAAAGGATGCCCTGGTTTCCCTCTGACTGTGGACTGTCAGAAAACAGGATGGTTCATTCAATAATAGCCAAGGTAATATTATAAAATTACATGTGGACAAAGTGACACTTTCTCATCAGTTACATGAACTATAGATAACCATACAGTTTATTATCTTTCAGGGATCATTTGGCCTCAGAAATCACAATGGAAATTCATACATTCTTCACTTGTGAGTGATGATTTGTTTCCTACAGTGTATGAGTAGGGCAAAGGCAAATTAAAGCTATTTTCTTTCTTGTCCTGTATGTCCCATCACAGGCTGTGACACTGATGGTTTTAATGCATGAATAATTATTTGCGAGGGCCATGATTATCAACAATAATACGCAGACACCTCTCTGATTTTCAGTGTGGGCAGCTGTACGCAGGCTGAATAATCAAATTGTAAACAAATTCATAATTGTAAACATACTCCTCATCAACAATGAAGCCTTGTGTAGTTTTCTTTTCAACCATCTTTCGGTAGATGAACCGAAACCGCTGCTGAAAAATAATAAAAAAATGTCGTAAATAATCTGTAACTTGAAAAATCAAGAAACGTTCACTTAAAGTCTCTCTGTCAACTGTGACTCAACTGTTCTGCTTAACATGCTTAGTAGAGGTTCTATCATATTAACCCTCCATCTTAATAATCCAAGCCATCCTGCTTGGGAATAAAATGGAATTTCTTTCTTGGAACTAAGAAACTTACGAAACCTTTTCCGGTTGCATAGAATATATATCATTGATAGTAAACAAGTAGAGTGTTTTAAAAATTCTTGAGGACCAACAGGTTATCAGGATCATAAAAAAAAGAATAAATAACAAACCAAGCTTCCTGATTTCCTGAAACACAACTCAAGCCTGGATGAGGAAAGCAATAAGCTCAGCAATGTTCCTGAATAGCACACTAACTGAACTTGTAAATCAGCCTTGCATCCCAACATTGCAGAGTTACCATCAATAAACATAACAACAACCTGACTTTCCTATCCTTTCCTGAGGATAGGACTTGTCTACCATTAAGCCTGTTCACTTACATTTATAATTATCATAAGTCCTTTCCTTTTCAATGATCTTTTCTCATTTGAAAGCTGTGATCTGGATATTCATAATGGCAGGCTTGGCGGTGTCTTTGAAGACACGTTTTTTGGCGTCTACTTTGCTTTGTGATCTACATTGTAGCCCGTGAGAAAGTTTGAAACAAAGGCAACGACGCTAGATCGAAAGCAATTTCTAAGATCTTTAGAAGGTTAAAATATACTTTACCTTTAAATCGTTAGGGATTTCCACACTAGATGCTCTGCTTTTCGAAGTTCGTTTGCTCTTCATAACTCGTTCTTGCTTAGCAAGTTCGTTCCTTAACTTCGTGTTTTCGAGCTGAAGGTTCCTATTGTTTTCTTCCAGTTTCTTTTGGCCTTCCAAAATCGAATCGAGCCGCCTGTTCATTCTCTCCATGAGAATGAGTTGTCTCTCTTGAGCTGCACTGCTCTGGTTCGTAGCCATTGTGATCGTGCACGTATGAAAACAATGAAAGCTGATGAAAGCACAGGTTTCGGTAATCGAAGGGAACTCAAACACAACTGAATTTCGGCGAGCTTGTGAAGGTGAGTTGTCAAGAGAGATCAAACATCCCGCGATTATAGTTGTGGAGATCTGATTGGACGTTCCACACAATAATTCATGACCTGAGGGAATGCATGAAAATTTGCATGCATTTGCGCGTGTTTTGCGCGGAATCGAGGATCGTTGTGTATAAACAATCTCGTGTGCAGATGGCTTCTGTGTCTTTTAACCCAGAGTTTGCTTCTTTAAGTGCCGAAACCCCAGTTTTTTTTTTCACCAATCAGTGCGATACTTGTGGAAAGACTTTTGCACATTCTTCTTCTTACCGACGACATGCAAGAACACAGTGTGATTCTCAAACTCGGAAACACCACCGTAAACTTTGGTTGCCCGATGAATCTGACCGATCTGACAAGGAAGATGAAGATGACGGAGTTGCTCCTCTTTTAAATACACTTGAATGTGAAACCGAAGGTAATATTATTTTTGTCTGTATCTTTTCCCTTTACTACCAGGCTCAATTTCAGCACAAAATTTACATGAACAAATCACAAAGAACTCAGTGTTGTAATTTTTAGCTCCAACTGCGCATTGAGCTCATACATTGTTGTAATTTCCCATTAAGCTTTGCAAAAATAAGCATGGCAGCGTGTGGAAATTTTGAAATCCTGAAATAGCAGAAGCAAAATGCCCAGCATTTAAAACAGACAGGAAATTGCTAACTTCAAATCTCTAAAGCAATTTAACACAGACACCAACTTATGATTTGGAGCAAAACTGTTTTCTAGTCAAGATTCCCTTACCCTGTTTATGGTCAATGTTCTTTAATTATAATGGTAAAATGATACAGGCTTGTAATACCACTGACTGGAAGCTGGCCATAATGGCCCAGCGGTCAGGATTTCTGCAGGACTACCCCACGTGGGAGTCACCTGTTGTAACGTTTTTTTTTTTCAGGTTGTTACAACATAGAAAATTTTCTAAAATTTTTAAAACCTTGACTAGCTGCCAGTCATATAGCCACAGCGATAATCTTAATATTATTCATTGAACCTCAGACTATGTGATTACAAGGATAATTATGGATAATTATGATGTTGTCTTTAAGGTGAAACAAATACTAAAGAAGATATTGCAAGGGATGATCTATTTAACCAGGACTCTGGTGAAGAAACTGCAGATTGTGATGATAGAAAAGAGGAATGTTCCTTCCAAGAGATCTCTGAAAGTGAATCAGAGGATGAACCTATCGCTGAATCTTGTGAGGAAGAAGATGACCTTGAAAATGGTGAAGAAAGTTTACTTCATTGGAGTGAAGAAGACCTACAAGGAATGATGCAGGATTTAAATGAACCAATACCAGAACCTCCACATCAACAACCAAAGTTAAACCAAGTCAATGTACTTCTTCGCTGGCTGTGTTGTTTCATTTTGTACTGGCAAGTTGGTACTCATGTAAGCGATGCAGCTGTCGAGTGGCTTCTTACCTTTTTGGGAAGGTTCCTGCAGACCTTAAATTATGGACTGAACTCTGATTTTTTCAGTAATTTGATGCTGTTCTTTCCAACTACAATCTACATGTTACAAAAAATTTCAAATTTGAAGAGGGATGAATTTGAAAAATTTGTTGTCTGTTCTAAGTGCACAAAACTTTATCATTTGGATGAATGCCTTGAAAGAAGGCATGGAACTGTTCTCCCAAAGAAGTGCACTAACATTCTGTTTCCTCTTGGAAAAGCAAAGCACTGTGGAAATAGGCTTGTAAATAAAGTCATTCTGAAGAATGGTGTCACTAAATATTATCCTTTGAAAATTTACTGTTGGAAGAGCATTATAAGTCAATTAGAGAACATTTTGCAAAGAGCAGGAATGACAGAACTCTGTGAACATTGGAGAAAAAGGCAAGTTGGGGAATCCGTGCTCAGTGATGTTTATGATGGTGAAGTTTGGAAGAATTTTAAATGGAGAGATGGAAGTCACTTCTTTAATCTGGAGCGTTGATATGGATTAATGCTAAATGTTGACTGGTTCCAGCCCTTCAAACGCAGAAGTGATTATTCTGTTGGTGTTGTTTATTTTGTTGT
>Ga0100404_1023462_pt1:0-5000 | contig 12042 bp, 7 predicted proteins | sample Orb8nscriptome_FD_81152 | JGI IMG/M metagenome (GOLD analysis project Ga0100404, IMG submission 81152) | Coral microbial communities from Puerto Morelos, Mexico - Orbicella 8 C A metatranscriptome (Eukaryote Community Metatranscriptome) | ecosystem: Host-associated > Invertebrates >... | reverse complement strand
GTATTACATTCTGATAAAACATGGGTTTTTGACCAATCAGAGGGTGCACAGGGTACTATCTATATTATAATGTAATTGTTTACATGGCTTGAACTAAATATAAAATGTCTCAGTAGGTTTAATTTTATAATTAAGTAGCCTTAAACTGCCCCTAAATCTATTGATATATTTAATAATACATTTAAGACGAGTTAAACAAGACCTAAATCTTTCAATACATTTAATGACAGCTTAAACAAGACTTAAATGGGGTTAAATCTTTCCATGAATTTAAGTATGAAAAAATAGGGGCTTAAACTTGACTTAAATCTACCTCTAGATTTAATGTATCTTTAATTTAAACTTAAATGTGGCTTAAATGTAACCACATACTTTCACACTCATTTTATCAATGATGGTTCACTGCATCTCGGTCTTTAATCACGACCAAGGTCAAGATTCTCCTAAAAGAAAACGACGATGTTTATTTTATGGTCAAACAAGAAAACTTCAATTTGCTGAAAGTCGCTTAATGTAGCCTATTCTTAGTCTCTGCCGTTTTGCTTGGGAATTAGAGTGAGAAATTTGGTCAGAAGAAGGTCGAACTCACTCACACGTATGTTTTCAATTTCTCTAGTTTCTTCGATTGACTAACAAAATTTCTTACAGGCTTTGAAGTCACTCTTAGTCTTGTAATGAGTACTTTTTACCTCTGGACTTGCAAAAACCTTCTTAATTTCATATTCAGCTGGTGTTTTGAGTACCTGAGTTGACAAAAAGGACAAGTTTAGCTGACAGAGGTGGTGACAGGCTCAGCTACTCACCAACCACTACTGGAAACTTTAGTCAAAGGATTAAATACCATTGCTGCAGGAGAGACCTAAGTGGCAGCATGAACAAAGGAGCTAAGGAATCTTCAAATTGGACATGTTGTGCTGATTGCTGATGATAACATGACTGGGAATCATTTCATTTTGGACCAGACGGCCTGGCAAGGAGCATGTAAGTACAGGCAAAGTGACCATTGACCAAGCTGTGCCTGCTAGAAAGAGTACGCAACAAAGAGAGTCATAAGATAAGACATATGTCATAAAAGGCCTGCCCAAAGGAGAGTATGACACTGGTCAAAGATGGATATACTGAGGCACAAACTCGATACAATGCAGAATGCAAAACCACAATCAAAGACCATTTACATCAATTAAAGGGCCAAAAGAATACACAAGGGAAGTTTAAGCATGTTAAATCAATACCCCCTTCCAGGCCATCCAAGCTAAAAGAATCGAAAAAGAATTTGAAATGAAGAAATTTCTCCTCAAGCAGGAGCAAGAACTAGCTCAGTATGGACTGGAAATGGAGAAGAGAACAATATTTAAATAAAATTTGAAAGCAAAAGGAGGGCTAGTGAAATAAAGTTTTGGTTACAATTGGCAGAGAAAGATGAAGAGTTTTTGGAGCAAGATGTTAGTGAAAGAGCTAGCAATCAAACTGAAAAGGACAAAAATTGAGCGGTGGTCTGCAAGTTGTGATATGAAGCCCTTAAATCCTCAACCTGCAGACTTAATACCATTTCAGTCCAACCCCTGTGATAAAGGTTGAACCCTTCGGAAAAGGAAATATTCTGAAAAGAAAAGTTGAAAGATTGTGTAGTTGTCCAGAAGAGTAGTTTCCCTACAGAAGTGAAAGCCTGTAAGAAGGAAAGCAAGTGAAAGCTTCCAGCAAAATAATCAAGCTCAAACCAATCATAATGGGACATGAAGTCATGGATGTAGGCAGAAGGATATCACTGGCCTAGATTTCCACTGATGCAACAAAACCGGTGATACTGCCACAAAAACACCAAATTAGTGCCATCCTGATACAAAATATCCATGAGGTCAGTGGACATTGTGGATTCAAACAGGTGCTGTCACTGGTTAGGGAGCAGTTCTGGATTGTCACGACTAGAGTAGCAATCAAGAAAATCATAAGATCATGCATCCACTGGAAGAAGTAGATGGCACTCAAGATAAATCAACAAATGGTACTCAAAGTACGGTTAAAAATCCTTGTGAGTTGCCTTTTACCTTTTGCATCATGAATTATTTTGGACTGTTCACTGTGAAGCGAGGGAGAGGGCTAGTGATTGAGAAACGTTGAGGAGCGATCTTTGTTTGTATGTATTCCAGAGATTTTCACCTCGAATTGGTAAAGTCTCTTGAAACCAACAAGTTCATGTTCTGATACGATTCCTGAACTGTTAAGGAGATCCGTTCCAACAATGGGACCAACTTTGTTGGGGCTAACGAAGAAATACAGCGCTCAGTGAAGAAGATGGACCACAGCAAGCTGGAAAGAGAGGCTGTGCAGAGAGGGTGTAAGTGTGTTTTTCATCCCCCAGGTGCATCTCAGGAGTGTAGGAGAGGCTTGTCCAAGCTATCAAGACAGGCCTGAAGGCTATTCTTGGAAATGGCCAAATGAATGAGGAGGTCCTGTCCACGGTGTTTACAGAAGCTGAACAGAATGCAAACTCCAGGCCACTGACACCAAACCCCTTAAGCCCTGATGAAAATGAAGTGTCATCACTAAGTCATTTCCTGAATGTGCCCCCTCATTGAACATTTTACCAGACTTGGTTTATGAAAGGGATAAGTTTAGCTGAAAAAGGTGGTGACAGGTTCAGCTATTAGCCAACCACTACTGGAAACCTTTGTTAAAGGATTATATACCATCGCTGCAGGAGAGACCTAAGTGGCAACATGAACACAGAACACAGGAACCTTGAAATTGGAGATGTTGTGCTGATTGCAGATGACAAGGTGACCAGGAATCATTGGGTTCTGGGCTGAGTTGAGAACACGTTTACAGGAGCAAACGGCCTTGAGGTGGAGTGCAGAAGTATGGGCAAAGGGGACTACATTCAAGCAACCAGTGACCAAGCTGTGCCTGTTGGAAAGAGAGGACAACAAAAAGAGTAGTAGAGTCGATATTAAACATGCTTGCAAGTTAAGGACATTTAGAATCTAATAAAATGTTGTTTTACATATGAACTTGTAAGCCCAGGAGTCTATGGGGGGCAGAATGTTGTTATATTTTTCTATGGCCCTTTTGGTAATCTTTGAGTACACTCCTACAAACCCTTGCAACCCTGCAACCCTGCAACCCTGCAACAGCTCCCATAAGTGCTCAGGAGCCATTAGCTTGGTACGAAATAGGACCTGCCATGTTGAATCTGTCATAGAATGTTGTTATATTTTGCTATGGCCCCCTTGGTAATCTTTGAGTATGTTCCCAAAAACCCTTGTAACCCTGCGACTTAAGTGCTCAGCAGCCATTAGCTTGGTATGAAATAAGGCCTGCCATGTTGAATCTGTTGAAAGCCAGCTCCTGTCCAAGTGGTTGTATTAACACGTACCTTGTGGGTCCATAATTGTGTAAGTATTTGATTTCTTAGACTTAGGATTACCTTGCACACTGCTATTTAACCAGAGAACTGTTGTATTTGCAGCAAATTACAATGTAGTCGAAGTGAAGAGAATTTATAATGTTGATGTACAGATAATTAAACCTTGTTTGTAAAGTCAGATGTCTCTCAAGCCACTTATATGTCTCAGAACAACGAAGCACAGTTGATCACACCAATGGTAAAAAAATTCTAAATGTCTGGAGGCTTGGGCTGTGGAATCAATTTTAATGTCTAAATAATCACCATGCAGAATTTGTGAGTATTAACAAGTAACAGCAAAACTTAATTGATGTCTGAAACAGCAAGCACAACAAGTTACAACATGGCAATCCCTCTAATGTGTTTCGATGAATCTATGCATGGGCTGTATGGTAAAACGCAGTTCGGCCTAATTCCAGGCTTAAAGGTTGGTAAGTAGTTTCACATACTGGGGGCAAGCAGCAATTTGTTTGCTTCTTGTGAGCATTTCTGCCCATGGAATCTGTTGTTCAGTTCCTGTGTAAGGTTTCTTTAGATCTGCTGGTGTGATTTCCAAGGGGTATAAAAGGCAGATTGAGTGGTTAGTGACACCAGAGCTTATTTCATTATCTGTAGCTCTGACTTAGTCCTGACAGTCATGAAAAACCTTTCTTACAATTCCCAACTTCCATGAACTTTGTGATGTTGTCATCATGTATCAGTACAACATTTCTGATATTGATGATCCCCTCTTGAAAAGTTGGTTTCTTTGACTCATATACATGGTGCTCTTGCAGTGAGGCAAGGTATTCAGTCTTGACACCTTGAATAAAGTGGTGAGACAGCAACAAGCATAACCTTGGTGAGATGATTGCATTCATTGAAGTCTTCATCCTCCAACTCCACTGGATCAACAACAGGGTGTGGCAGAGCAGCCACATCAAAGCCTTAAAGCAATATGGAGGGTGTCAAGGGTTCTAGATCATTCACATCATGGTAGACCAATGTAATTGGACTATCATTGAGAACCACTTCAACCTTTTTGATGACTGTTTGAAGTTCAGACATGACTAATTAAGAGTATGGTGGAGAACTTTCTGATTGACATTGTAACTACCCTGATCAGGCACTTGTAGATACCTCTCAAATTTAACTGTTTTAAAACGTCTTAATTCAGAATCTGAATTTCCCAAGTTGTATCTCTTATTGCTTCTTTGGAACAGGTCACAGATATTACTAGGTGCCATCTCATCCTTTACTTTATACATGAGTATAAGTACATCTTGTAAACTTTAGTAGCAGAATTTACGGTGGCATTTTTGGCTTTAGGGGTCGCCACTGGTGTAGCAGCTGATCTGAGGGCTGTACTGTAGAATGCATGTTAAACATTGGGAATAAGCAACTCATAGCTTATAAAAATGGAAAACCATAGAAGTGTATAATTATTTATTAATTCCATTCCAGGACACCATTCTGTATCTTTTTACCTTGGTATGTTCTTATTCATTCAGCTACCATGTCTAGGTGACAATGAATCTTGCGTACAACAATGTGAACTTCCACGCAAGGAGTGTGGCCACCCATGTGCAGCCCCCTGTCATCCTAACAAGGAATGCCC
>Ga0100404_1060076_pt1 | contig 12075 bp, 1 predicted proteins | sample Orb8nscriptome_FD_81152 | JGI IMG/M metagenome (GOLD analysis project Ga0100404, IMG submission 81152) | Coral microbial communities from Puerto Morelos, Mexico - Orbicella 8 C A metatranscriptome (Eukaryote Community Metatranscriptome) | ecosystem: Host-associated > Invertebrates > Cnidaria >... | reverse complement strand
GCCACTCAATGCATGCAAGAAGTACGCGATCGATCGAGTCATTCGATGTGTTCTGTTACTGGTTCTGCGGAGGATTTTAGATTTATGGCGGGAATTTAGTCGACACACCAACTTCAATCTCTGATTCTTCACGACGTTGGAAGCTGTTTTCCGCGATGAGTTGGGCAAAGGAAGAATGGAAGCAGGGATTAACTGCGAACGTTCTTAAAAATGTCTTTGATCTCGAGCAGCGATGTGAAACGTTGCAGAAAGAGAGCAAGCAGCGGCAGTTTCAAATGGAGAGTCTACAGGCTGCTCTCGCAAAGCAGAAAAAGCTGACAGAAGACGAGAAAGCGAATGCTTTGTCTTTCAAGAAGGAAAATCATTCCCTGAGCGAATCTATTCAAGAGTTAGAGCGAAGCCGGGAGAAGAATTTACACGATTTGAACGCCAAGGAAGGACAGATTCGTTGCCTCGATGGAAAGCTTTCTCGCTGTCAGCAGATGCTGGAAGCTGAAACTGCCAGCAATTTGCAGCTAAAGAACGATCTAGATCATCTACAGCACGATCAAAATCAACTTGCGTCAAAATTTGAAAAGCAAGCAGCTGATTTCTCCAAACTGAAAGAAGCTAACAACCTTTTACAGAGACAGGTAGCAGGTCATAGAGAGCAAGTGAGGGTATTAGAAAATCAATTGAAAAGCCTTGGAGAGGAGCCAAATTCAAGAACAAAAACAAGTTCATCTGGGTCAGATTCAGAAGTCGAATGTCAGTCTGGCCAAGAGAGCAAACTCAAGGAACTTCAAACAAGCCTTGAGCAAGAGAGAGAACAACGTCGCAAGGTTGAGAATGAACTTTGTCAACTTAAAGCCAATGCTCCTAAAATTAGTACTGAGGAATCTCTTCCTTCCACTTCAGAAATGAAAGACTCAACCTTGGAGGTTCAGTTACAATCTAAAATCACAGAACTAGTTACTGCAAATGAAAAAATAGCAGCAAAAGACGCTGAACTTCAAGAAAAGATTGCACAATTGAAGGAGATCTCAGAATGCTTCCACAGAAAGGAGAATGAAATTTCAGAGATGACTGCAAGGCTGGCAGAGATCTCCAAGATTAAATCTCAATTAGATGAAGCAAATGCTCATGTAGATGCCTTAGAAAAAAGAGCCAGACAGAGGGAACTGGATATGGACTGTCAGCGCCATAATTCAGAGGCTGTTATCAAAGGAATGGATGAGAAATTAAAGGAAAAAGATAAAGAACACAGACAAGAGCTGCTTTCCCAGTCGCAGGCCATTTATGCATTGGAAAAACAGTGTGCCGATCTGGAGAAGGCGTCCAGTACTCTGCAGAATAAGTTTGACAACAGTCAGAAGATGATAGAAACAAAAGAACACGACATTGTTAGGTTGACAGCAAGCCTGAGTGAAGCAGAAAACAGAAGTAACCAACAGAGCACTCATCATGATAACAGGTTCATGGAATTACAGCAAAAAGTAAAAGAGCAGCAGGAAGAATATGTCAAGATAAAGCAGGAATTAGATGAAACCAAAGTGATTCTAAGGGAAAAAGAGATGAAAATTACTCATTTAAACAGAAGCATAGAAGAGCTGAATCACACCATTCAAGAAAAGGAGAAAGAACTGAGTTTCAAAGAGAACGAAATTCGGGAGGCTCAGGGTGAAGACAACAAAAAACTAGCATCAGCAATGGATGGGATTTCTCTGTTAAAGAAACAGAAAGCTGACATGGAAGCAGAAAACCAGAAAACACTGCAGAAAATCTCAGATGAAGCTACCACAGCTGTAAAGGAGCTTGAACTTGAACGACAAGAAGTCGTGAAGCTAAAGGAAAGAGTGGTTTACTTGGAGAATGTTGTTGCTGGCAAGGAGAAAGAAAGCCAGTATAGTGAAGACTCCTACAAGATGTTGTGTGGGAAGCTGGAAGCAGCAGAGATAGATCTGGCCAATAGCAAGGTGGAATGGGCCAAGGAGAAGACTGTTTGGGAGGAAAAAGAAAGATCTTTACAGAGCACCCTTGAAGCAATGAAGAATGACTCCAAAGCTATGCAACATGACTACAAGAAAGCTTGTGAGCTAGCTGATATGAAGTCTGCCGAGACCACTGACTTGGTTGATAAGCTAGAATCATCTCAGAAGCACGTGCGTGAGCTTCAACAAAGACTGAGTCGCACTGAGACAGTTCTGAAGGAAAAAGAAAGCTCTGTCAGCTTCATGATGCAAGAAAAAGAGGGATGGTTGAAAGAACAAAAACGTCGAGAAGAAGAAGCAGAAAAGAAGAAGGAAGAGCTAGAACAATTATATGCTGACAGAACAACAGAAATTGAGAGACTGAAAGAAGTATTAGAGTCTGCCAACGTGAAATTGGATGCATCTATGGCTAAATGCACAGAAAAAGAAACTGAGATGCAAAAACTGTCTACAACACTAGGAAATGTCGAATCGCAGTGTCAGGAACTACAAAATTCTCTGCAAACATGTGAAGAAAATTTGACAAACAGTAAAGAAATGTTGAAGAGGAAAGAGGTTCATATTCAGGAAATCTCAGTTGAGTTAGAATCAAAGGAGAAAGTTTTATGTGAGTTGAAGCAGCAAAATACAGAGACTCTAGCAAAACTGAATGAATTAGAGAAAGTTCACAGTTTCCTTAAAGTACAAAAAGATGAAGATCTCAAACTTATTACGAGCAAGGATGAAGAAATTGCATCATTAGTGAAAGAGCTTAACGAGATTCAAGGTGTTACTGAGAAGAAACTTGCCGAGATAAATGAACAGTCCATTGCAACCCGGAATGAGATTGTGTTTTTGCAAGAAAACAAAGCAAACTTGGAAACATTACTTCAGAACAGGGAGGTAGAGTTGTCAGCAGTCAAACAAGAATCGAAGAGCTGCAGTGAAGAACTGGCATTACTTCAGCAGCGTCTTGCATCACAGGAGGAACTGGCTAAGGAAACTGGAAACGAAAATGCAAAGTTGATTATTGATCACAAACAAATGTCTGATGTTCTGACTACCACCAAAGCAGAGTTAGACGAAGTTTCCAAGAATCTTAGACAACTGCAATCTAAACATCAGTCTGTTCTAGAACAGAATGATCTAGAATTAGAGCAACTTAAGAGAGAAGAGGCAAGCTTGAAGGAAAGACTTAAACAAGTAAGTACTGTTGCAGAGAGTAAAACAGAGGAGTTAAAGACCATCACAACTCAGTTCGAAACTGCAGAAGCAGAGAGAATAGAGTTAAGCTCCATGCTTGATGAACTTTGTAACACTAATTTCAAATTGGAGGATCAAGTTACAGAGAAGACCACTCAACTGGAGAAAGCAACGGAAGTTATCAAAACAAAGGATGAAGAGCTGTTGAACCAATCAAAGATTATAACTACCCTTGAGAAAGCTAAGGCTGAGGATGAAGGTAGGATTAAGGAACAATGTACTCTACTAGAAGGCCAAGTGTCTTCGTTACAGGAGAAGTGCTCTCAGTTAGAAGTATGTATTGAAAACAAAAATAATGAGGTTAGCAGTGCAGTAGAAAAGACACATCAGCTAACTAGTGAGCTGCTTAATCTCCAAGATGAGCTTGCATCAAAAGGAGAGCTGATTGAAGGAATGGAGAAAGAGAAGGCAGCACTAGCAGAAAATCTCCAGTACAAAACAACAGCGCTTGAAAATAAGGAAAGAGAATTGAAAGACGTTTCTGACAGTCTTCTGGACTTAAAAACAAATGGACAATCAGTTCACGAGACAACACTTACAGAACTAGAAACCATCACGAGAGAAGCTGCTTGTGTAACAGAGAAATTCAAGCAAAGTGCTCTGGCCATCGAGATGAAAGATCAAGAGCTTGAGAACTTAAGAAAGCAGCTTCAAAATGTAGACAAGGAGAAACAAGATTTGAGTGTAGAGTCACAGGCACTCCATGACGAGAATGTACAACTGACACAGAAGATTTCAGACCTTCAGAACAACATGGAGCAAAGTGCTGCAGCTATTGACATGAAAGATCAAGAGGTTCAGAGCATAACAAAGCAACTTCAAATCGCACAGGAGGAAAAAGAAACCCTCGGTTCTGAGACGCAAGAACTCCATGACAAGAATGCAGTCCTGGCAGAAACGATTGCCAAACTCCAGAACAATGTGGAACGGATATCAAGTGTGCTGCAAGGCAAGGAGGAAGAATTATTGACGAAGTCCTGCAAGCTGAAGGAAATGGAAACTTCTGGTGACCAACAGATGACAGAGTTGGAAGGCAAGTGTTCAGCTCAAGAAAGTAAGATCACATCATTAGAACAAAAGTGTGCTCAGTTAGAGGCTTGCATAGAGAGTAAGAATGAAGAACTTGGCAGAACAATGGCGTTACAATTGGAATTATCTTCCAAAATGTGCACACTACAAGAGGTGGTGGCAGGCAATGAAGAGTCTATGAAGGGTGTGGAGGAAGAACGGAACAGCATGAAACAGAAGTTTGAACAACAACAAGTGGTCATTGAAGATAAGGATGCGAAATTTAGAGAAATACGTGAACGTTTGGAAGAAGAGAAGGCTAAAAGTCATCAGGTTGTTGAGTGCTATCAGAAAGAAGTGAGAGATTTGAAGAATGAACTGGCTTTGCTGAGAGAAAAGATTGAAAAATTGAACTTTGTTGTTGAAATGAAAGACCAAGATGTTGAATCAATGTGTGAACAGTTAGAAGTTGCAACAGAAGAAAAGAGAGCTTTGGGCTCAAAACTGGATGAACTTGCTGTGCAATGTAAGCTACTGGAGGAAAAGAATGCTCAAATGGCAAAAAGTAGTGAACATTTGTCAAACATTCTCAAAAGCAAGAACGAAGAACTAGCTGAGAAAAGCCAAGAGATAGAGGAACTTTATAAAAATGAAAGCAGCGAGAAAATATCTGAGTTACAAAGCCAGAACACTTCTCAAGGAGAAACAATTGCCTCGTTACAAGAGAAATGTAGCCAGCAGGAGTCTGTTATTCAAAGCAAACAACTCACAACCATTGCTTTGGAAGCTAATGTACAGGAGCTAACTGAAAAAGTCTGCCAACTTCAAGAGACGCTAGCAGAATCTAGTGATCAGGTGCGCAAAGGGAAAGAAGAAAATGATGCATTGCTGATTAAACTGGATCAGAGTTCAACAGCTCTTGACCACAAAGAAAAGCAAGTGAAAGAAAGTTTGGAGTTGTTAGAAGTCGAGAGAAGCAAGCAGCAGTCAGAATCAGATGCGCATTGCTTGAAAACAGAAACCCTCAAAGAAGAAGTTGTGTCACTGTCAGAAAGACTTGAAAAAGTGAGTGCTGTTGTTGAGGTTAAAGACCAGGAAATAATGGCCATGATTCAAAAGCTGAAAATAGCAGAAGAGGAAAAGGCAGGACTCGCAAATAAACTAGATGAAGGAAGTTGCTTAAGCTCCACCTTGCAGGAGAAAAATGCGGATTTGGAAAACAAGCTGGAGCAGTTATCTAAGGTACTAAAAACCAATCAGGAAGAACTGACCGGTAAATGCCAGCTGATTGAAGAGTTACAGGCAGGAAGTGGAAAAGAACTAGCTGAATTGAAAGAACAAGATGTAGCACAAAAGAGTCAACTCTCACAGTTACAAGAAATGTTTAGTCATTTAGAAGCGTGCATCGATAGTAAAGAATCAGAGTTGAATGATCTCCGTTGTAAAATTGAAGCATCTGAGAATCTAGCTGAGGTAGAAGTTTCAAGTTTGACAGAAAAATTGGAAAACACAGAAATGGAGTTGAAAAGAAAAGGGTGTTCAGAGGAAGAACTTATCGGCAAGCTTTCAGACAGAGAAAATCAACTTGAAGAAGCAAACAACATGGTTCGTCAGCAGCGTGAAGACATACGGCAATTAGAAACACAGAAGGAAATGTTACAGATGGATCTAGAGGACAAGGATTCTTTTATTGAGTCACTAAACAAAAAGGTTGAACTCTTGGAAGGAGCAATGTTGGAACTGAAGAAGAAGGTTTCCGAAAAGGAAGAGTTAAATGATTCCCTGAGAAGTGAACTTGCAGCTCTATCCAGTCAACTCACTGCAAGTCTGTCAAATGAGGAACAGAAGGAGACGAATGTGTCACAACTTATGCAAAATATCCAGACTTTGGAAGCTCAGTTGTTGGCCGAAACCAAGAAAAGTGGTACTCTTTCAGAGGAGCTACAGAGTGTGCAGGAAATTCTGGATAACAAACTTGTTACACTTGAAGAACAAGTGGGTGAAATACAAGAACTAAAAGAGAACAAGATTGCAAATGAAGATAAAGTGTCTAAACTCCAAAATCAACTTGATGTACTGGACAAGACTCTCACTAAAGCACAAAGTGACAGACTGGAGCTGGAACAGCTGCTGAGAACTGCTGAATTGAAACATGAAGAAGGTATTAAGCGAATGGAGGAAGATAGGGAATCTAAAGCCCTGGAACAGTGCAAATTCTTGCGACAAAAATCTGAAGATTGTTCTTCGGCACTTGAGCAGCTTGAGAAAAGTAGGGAGGAGATTGAACGACTAAAAGAGACAGTTGTGCTCCTTGAAAATGTTTCAGCCACCAAAGACCAAGAGAAAACGAAGATGGAAGAGTCTTATGAAGCCTTGAGAGAGCAGATGCAAAAGAGAGAGGAAGAGTTGATAAGAGCTTGTAAAGATCTTGAAGAGGAGAAATCGTCACTTCTTGAAAAGTCCAGAGATTACCAAGCAGCAATGGAAGCTTTAAAACAGGAGTGCAAAGTTTACCAGCAAGACTGTAAAAAAGCATGTGAGCTGGCAGACTTAAAAGGCCAGGATTACAGAGATGTGGTTGACAAACTGGATGACTCACAGAAGCATCTACTGGAAACACGTCACCAACTTTCTCGTGCTGAAAAGACATTGAAAGAAGTTGAAGATGGGATGCGAAAAGTGAACGAAGAGAAGGCCGAGCTATCTGAGCAGATGAATCAACAAAAGGAAGAATTTGAAGCTAGGATAGAAGAGTTAAGGCGTGAGATCGGCACCGGTCAAGACAAAATGTCAGAACTCAGAAGACAAGTGGAAAGAAGTGAAGCAATGTATAGAGGTGTGGAAACCGAGAAGCATGAGGTTGAACAAATGTTGAAGCACGCAAAAGAAGAACTCTGTAAAGCTGAGAAAAAGTTACAGTCCTTTGTTAGTGACAAAGATGAGATAGAAGTAATGGGGAGAATCAAAGAGGAAAGTGAAAAGATGATCAGTATTCTTCAGGATCAGGTGCAGTCTTTGGAGGCCAGCAAAGGCGAACTGAAATCCGATTTAGAAGACACGAAGAAAGAGTTGACCGATCTTCAAGATGATTTACGTCACATGGAAGCTCAGCATACCTCGGCAATGGCCTTAAAAGATTCCGAGCTTGACGACACGAGAGAAAAAGTGAAAGAAAAAGAGCAGCTTGCCAACAATTTGGTGGAGAAGTTACAGAGAGAGATTGATTGCTGTCAGGGAAAAGTTCAGGAGGCAGAAAGTAAAATTGCAGACCTCTTGTCAGAGAAGCAAGAATGGTGTTCAGTGTTGGACAAGAAAACTGCAGAGGTGGCTCAGTTGTCTACCCAAAACAGTGAACTGGAACATGCTTGTGAAGAGTTAAAACGAGTGAAAGAGAGTTTGAAGGAGAGACTAGCCAGGCAGAACAATGAATTAGCAGAAGTGTCCCTCAAGAAGGGAAGACTTGAGGAAGAGTTGCGTGTTGTTAGAATGGAACTGGAAATGACAAGTAAACAGTCAGTGGATGACATGAGAAAACATGAAGAGGACAAAGGAGAGAAGGACAAAGAGTTAGAGAAGCTACAGAACCTGCTAAAGGCGAGATGTTCTCAGGTGGAAAAACTTCAAAGAAATCTTAGTGAGCAAACTGAAAAGCTCGAGTCTTTCAAGAGCCAAGTCAGTTCACTGACAGATGAACTGGTTACTCTCAAGGCAAAGCATGAACAATGTCAGCAGAAAGAGGATGGATCAAGTGATCTGCAGGAACAAATCGTGCAGTTGAAGCATTCATTGCTCCGAGAACAATCAAACAACGAAGCCGTGATGCGCGCATTTCAAGAACAAGAAAAGCAATGGGAAGAGGAGAAAACAAAGATATTGTCGTCATTGAAGAATAGTTCTGCAAATGCCGAGTCATTGATTGCAGAAGAAAACGTCAGTTTGAAAAGAACACTAGATGAGTTGCAAAGAGACCTCAATACCAGGGAACAAGAACACACACAGATACTTCAACAGACAGAAAGGCGAGCTTCTTCAGCTGCTAACTTGAAACTGGATCTTCAAACCAAAATAAGAGCACTTGAATCCCAATGTGAAGAACTGAAGTACAAATTGGTACAGAAAGGCGAAGAGATCTTTGAGAAGGATGAGTGTGTAAAGAAGACAAATCTTGAAGTCAGCAGGCTTGAGGCTAAGTATGTTGCAGCAGAAGAGGTTGAGCGTGAGTTGCGGCATCACTTGGGAGAGGTTACCCAGCAGCTGGAGTGGAGCAAAGAAAATAAATCTGAAACAGTTCTAGAAGGATACAGAGATGAGGAAACTGATCAGCAAAACCTAAAGGAGGCTTTGAATGCAGCTAAAAGAGAGCTTGCAGTTCTGAGAGCAGAAAAGCAAGAGCAAGATCGTGAAAGCCTTGAAGATCAGAGACGAGAAATTGTTGAAGCAGCCAAGCAGTTCGCCTTGCAGCAAGAAGAGAGATTCAACAAGAAGATTGAGAATCTAGAGCATAAACTGGCAGCAAAAAATGACGAGCTACAAGATATGGAATCGGCTGTGCAACAGCTGCGGCATGATCTCAAAACGGTTCAACATGAAAAGGATGTTCTTATAGAAGCGGCAGATGAGAGGGACAGAGAACATGATGCAGAAAGAAAATTATGGAGTTCAGGAAGTTGCAGTTATGAGAAAATTCAACAATTTATCTCCGATTTAGAAGAGGAACGACAAAACGTGACTCAGCTACAGGAAAAATGCAGCAGGCTAGAAGAGAAACTGAAAGAACTGAGAAACGTGAACTCTTCACTACAAAAGAATCTGAGTGAGATTCAAAAGGAGAAAATACTTGACAGTGAGGAAAGGGAGGTTAGGGAAGACGACTTGTACAGCAAAGTTGACTTACTGAAAGCTGAATCAGAAAAACTAAAGGAAGAATTAAAAGCAAAAGGAGTTCTGATTGCTAGCTTGACTGACGAAAAAGCCAAGTTGTTAAAAATGGTCGCAGCTTTAGAGGAGAAGCTGGAAAAATCCGCCCAGGTTGTTGCGGAACTGCAACAGCAATGTGACTTGACGAGGGAACAGTTTGAAACTTTGAGAATCGAGAAAGGTCATCTGCAAGAAGAGAAGGATGCATCCCTGATGCAAAAGAGCCAGGAAAAGTTTATTCTGGAGAATTCTGCCAAGAAACAGCGAGAACTTGAAGAGAGGTTACAGGAGGAATTGAAGGATAAGAACAAACTGTCAGATTCGTTGAAAGATATGGAAAGGATGCTTGCAGAAGAGAGGGAATGTCTGAAGATAAAGACAAAGGAGCTTGCTGAAATGAAGACCCTATTGAAGCTTGCTGACAAAGAAAATGAAGAGTCTGTTAAAGAAAAGGAAACAAGAGTAGTCGAACTGACATTTGCGTATGAAGAACTTAGAAACAAACTTATTGAGGAGAGCAGAAAATTAGAAGAAAAATGTAAAGAGCTGGAGCTAGTTAAAAATCAGCTTAAACAAGCACAAGAGAAGAGCGAAGAAATGAAGGAAGACTATGAGAGAGAGTTGGACAGAATCAAGTTTGAATTGAAGGATTCCAACAGTGATTGCAAGTTGTTGCAGGAAGAAAATGAAGGCCTCAAACATAATTCAACTCGAGGCAGAGACCAGGTTGAGTTGGTTCAAGAGAATAAAAAACTTCTTTTCCAGCTCGAGGAGTCTAAACTGAGGTTTAGTCATGCAAAGCGTCGTAAAGAAGAGCTGGAAAGTGAACTAGATCAAGCTAACCTGAAGGTGATTTCTCTTGAAAGTAAAGGAAAGTCGACCGGGACAGAAGAAATAAAACGACTTAAGAACCAAGTTAGCGAACTAAACAACGAAATTCAGAAGTGGAAGGGTAAAGCTAATAAAGAACAAACAGACCGTGAAGATATCACTGGCAAGGACAGGAAGATAAATGACCTCAGACGTGAAGTATGCAAACTGCAGGAAGAAGTTAAAAAATTGAAAGCTCAGGCTAAAGAGAACTCTAAGGCTGTCGAAACAAACCTAGAAAACCTAGAGAAGCGTTATCGGGAGAGAGATAGTGAATCACCAAGCACCGAGCTTGGTACTGTTGGAAAGACCTCAAACGAATTAAACAAACCAAATTCCTCCAGAGTGAACGAAGTGAAAACTGTTAGCAACACTGGAGTACTTCTCTCACCACTTGCAAAATCCTTGTCAAACTTGGATATAAAGTCACTGCCTATGTCTTCTTCCGCTAAGGCAACGCAGCCGACTACCACTAAAGAAACCTTGTCAAGGACTACAAAGGACTCTCAACCCCTGACTCAGAACGACAAAGATACCGAGGCAAAGGGTTTGGCCGCTGGACGAGTTATCACTAAACCAAGTGGAACTGTTGATTCCAAGAAAAGGGCGGGCGAACAAGCCACAGAGAACAACCTTGCCAAACGATGCCGGTTGTCCAGTTATAGCCAAGCGGTCGACCAGCTCTCCACGGGGATGCTCAAAGCTGATAGTAAGGGATGTGCCAACAAACCAGGCCCTTCCATCCAATCATCGTCTACTCAACATGGCAGAACCCCAGGAATGAAAACCCGGAGTGCAGCAAAAAGAAATGTACAGGCTGCGAGGAGAGAAAATCCAGAGTCAACTCGCGCCCAACCACGAGCACAGTTTGCACCCCCAGAGATGGCTCTGTCACCACGAAGGACAAACATTTCAAACATTCCTCAAGGCCCGAGAACGAAGATCCCTAAACCCGGCAGGAGTCAGGTGCCGAGGCCTGCCGAGACACAAATTCCTGCTCCCTCTGCAAGACAGCGTAAACCTCGCGGACCACTGGCGCCTAGAGAGAATGCGTCTAAGCCCGCGGGCGACCAACCAGAGTGCAAGATGCAGTAGCCACATGTGCGAGCAACGGCGAGTCCTTGCCTGTTTGTGGTTGCTTAATTTTTGGTTGTATTTTTTGAGAGTTACATTGTATAAAGCTGTTTATTATAGTTCTTTGTATTATATCTAGACAAGATAGAATCTCATAGTGAGCAAATGCTGTTGATGTTACAATACAGCTTACCTCACGACTTAAACCATAGGTAGTGAACAGTAAGATTGAAAGAATCCGAGATGAAGTAATTTTAAATGCTATTTTATTTAGTGGCCGAGAAAAAAAATACCTGTTAGTTATTAAGCCATATTGTTTGTACCTTTCTTATATTTCCTCTTTATCCCTTTCTTTTTGGTTTTTGTTTACCAAAAAGAAACATTGTAACCGTAGGAAGTTGATTCTTGGTGCGTTTGTATTAATTTGCCATATAATTAGTGTTAGATAATGTTGTTACTGTTGTAAGGAAGCTTTCTTTACGATATTACAAATGTGAACAGCCGTCATCATGTGTATTTTAGTTTACAACTGAAAAAGAAACTTATCACAAAGGTCTGAGGTGCCGAATTTGATTAGAAGATGACATTTTGAAGTAGTTACACAGTGTTACTTTTGGAGTGAAATATATTCTTCACTCGATTTGTACTTAGTCTATTGACGGCATAACTAAGGCAAAACAACACCCTCCCTTGTTATGTTTCTGGTTCTTTTTTGCTCCAAGTTGAAGAGTCATTTTGGGGAATTTTTTCAATGACACGGTGTTTAGTATCTGGTCAGAGTAGTTATAAATATCTTGTCAAAAATCATGGAGCCTAAAGGATTGCTGCTGTTTTAACAAAATTAAATAAGTGCTGCTGACGTTTGTTTGTTTGTTTGTTTGTTAAATCCAGGAAAAGCTATAGCAATAGCCATCTGCCCTATCATTGTTCAGTTTATTACTAAGTGCGTGCGCTCATGCATGACGTGGCGTGTGAATTGGCGTGCGCAGTAAGG
>Ga0100404_1232286_pt1 | contig 12550 bp, 7 predicted proteins | sample Orb8nscriptome_FD_81152 | JGI IMG/M metagenome (GOLD analysis project Ga0100404, IMG submission 81152) | Coral microbial communities from Puerto Morelos, Mexico - Orbicella 8 C A metatranscriptome (Eukaryote Community Metatranscriptome) | ecosystem: Host-associated > Invertebrates > Cnidaria >... | reverse complement strand
ATTTTTTTTGTTTTGTTTTGTTTTGTTTTTTTTTTGTTTTAGTCAGTTCTGGTTTGGTTTTGTTTTGCTTTGCTTCTTAATGATTGTTGCCATCCACGTTAATTCAGTTTCTCAAAGAAGTTTGTTTCCTTTATTTTCGACGATTTTGACCCTCCATTTGTGTTAATCGAAGATGTGCATCTGAAATATGTTAATATAAGTGTTAATTTTCCAAAATAAAACAAAGTAATATCATATCTTTGTTTCCCTTTATTCGCAAGACACTCTTGTTGATTCTCCAGGAGGTCACGTACGATTTTACAAGGTCTGAATTCTTTTATTGTTAACCCCAATCCTTTCTTTACGTGAACAATATTTTCTTCCGGCGTAGTCAATCAAACCCGATCGAACTTAATTTTAATCGAACTCAATCAAACTCACATGGATTGAGTTCGATTGAACGAGATCGAACTCACACACAAACAATTGGACAATCGAACGCAATCGAACGTTTCAGTGATTTCCGAATTCTTGATTTTTGTAAAACTGGTGTTGAAAATCAATAATAAGTTTTTCGAGGCTCGTGTTACTTCGGTATAGCACGTGTTTTTCGTGGTTTTGAGACCGTATAACACGATCTTTATTCAAGCCAAATCTAATGGAATGAGTCCGGATCGAGTCCGATTTTCGGATGTTCGTTGACTACGTCGGGACTTCTAGAGACATTGGGAACTTCTCATTCATAAGAAAGAGTCGTGATGTAAACTGGGTACCACAAATAAAAAGAGCGTGGTAAATTTAGTAAGATTGCCAATTTTGGGACCATTGCATTGATGTCGAAATGTAAACTGTTGTGTATCTATTGGCAACAACGGCGCACAGCACTGTAAAGCCTTAATACCGCCATAAAATTTTTTTACCTATCCATCAAAGGAGTCAAAAGAGGCAATGTTACCAATTTTATCAACCCCTTCATTTGACAGCCGTTTTCATGATTGACCTCATCACGTGACAGCAATACCATACAGGCATACCACGGAGTGACAGATGGTACACGTCTAGAAAGGTCTGTCGTAAATAGAAGTTTAAAAAGGTTACGTCGTCAGAGTAGCGGCTTAATTGGTGATAGCAGTAGTAGTAGAGCGCAAAGCAAATCAGCACGTCGAGAACCGATCTAATTATGACCGCATGTCAACTTGGAGGAGCGGTTGGCTCAACTACAAGACAGTTGTTGTTTTTTTTCTTTTTCAAGTCAGGTGTGTGTAAATATTTTATGGTCTGATCAACGTTATCAACAGTTTCCATTTATTAGTTCGCGAAGCTGGCACACTTAAGCAAATAATAATAATAATAATAATAATAATAATAACACCGTGGCTGCGTTTTTGATGAGCACAGTTCTCACATACCCATCGTGGGTGGTTTCTACCTAATCCTCGTTTATGTCCACAGCATATTACCCACGACGAATTAATTCAGTTGTCAGTCGAGAATTCGATGTTTCATAATTTGTTATTATACCGGTGATGGTCAGGTGAAATGATGAATGAACGATGATAAAGGTATGAAATTGATCGCAGACGTGACTCAATCAGGAAGCGGGGGTTAAAATGTCAAGGATTAGCTGTGGTTCCACATCTTAGATCGCAAAATTCACTGATATTATTACTGATCGTCGCTATAGCGAAAAATCTCCCCCGTCTAGATAACGCATCCACTGTGAAACTCATTTGCAGACGTTATCGATTTATTTACATAAATGAGCCGGCTTGTACAAAGAAAATTGAACGAGAATAATCCATCGATCTTGAGTGCTTATCTATCAGTTTGTACAACAATCAAACCAACCAATTATGTGAAGTTATTGCGTGTACTTTTGTGTAAATATTTACAAAGGAGCGTTTGTTCCTAGATGGCGTGTTGGTTAGTGCCGTATAAAGTATGAAAGCAGCAGGCGTTTCCCCGACTGAGCCTTGCGATACCAAGGCTTAGATCTTAAACCCAGTTGTAGCTCAACCACTCACGATTTCATAATTACCCGTGACGATCACTGGCAATGTTCCAAACAATACAATACGAGATCGAGAAGACATACGAATTGGCAGTAAAACATGATTACATTTAGTACAGTGCCAAACGTACATTTGCATGAAAAACCTGGCTGTTTGTCTGTCCTTGAGGTGGTTAAAAACTGCTGAACTTTCTGATGCGTCTAAACCCTGCTTTATCCTGCCTTTGTAAGAGGTTCTCAAAATTGTGAAGGTCCTCATTGCTCTAAAACTGCCATTTTAAATTAAATGTCTTATCGAAATAAGTACACGTGCTGAGGTATAGAGCCTGTTTGGCCCCTAATTCGGATTGATTAACCGGTTTACAACTCGAAGAGCGATGAACCATAGCTTACAATACTGTAACACAGTATTGCAAGATGAAAAGAAATGTCACCCAATCTACAGTGTACTTTTCAGCTAACGTAGATCGTCCACTCGCTGCTTTCTTAACAGCATTCAAAGCCATGACAAGCTGGGCGATGGTAAAGAAACCCTCTTTCAAACCAGTCGTGCGTGTGCAGCCAGCTTTTTCCCAATCTTCTTTCATTTGCTGATGTTCTTGACGCACTTTGTCTCTTCTCAAAAAGCACTATTAGAAAGTTTGGCGTTAGCCCTCTGCTGGACGACGGATGTATGCGTTCTTCTTGCTGTTCATCCATGTAGTTAGTTGTTAAATAACTATTAGGTGATAATATTATGATAGTATTTATCAACAAATTAGTTTTTTTTTTTTTTATTTTTTTTGATTCAATTTTAATATTTTAATATTTTCTTAATTTTGCTAAATCTTAAGTGAATACATTTTACTTTATACTTTAGTCTCCCCAATTAGTAGAGCACTTGTGCTCAGCTATTAAGACTGAGACTTAAATAAAGCTGTCATTCATTCTCTGCCGCTCAGTGATGAGATTTTCAGTTGCGTTCGAAATAGCTTTCTCGCGTTGATAGCGCGACACGAGAGTCTGGGCAACAGCAGCGGCGGATCCTGTTTGACGAAATTTAGCAATGCCTCTAGAAGGGCTAAGTTTGTTTTGGGATTGCGTCGAAGACTTGTGGCATGGCTCTAAGGAGATGCGTTTCGTCAGTAGTTTACTGGTCTCTGAGCTAACCCGTCGATTCATCAGGGACGTTCGGGGAAGTGATGCGCGAAGAATTAACGGGCTGTGAAAACTGTTCGGTTCTGGACTGTTCCCTCTGGATCTCGCACTGCTGGAACCATTTGGGGACAGATTTCTCTTTTCCAAAGCACTTTTCGGTGTTAGTACGTGTTTAAAATCATCGCTGCGGCTTCTTGGTCTATTGTCGTCCGCGACACTGTTTTTGACCGCAGAGTTACCTTCATGATCCCGATATTGATTCGCCAAATTTCTGGAATTGGTTATGTGGTTCAGCCTGCTCCCACTCAATGAACATGCGCCTTCTAAGTGCGCATCCGTGGCACCTTCTGTAAACCTTCGGGGGCGTATGTGGAGAGGTCGTTCAAAATGATCAATTTTCGAAGCCAAGTAGGGTACGCTTAGATATTCTGATGACTCCATGGCACGATTTGACGTTTTCTGTGGAGGATTCGGCAGACAAGGTTTCTGGACAATAAGTGTGTTTGTCAGAGTTCCCGAACTTTGTAAGATCTTGTTTGTTATTGTTCCCTCTGAAAAAGTTTCTTCGCGCTTGCGAGACCGTCCAAAATGGTCATTTTTCGAAGGCAACGAGGTCACGTTACAGTTGTCTAATAATTCTCTGTCAAGATCTGACCCTTTCTGTGTGGGATTCAGCGGGTAAGTCTTCCAACAACATGACCCATCTTCGTCAGTATCCAAACCTGGTACCATCTTGCTCGGAACTTGGTTTTGCTTGGCCTCACAGAAGACCTTTACAGACAAAGCTTGGGAATTGGAGCTATTATTTAATGCATCGGTTTCCTGTAGAACCATTCGGGCAGCCAGTAGAGAAGACGCCCTTTGACATCTGACACCGCTCATGGCTTCTTTAGCGGTTTGCTTTTCGAGAATAATGCTTTTCATCTCTTTGTTGTGCTGTTTCTGGAAGCGTTCCATTTCCATCTGGAGTAAATTGTCTTCGTTTGCATTGAGACGCTTCGCTTTCTCGTTTCGTGTTGACATTATCAGACTCCTCCGACTCATTTTCGTGCACGCAAAATAATTCAAATGAATCTTTAGGTGGCTTAAAAGTGACTGAAATGTTCTAGCATTGACGTGTACAAGTAGTAACGACAAATGAACAGGTTTACTCCGTACAACAGTACAAAAGGTGAATACAATGTATTATACAACACATTTCGATATGTTAATATGAAAAACTTGATGAAATTTCACAAGTTGTCGTTAAGTGTTGCGTAATTTTCCTCGGCCGGTGCAATTGAAAAATTTCACTGGCTCATCCAAGTGTTTGGCTTGAGGTCCAGCATATCGGTTGAGATGTGTACCTACGAAGTGACTCTTATTGTATTTTGATATTTTGCGTGACAAGTATCTTGTTTTTTTACTATTCGCATGGTTCAAGTTAACAGATTTCATTACAGCCCTATTTTATATTGAGCTACCCCACAGTCCTCGTGCTAATCTGCGGGTAATAATTTAAGACTCCAGCAGAACAAAGGGTCGGAACCTCTTATCTGATTATATAACACAAAACTTGGAATACGTTTTTAAACTACTAAGCAAAGTGAAGACTCCGGACGCAAAGTTCTAACTTGTACTTGCTTTCGAGCCAGTTTTTTTCTCTTTTTGCTGCGGCCAGAATTTCACAAGTTTAATTTTGTTTGCTCAGATGTTGAGTTCACATACGAAAAGAAGCATGAAAAACAATTAAGGTCTGTTTTTGTAAAAAAAAATTGCCCAAATGGCATTGTAGATGACTAGAGCCTTTGATATCACGAAAGCCTTTATTTATACCAGAGTTAAAGATTTAACGGTCAGTGTTGTGAATACCGATCGTTATATGTCAATGTGAAAACACCAACAAAAACTTGAAAATTGCTCATTAGCAAATAACAGGGTAAATAATTTTGTGAGTTGGTTGCAGTCTTGCCAAAATCATTTAACGATTGACAAAAAAGGTCGATATCACCTGCACCACTCAACCACCGGAAGACTGGGCACAAGCTGTCCCACTGAGTTAATTAACTGGAAGGAATCTACGTTTCACTGGGTAAGAAGCGAGATGGGGTCTGTTACGTATAAAGTATAGTTGCTGGTCCATGCCCAGACTAACAATACAATTGGAAACATCAACCGTAAGTTAACGCGAAATTTGAGAGCATATTTGTTTGATAATCGTCCTTGAACATGGGAGAACAGATTTCAGGTAGCGAATCTCGAGGAAGACTGTAAGTTTTGGAATATAATAGTGTGCAAGAGCATCCGTGCATATTGCAGGGTATTGTCTTGATTATCCTCCAGCTGACATCTCCAAAGATATCTTCTCTCTAAGGGAGGCTTAGCCAAGCTGTCCGACTTTAGTGAAAGCGTATCCTCGAATTTACCCCAATTTCAATGTAATATATAAGATGAAACAGTCGTGGGTCACGTGGCGTGTTTAGTCTAATCGATCCATAGACCAGTTCCATGGAATGTAATTGTATGTGATGAATGTATTAGGATTCGATGTTACTGTTTCTTAAATACCTGCAGTTACGGAGTTCCTCAAAACGCTTTGAAGATGTATCCATGCCCCCCTGCGGTGTAACAACTCGGATTGCAGGCGACACATCTCGTTTGGTACCAGCGGCGTGATTAGCCAACCTGCTAGGCCTGGATTCGCCAGTACGGGTGTTGTCCCTGGATTTAAGACTCAAACGATCTGGATCACAGGGAACAGAAGAACTTCTCGTCCTCTTTAGAAGAGTTTTGGGCTTGACATGATTAGAATCGTTTCCCCTTTGTTGTTCGCATTCCACGGCATGGTCAGATGAATGATTAGCTACTGGTTGGCGTTGCAGTGTGACATGGCTTCCTCTTGGACTTTGGGAATCCTTATCGCAGCTATCTTCACGATCTTCGGATGTGTCATCTTTAACAGGCTCAGAGTTTGCGTTTTGGCCATCTCCGTCATTTTCACCTTTTGACGCAACAATATGGCCTTTACGATCCAACTGTGGGCTTAATTTGTTTTTAACGGTAAACATGGGATCAGAACGTGACAACGAAATCGGTAGCTCCCTAACTGACAATCTGTAATCGCTTTTGCGATGCCTTGCATTCTCTGGGTATTGCAAGTGAACTCCATGGAAAGACTCTTTTGGAGAACCAGACAGGTTAGACATCAGGGATATGTCCTTCGGTGATCCTGGTTTCGCAAAAGCTTCCTTTGGCAGAGAGGAAGCGATTGTCCTGGGATGAGAGACATGGATCGGAAGTGCTCGGCTCTCCTTCGGGCTTCCCGGTAAAAATGTCGGAGGATGCGGTAAAGAGTGTCGCCGGCTTCTAGCTTGTCCACGATTTGGGACTTCAAGATGGTCGGAATGATTAAACTGAATGCCCGGTAGTGAAGCCTTGTAATTATGCTTCGGCATTCTTTCATCCGCGTTTGATATTCTGGTGTTGGATATGCCTCCTTCTCGTTGATCGTTTGTGGAAGATTTCCCTCCGCCTTCTGCTTCACTTTCCAGTCTGGTGCCGCGATGATAATTAACAAGCTCCGAGCTTGGCCGCGCTTGCATCTTTTCCTGCGTCAAATTCCTCATGGAATGGCGAACCTTTTCCTGCATGCTGTGAATCTCGGCCATACGGCTTGCGTACTCCTTGTCAAACTTTTGAAAAGTTTGCCGTAGCCTGTTGCTATCACGCGATACCAGATCACGGACCCGTTTGTTAAACTCGAGTTTAGAGATCGTTCTTCGGTTCTGCGCCATGATTTGCCAGGAAACCTCTCTTGTGTACAGCTTGATCAACCCAACTTTAATGCGGTGAATCACGGCTCTTTAGTTCCAAAGGACTAAAAAGTATCTTATTTGTATTTAAAACTATGTCCTTCGTTATTCATCTGTGTACTCGTGATTTATCACTGATCACATTGGCAAGTTGATATATCGGCGCTTAGATATCTACACGAAACCAAATAAACTTGGCAGAGATGTCACTTCTTTCATTACATTTCGACAGCAATGATTAAGGAAATGCGGATTTACGTAATAACCGAAGCAAACATTATTAACATAACCAAACAAACTGGCAGATGATCTCAGAGGACTAATAAAGTCTTTCGTTCCTATTTCTCACCTGATTAGCCAGAACTTATTAGTCAGCCGCAATGAGCAGTCTTTGACACCGTTGTTAACTTTAACACTGAATTAAGAAGGCATCGGGGTATAACGCTCTCATGGAATCTGGGCTGCTATATATTTTTTCTTGAAGTTGTCAAAAGTCGGTTTCGGTGCACACTAAGTCTACAAAACTGCGTGCAGAGAGCATATCTTGCAAGAGTTACAGAACACCGCCCTCTTTCAATTCTTGTGTTCATTTGATCTGGTCTCAAAAACCGGAATATTGTCATCTAAGCACACAGGATCAATCAGTGACACCATTGCTATGGAGTAACATTCTCCCAACTTAGAACATCGGTTAAGTTATTCTGCTATAATTGTTAAGTCTTCAAAAGGGTAAAGATAACATACAGACACATCGAGTTTATATAATTTACCAAACAAAATTTATGCACAGAATTTCATTATCGAAGGCTGGTGCTCTAATTTAAGAATTATTGAGCCATCTACTTAAAACAAACCGTGCTTTATCCAAGAATCATATTCTTGATCAATACCTAAAAATACATTTGACATTTCGTCAACATCGATTGTAACCGGTGTTACCATTTCTCGTTACCATGGTAACGTATTCTTGAAACGTTTCGTCTGCCGGGGTAACGTACACATGTGAAGTCATTACGCGCAATTGTTTACAGATCCGCAGTTAATTAGGATGTTATAATTTTGCTGACAGGCGAACAAACAGCACTACATGTATTTATAGAAAGCTGTCAAATAATTTCAAAGGAGTTTTATTACGCTCGAGTCAACACGATGCAAATTAAAAATAAAGCTTGCCATTCTTAAGCAAATGAGGTATTCTGAAATATTGTCTTGGTTAAGAGTCATCTGAATAAAAACCTTGCAATAAATTTCAACGACAAAGACTGCTTTTGTGGTAGTCATTAACTTTTTTGTTCTTTCATAGTCTTTTATTGATCAATTTGCTTGATTCTCCTTACCGATTCTCCTGCATACTTGAAAACTTTTCCTCTGAGAATTTAGTGATTCATCAAGATCATTACCGGCCTGGAGCATTTGATGGCCTCGGAAAATCTCTGCTAGCATTTTCCTAAACAATTTACGGTCTTGTATTGAGAATTTTGATGTCGACCGTCGAAGGCATAGCCACCAAAGAAATCATAACCCATTTATAGAACAAATGACCGCAAAGTTTTTGCATTTGTTTCACCCAAAGTACCAATTCACTTTGTTCTACAACCACGAGCACGCCGAGGAGAATAAGAAACGTCGATGTTGAAAAGCGGTTGCCTGAACAGCGTTCGCGCGTTCTAATGAACAGTTCTAATGGCAGTATATGTTTCACATACTGTCATCTTACTCTTCTTTTCCTTTCTCGAACGTAACTGTTGTAACAACTAGTGAGTCTGAGCAAGGTCGTCCGGAGCACTTTGCTTCGAATAGTAAAATTTTTCAGTACTCCAGGATAATTGAGAATAATGAACCTTGCAACTCCATTAATCAGCGTTTTCTACTTACATGTAGTCTTCTCGATACCATATTTTCTAAGGCGGCGTCCACACTTCGCCGGAGAAATCTAAAAACGCAGCTTTATTTCTACAGTTTTAGGCGTAACATCCACCCTGATCCGTCACGAAAAAGGAACTTTTCGAAAACGCTTTCCAAACCGGAGGAAATTGAAAACGCTGGTTTCTCGTTTTCTTGTAAACATTTTGAAAAAGGATCTTTTCGAAAACCATGGCGTCACGATATTCATGTGATTTCCCTGACCTAGTTTTCCTCAAACACAAATTCAATTAATGGCCAGTGATTGTAGCATTTTTAAATTCCTCCGGCGTGGTGTCGACGGAAAAATATGTTGTGTTTTCACGGTGAAAACTCCTTTTTCAAATGTGTAGACGGGTCTTAAATAAAATCTGTGAATGTTGTAGAAAAGTAATTAAAAGCCACGCCTCCTTTGTTTTAGCGTACATTACGGTAAAAATACAGAAAGTTTTCTAATCCCATGTACTGCCGTAATTATGTTAAAACTTAAACGTAGGGATCAAAGTATTTTTAACTAGACTATTGTACTAAAAAGAAAATTGGTCAAAGCTTGATATATTATTATTAACGTATAACCAATATTAAGTCGAAATTAAAATTGTCGAAAATAATGAGTAATGAGCTGTTAAATTGAATGCTGTAACAATAGTTTGGATTAAAGCATTTGGCAAAAACAAAAGCACGTTGTGTAGTTTTATGTAGGTAGCAGCCCTCAAAGATTAATGACGTGTGAGCTAACCCTCAGAATTAACAGTAGTGTCTCGCAGACAGAATTGCCAATGCCGAAGTTTTTTTCACGTTTTCTTCAAGATGGAATCTGAGAGGCAGCGTTCAAGCACAAGGAATCAGATCAAAAAGGGCGAATTGTCAATTGACTTGCCAAACCTTGCCACATCCTATGTCCGTCAGAACAACGACTTGCGGAAAACGCTCCGGCGTTTCGAGCAAGAAAAGCAAAAACAAATGAAAAGCATCAATGGCGAAATCTGGGAGTTACAAAAGTTTATGCAAGAGCTAAAATGTGTTACAGCAATGTCTGCTGACGATATAATGCCGTTTAGGCAAAGAAAACCAAAGGAACGTCGGGCTAACACGAGCAGAGATAAGACGTTGTCGTTGAACTACTCGCAAAATGAAAACGAGACGTCGCTCAGTACTGAGAGCCTGCCCTCTACCGCGCCAAATGTTACCGTTACTGACCAAACTGTCGCAAACGATCAAACAAGAAACGAGGAGCCACCCCCAGACGATCTGAATCAGCAAAGAAATACGTTTTGGAGAATGCATGAACGTAGAAGAAGCTCAAGTGTCGGTGACCTGAGCTCAGCTACACGGCAACGACTGAGAACCATCTCTCTTAACAACCAGCCATTGTCAAACCGAAGGAAGTCTTTGGATGCAGGAAAACACATGCAGCCATTGTTAAACCGAAGGGGTTCCTTGGATGCACGAAACCAGCCATTTTTACAGCGGCAAAGGAGGTCTTTAATTCCAGGAAACGAGCCTTGTTTTCACCGAGCGAAGTCTTTAGATCTAGCAAAGGAAGTAACTAAAAAACTGTCGTGCGAGGGGAACGCTCAAAACACAGCAGAATTACACGGAAGAGAAGACATCCGTGTAAAAGTACTGGGCATAAATGATCAGACCACGACAACAACCAGCATAACAGACAGCAATTCTGATAAGAGTTTTAATTTTGAAAATGGCAAATTAAATGCCTTGCAGAGCGAGGGTTCATTCCGAAAGCTCTCGGTGTTCTACCAACGACCTCCATCTACTGTAATTGAGGAAGCGATCTTTGAGGCAGATGAAGGCGAGAGTTTCACAGTCCTGGGTCAGTCAAGAACGATTTCGCCATTACCAAACGTCGTAGAAATACCCAACAAGAAGGAAAAGGGCAGACTACTGGCGCGCAGAAGTACTCGTCATGAGGCCTTCACCGCTGGGAACAAAACAATTCGATGGCTCGAACATAACGGAAAAGGGCATTGAACGAGATTTATTCTGGCAAGAAACACTAGGCTACAAAGAAACCACTTCCAGCCGACTGCGCAAGCATAGTTCTAGAGATATAGCCATCCGTCTATCATCCAGTGATAAGAACAAACGTTTTCGTAAGATAGGATTGGTGCAAGAAAATTTGTGCCAATCTGCGAAGTCCTTATCTGTATTAATTTCACCTAAGATACATAGAAAATATACCTCTAGTAACAGTAGTAGCTTCGGAGAGGCACAAAGTCGTTTTCCATAAACTACTTATAAACTTTACTGTTACCTAAAAAAGCCTTAGTGCATCTTGAAAAGTTTAGCCTAAATGTATCAAGTTCGTCGTTTTTAATCCGTGTTAATCTTCTCCATCCTTAACCATCCTTGTTCCTCTATGGTTTATTATTATCTCTTTGGTGTTTTTCCATCTTAGTTTATTACTATTTTCATGTTTCCTTCAATTTAAAGGTAGTTTTGTACGAGGACAAAATAACTCAAAAAAGTGTGACTGAGCTCCTTTAAAATCTTAAAGGAACTTTTTTTGTTATTGATCAACAAAATTTTACTGACAGGAGATCAGAGTGTTCGTAAGGGCTAACAAATTCGGTTTAACTCATTTAAGGTAGTTTGCGCAACACGAATTAAGAATTTAAATGCTTCTATTCTGGAGTTAAGCCAATAATGGATATCAATTTTAAGGTATGTCGTCAGGGACAACTAATTAACTACACTGAGCTATTTTGTAAAATAAGCGCACGGCCTGTCGTGTTTTTACACTTTTTTTTAGTTACGATGAAAGAGGGGAATAAATTTATACGAGTTCTGCGTTTAAGACCTTATGTGCTACTTGACATAAGGAAGATAGATATAAAGGTGACATTCTTCCACCCTCTTCCGAGACTTAAGAAATAGAAAGAATAATTTTGGCAAAATCAACGAGAACTTTGTCAACTTTTGACTTTTTCTATTCAAGTTGCAGGCCAAGTAAGGCAGGTCAAGGTTGTAAATTCTCAAATTCCGATCTTCCTTTCATTCAGTTTCACGGTCGAAAATGTCTTCGTACACATTTTAACAAAACTGATCCCTATAAAAGCCCATTTCTGCGCTTTTGGACGGTATCTAAAAAATTCCGGTTTCATGACGTAATGAAGTTATCAGTTTCAGACTTTCACCCACGGATCACGCGCGTGGCATGCACGAGTGAATCGCTAGTCGGAAAGCGATGGCAGTGAGTAGCAGTGAACTTTATAGTACATTTACTGGAAAAGTGATTAACCAGGAAAATAAACTTCTTCAATTGGTTCGTGGTTTAAATATCTTTCAAATAGCAACAACGTGACAACAATTTTCTTTAACTTTCACACCTTTTAAATTTGTCATAACGCCAGGACTGAAGCCAAAGAACAAAGGTCGTTTTAAACATGTTAATGAAAGCATTCCTCTCTATAAATGACACATTCTGTCTGCTCTTCTTTTGCGGGTCTGAGTAACGTAAGCCTTTCAGCCGTGTTGAAGATAATTCCTCATTTTATCAAGCAGATAGAACCAGATATGTAACATAGTTACTAATTGTGTTTTTGCAGTTATGAATCGTGACTTTCAAACTTAAACCAGAGAGAAGTACTCACCAGTTTGCCATGATTGCGATGTTTTCCGTGGATGAAGCCATTGTTCTTCTGTTTTCAGCATATATCCAGTCTAAAATTTTCGTGTCCACCAGTGGTCGCTGTATAATGAAATAACA
>Ga0100404_1103047_pt1 | contig 12858 bp, 11 predicted proteins | sample Orb8nscriptome_FD_81152 | JGI IMG/M metagenome (GOLD analysis project Ga0100404, IMG submission 81152) | Coral microbial communities from Puerto Morelos, Mexico - Orbicella 8 C A metatranscriptome (Eukaryote Community Metatranscriptome) | ecosystem: Host-associated > Invertebrates > Cnidaria >... | reverse complement strand
GATGACAAAATTCTTTCAGAAATCGAGGGCCACCGGCAGAGACTGGAGATGCAACAAAAGAAATTGAAGGAAGCCCAAGAGAAAGAAAAGAATGAAAAATAGAACGTATGAAACAGGGACCTGCCGAAAATATGACAATAGCGGTTCTAAAACAACTCTTAAAAGATAAAGGAATCGCGTTTAGCTCAAAGGCCAAAAAATCGGAACTTGTACAAATATTCACTACTCAAGCTGGTGCTTATATCGGATGTTTCCCTAAGCCGAAGCAGTTTTACTTTGCTGAGAAACACCCACAAAAAAAATTGATAACCACATAGTCAATTCTTGTCAGCGTACTTGTTAGTTTCAATTTCAGACTGGTTGGTTACTGTTCAGTTGTTTTGTTATTAAATAAAGAGTTGGGTAAAGTGAATTATTGCACAATTGAGAATCATCTGTATTTGTGATTAGCACTTTGCGTCTCGACATCATCAACAGGAACTTCAGATACAAGGAAAAATGCGTCTAACACAGATAAAAGAATCACAAACGAAAAAAAAGGTACAAGAAAGCAAGTGTCTTTTGTGCGCAGTATAATAGTCAATGAGTAATCAATTACATCAATGAGTAATCGATGTCGTTGATGAGTAATCAATAGGCCACAAAATTTTTGGGCCTCGATTACTCATCGATTACTCATTGATCATTGCCAATAATCAATAACTAATCAACTGATTACTCATCGATTACTCATTGATTACCAATTGATGTCATTGATCATCAATTAGTTATGTCTGGTTTTTAAGATAAGAGTTTTGCTGATTGTCTTGAAATTTTGGTTTGTCTTTTAGCCATTATGAGCAGGCTTACTTTTGAGTTACTCAATGACTATTTTAATTCACATTTGGCTTTATAGACAGAGGTAAGACAATTTCACTTCTTTTCCTCGTGCAACAGGGGACAGACAGACAAGTGATCGCAAGAATACTTCCCACCAACACTGTTAACTAAGCAGTGTGATTGGATGTCTTAAGTCATGTGGGATAAAGCACACACCATTCCTCATAGCTGATGTTTGCTTCAGAGTTCTTGCTGTGGGAAATTTGTTAGATGCTCTTGAAAGTATAAAGCACTTAGCTATGACGGAAAGAGCTGCTTTTTTCCAAGAAAAAGAATTACGCCAAAATAATTTCTGATGTTTTCATCACAAATGTGAGTAATCAAAAGAGGATTTGCGGACATCTTGTGAGAGTTTTTTCAAGACTTGTTGAAGAACCCTAATGACTGAAGTCAGTCATGCGCGGAACAATTTTTAGCAAAGTGCAAAACTTGAGCAGTTGATGAAGATAAAACTTTTCGTGGCATTCGCTCTGAGGTAAAGTTGTAGCCAAGCCAAACAAGTTTCCTTCGATTCTTCACAGCTGACAGATCTAGCTTAATTATTCTTATTTACTCGTGGTAAAGGACGATTTGACCCAAGGATAAAGGTCAGTTCTCATGTATTTCTAATGTCAATAATGACGATTTTCCTTTCATAAAATGTACCTAAATGTGAAGTGAAGGTGAAAGTGTTGGATACTGTATAAGCTTTTCTCAACCGTATGTGACCATTTTATCCATCAATAAATCTGGTTGTTTTTGACTCTGTGGAGTCATATTTCAGTGTTTCTTTTGTTTGCTAGAGGCTGTTTCTCTCAATGAATTATGATGTCTACATCTGCGTGTTGACATTTTGATAACTCGGCAAGATTGCCAAGATATTGAATTGAGATCTCGCCGGCCAAAAACGTGCTGCAATTCTCAGCAAGATCTCGGTCAAAGTTTTGGTGGGGAAGCTGTCTAAAATCATGAAAATATGGTATCAGCAGAAACTACAAGTAGTTACAGGGGTAGAAGAGATTTTGACTGTTGGTTGATAACTAGTGTGCTAGTGAAGAAATACATGTACTGTTAAGTGGATATGACACCTAAAACTTACCCTCTAAGAGCAAAACATTCATTTCCTTCACATTCACAGAGGCTTTCTGCAATAAAAAGAGAAAGCAAAAGAGACATGAATGTACATTTATGATAAGTTGTACATAAATACTTCAAGGATCCCATTTAAGTGCTACTATGATCAAATTTTTACCCCTTGTAATTTACTCTAGGAGTATCATAGAGAATTCCACAAAAGGTTTTGGTGTTTCTGTGCGGTATAATTGGTGTTTGTTTGTGGCACCTTCATTATGACTGAAGCAGGATATTTTTATCCCTCATCAACCACATTCTGCCTGTCTTGCTGTACTTCACCTAACAACAGTTTACCTGCTGGTAAACCTGTTAATCTCATGGTAGTCTCAGATTAATTTCAGGTTAATATTAGACCTGTTCATCTAAGGGCAGTAATGGAACAAAAATCACGAAAAACATTTGGATACAAAGCCCATCAAGTGGAAAACCAGGACGTTTTGACATCAGCAGGTGCCTCCACCATATAACAGATGGTGATGAGTTCCAAGCCTCGCTAACAAGGCTTGACCTCTCAAAATACAAGCTTGATCTGGCCTTCTGAGGTATGCAGCAGCATTAGGTCTCACTAACTAGTCCAAAATGGATTTGGCTTTGTATAAACTTCCATTTGTAGTCTCCCATAGTCCCCTCAACTCAGCAGCAGCTAGTGTACTCTTCTTCACATGACCAGCTCTACTTGTCCAGCCGACACTCCAGTTTGCATGTTCCATATTGCATCTCCCAGATTGATGGACAGTGTCACTGGTATATGCTAATACCATCAAGACTGCAGCATTTGTTGTGGAATCTGGTGACTAGTAACCTAGCCCCACTGAGATACTGTTAACCTGCAGTGTGCGTTCGGTGCATGCGTAGAGAAAACAGAAAAACATGCTCAGCAGCACGAGAGACTGCCATGTTGGAACTTTGTACTTGTTGTGTACTCATTGCATTGTCATTAAGTGTTGTCACTGTGTTCTATTCCGTCAGAAGTTTCTGATTCTGTATTAAATTCAGTCTTGTGGCTTATACAAAATAGTGCAAGACCTGGGAATCTATCGTTTCTTCATTGAACATGAGTGACAGTGAACTGATAGCACGTGGACTGGTAGAGCCGTATCTTCAGAAATTCTCAAGTGAGTTGAATTTACAGTTCATTATGACAGATCTAAGCAAACCTGACCAACTTAAGGATTCTCTGAAAATCGCCATCCAAAGGAGAGGTAACGTGCGTCGGATGGTTACTAATGAAAGCAATAAACTCGCTTCAATCTTCGACAAAGCTGACCAAGCCGAGATTGTGGAAGATGACATCGAACATTTGAAAGTTAGTCAACAAAAGCTTTTAAATGCACGACTGGAAATGAGGCAACTGGACAAAGAGATTCAAACCATTCATGTAATACTTGGAGAGGAGGACACAGCAGATCAAGATTTCGTCAATGCAGACAGTATTTCTGATACACATTCAGTCTTGTTGAGACAAATCGACAAAATCCTCCGTCGCGACCAGCAGCTGCAGAGCTCTAAATCTAGCCCACTTGCCGATTCGGGCACCTCCAAACAGCTGAAACATTCTGCACTCAAGTTGCTGAAAATGTCATTGCCAGTCTTTGATGGTGACCAAAGGAAATGGTTTAGCTTCTGGGAAGTTTTCAAGTCCGAAGTGCACAATGTAAAGGATATCTTGAACGTCACCAAGTTCAACTTTCTGAAGGGCCAGTCATCAGAGCAAGTGAAAATGAGAGTGGAAGGTATCATGGCCACCGAAGATAACTACAATTTGCTGGTTGAAACATCACAGGATAATTATGGTGACAAAACTGCCATCAAAAATGCTCATTGTGTTGCTCTCGTTACAATGGTAAAGCCACAGGAAACAGCTCCAGCTTTGTGTACCTTCTATGACAGTCTTATGCGTGACATGAGGTCTCTTGCCACACTGGATCTTCCCACAACCAGGTATGGAGACTTTTATGTTCCAATATTGATTGAAAAGCTCCCAGAAAAGCTAACCAATGTTTTGAAAGAATATCCGTGTGCCAATCCCACCACTGATCAACTAATTGAGATGATACACAATGAAGTTAAAAGGCTGGAGCAAGTTGCCTATATTAGTCATAACAACCAACCATGCAAATCAAAACCTCCACCTCCTCCAAAGCTTCCATGACCCAAGGTTCCTCCTATCAATGGTGTCTTGAGTGAAACAGTTCCACCTGGTACAGCCACTGCACTTCCTGCAGCAGTAAGCCCTTCTGATCAGTCCAAATCTAAGAAGTTTAAACAAAGGGCCAAAGAGAGTTCCATGTCACTTCTGTGGGCCTCCCAGTACCCACAACACATTTCAATGTGAACGTTCTATCCAGGATACAATCTCTTCAGTTGTCTCAGAGGGGGTCATGCCACTACTCAGTGTCAATTGCAGCTCAGATGTTCAGTTTGTCGGCAACCCCATCACACTACACTTTATGGAGCTTCAGGTCTTCAATCATCACTGACTTCCCGTCCTGCATCGGTCAGTATGCAGGCTACACCTGCTTCAGAAAACACACAGCTTGGTGTTCCAACCACCACACCCACCCTCCCATCAAGCTTTGCCAGCCACAACTCTGAGAATGGGGTCAATCCAAATGAGACTTTATACTCATGCCATTCAGAGTACAACACCATGACTTTGTGACACAGTCAGCCCAACCCAATTATTCTGAAAATTGCTGTCACTTCAGTCAACAATGGTGAAATCACAAAAAAGGCAACATATTTATTGATGAAGGGCCCTCTCTTTCATACATCACCACACAGTTAGCTAAGGAACTCTGCATTAAACCTCACTGCAGTAAGACTGTGCGTATTAACACATTTGGCGGGGCTACATCCAATAAAACGTACCCAGTAGGATCAGTCAACATCATGACAGATGAGGGAGCAGTCAGTATAAATACTCTCATCAAAGATGTTATCGTCACTCCACTTGACCATAACAGCTGGGCTGATATCCTCAAATCTCCTCACCTTACCTAGTCTTCAGCTTGCAGATGACTTCAGTCAGACTCGATTTCCTGTTCAAATTCTCATTGGTCTGGATGCAGCGTGGCAGTTCCTGAAAGCTGATGTAATCTATGGCTACCCAACTGCTAAGCGTCCAGTCTGGGATATCTTATCTCTGGAAGACTCTTTCCTGCCACTGACAGTACCAATGATTACCAAACAGCTTCACAGTCTTTTGCAGCAGGTCACTCCCTTGACAGCTTCCCATTTGAAGACAGGGAATGGTATAGCTACACTCATGCAAAGGATCTTGAGGTACACAGCAAAGTTGCAGATTTCCTACAAATTGAAACACTAGGAATAGAGGACCCTAGGGATACCAGTCAAGAGGATGATTTCCTAGAGCACTTCCAATCCCAAATCACACACCGTGATGGAACCTACTTTGTTCCATTGTCATGGCTGGACAATCATCCTCCTCCACCTTCGAACTTCAACCTTGTTCACAGCCGTCTGCAACAAGTAAAGAAGAGGCTTCTCAAACTGGATCTCTGGAAGCCTTATGCAAGCATCATTGCTGATCAAATTGAAAAAGGTTATGTGGAAGCTGTTCCTGCCAGTGAAGATCCCTTGAGTAAGAATGATGCTCATTATCTCAGCTACTTCTTCGTTTTACGTTCAGAGAGCCAAAACGACAACCATTCAAGTTGTATTTGCAGCCAATGCAGGCCATGTCTCTCTGAATGATTGCTTACACACCAGTCCCTGCCTCCTCAAGTCACTGAACACTATCATCCATCACTTCAGAGCGAACAAGTATGCATTTGTTGCTGACAATGAGAAAGCCTTCATGAGAATCAAGATTAATGAAGAGGATGGTAACTATGTCTGCTTTCTGTGGTTTGTAGATGGCGACCCAGACTAACCAATCAAAGTATACCGCTACACGTCTGTCTTCTTTGGAGGACCAAGTTCTCCATTCATCCTAAATTCCACAGTTCTTCATCATCTTTCTCAGTACGAGAAAGATCAAGATCCAGTTGTTCAATTTGTTGCTCAAGACCTCGGAGAGAAGATTTAGTGTGAAAATGTACTTACTGGAACAGATGATGAGAACACTGCCATTCAGTACTACAATATCTCAAGGCAGGTTATGAAGGATGCTGACATGAATCTGTGCCAGTGGTTCACAAATTCACCAGCGCTGACAACTGTTATTGACAGGATGAGAACTGGTTCTGAGAGAAATCATGCTGGCCTGTTAGACATGACATGGAACCCTAAGGCAGACATGCTACAGTTTCTGCGGAAAGCCATTGTAATTCCTCCTGACACAAAGTTTACCAAACGACAAGTCCTCAGTTCAGCTTCATCAACATTTGATCCTATTGGCCTCATCTCTCCTGTCCTCGTTCCAGCCAAGAAATTCATTTCATCTCCATGGGATAAGAGATTTGACTGAATGAAGTTCTCCCTGATGAACTCCAGCAACAGTACAACCAAATCGCCACAGAAATTGAAACAGCTTCAGCATTTGTCACCTGTTTTTTTGGACTTTGACAAAACTTTACCAGTAGAAATGCATGTATTTTGTGATGCATGCCCACCACTGCAGCCTGTTGCTGTGTCTTCTTTGTTCAGAATGAGAAGGTCAGATTCATTGGCTCCAAGGTCAAACTTTCCTTATCTAAACATGCAGGAACAGTTCCCCAGTGGGAATTAATCGCCATGGTAATGGGTTCTCCCCTTGGAGAAAGAGAGAAATGTTCAACAAGGATTTCCCATCCATCTAATTGTACTACTGGACCGACTCCACCATTTGTCTCCATTGGCTGTTCAGTACCAAGCAACCCCCCGTCTTCATTCACAATCAGACGACAGAGATCTTGAGGTTTACTGACCTATCCAGCTGGTCCCATGTCAGCTCAGCAAACAATCCTGCAGATATACTCTCCCGTGGATGCAGTGCAGATGAGCTCCTTCAATCAGCAATGTGGGGAAGAGGTCCTCCATGTTTGACAGACCATTCACTCTGGCCAAGGTGGAGTCCCAAGAGCCTTGCAGAAGACAGTGTTGTCTCAGCCACAGCTGTGGACAATCATGTTCAGGGTGCGCAGTCTCACGCGGGCAGTCTCCAAGACTTGATTAACATCTCTTGCTTCCAGTCCTACGAAGGCGTCCTTTGCATAACTTCCTATATCTTGAGATTCATTTCCAACCTGAAGCATGCCTCTGGTAGGTCACGTGGGTCACACCACTTTACGTCAGTCATTGATTTGGCAATTCCAGTTTCCACAGCTGCGGAAATATCCCAAGCAGAAGTCATAATTCTTCGTGCTCACAAGATTCAGCATTTCAGGCAAGAATGAGAGTTTCTTCTTTAAGAACAGACACGACCACCCGTCAGCATGTCCCACCCAGACCTCAGCTGGTTTGTCAACTTAATCTGAAGCTCAACCCAGATGGCCTTTTAGTTGCAGACTCGAGCATGCACAAGATGCAAGAGAACCAATTTTCATCGCTAAAAAGTCTCAGTTTACAACTCTGCTTGTTTATTCAGTCCATGAGAGACAGCTTCACGCTGGAGTAAGAGACACTGTTGTAGGACTGTGTAAGAGATTTAGGTTGCCATCAGCACGAAGTGAAATTGCAAGGGAGCTCAAGCGATGTGTCAATTGCCAATACCAGATAGGCAGAGCATACCAGCTACCCCCTTCACCCCCTTTGCCTGACTTTCACCACTTTAGGGTGAAGCCATTCTCTACTGTGGGGATTGATTTTACCAGTCATCTGATGGTCAAGAATGGTAACAAGACAGAGAAATGTTACATCTGCCTGTTCACTTATAGCACCACCCGCGATATCAATTTGGAGATTGTTGATGACATGACGAGCGATCATTTCCTTCTTGCATTCAGGCATCACTGTGCTGTCGATGGAACTCCTTCACTGATCCTGTGTGCTAATGCCAAAACATTTCAGAAAGGGGATGAAGAAATTCAGAAGTTGTTTCAAGTCATAGAAGACCAAACAGTGCAGCATCACCTTGCCCAGAAGAGAGTTCAGATGAGGCACATTCCTGCCAAGTCACCGCACTGGGGAGGCGACTGATTGGAGTAGTTAAGATGTCAATCAAGAAAGTTCTTCGTCACGCTCTCATCAGTCTGTGCAAGTTACACTCTCATCAAAGAGGTTCAGGCAGTCGTGAATGATCGTCCAATCACATTCGTTTACCATGATGTGAATGATCCAGAACCCTTGACACCGTTAAAGTTGATGTATGGTTTCAATGTTGCTGCTTTGTCACACCCTGATGTTGATCCTGATGAGTTGGAGGATGAAGACTTCAATGAACATGATCAACTCATTAATGCCTTGAAATGACGCTTGTTGCTGTTTCAGCACTTTGTCCAACAGTTCAATAGTGAGTACCTTGCTTCGCTGCGGGAGCATCATGTGTGTCAGTCTAAGAAGCGAGGATCCCGGGAGGAGATTAAAGTTGGGGATGTTGTACTTATGTGTGCTGAAAATGTTCCTCGAAGCTCCTGGAAGTTAGCTATTGTGAAGAAAGTTCTCTGTGGTAGTGATGGCTTAGTTAGAGCTGCAGAGATAAAAACACACTCTGGATTCACCAACTGTTCAATACATCTCTTGTATCCCTTGGAGGTTACACTGACGGATCCTGAGGAACACTTTACAGGAACTAAACTGCAGATTCCACAGGGCGAAACACTCAGAAGAAGCAAACAAATTGCTTCACGCCCCCACCCTCAGTATGTGGAATCTGGTGACTAGCAACCTAGCCTCACCACAATACTATTAACCTGCGGTGCACGTTCGGCGTATGCGTGGAGAAAACAGAAAAACATGCTCAACTGCATGAGAGACCGCCATGTGGGAACTTTGTACTCGTTGTGTACTCATTGCGTTGTTATTACCGGTAAGTGTTGTCACTGCATTCTATTCCGTCAGAAGTTTCTGATACTGTATTAAATTCAGTCTTGTGGTTTACGCATTTGTAATGAAAGCCACTCTATCTCAAAAGTCCCTTTCTTTTCTCCATTGGCTTACTCCTATTCTCTCTCCTCATTTAGAGAGGGCACTGGTATTGACCTACTGGAAGGGTTTGATGATACCTCTGCAGAAAGTGTAAATAGCAGGATTGCAGTTGTTGAGCCAAGTGGATCTGTTCTAGTTCCGTTGGTGGTGGTGATGTTGTCCAAAGTGGAATACCATGACTCCAAGAAAAGCCTCTTGTGGAATTTTGTAACAGCGCATTCAAGGATCTGAGCATCTCTTGGGTGGATGCTGTGATCCGTGGACTCAGCATGCTTGTCAATGGCATGGTCCACAGCATACTCAGCACCTTCATCATACATGCAAGGTGATGATTGGTCATATCTTTGCTACAATATGATAAATTTACTGTGTCCCTTTCACCGCATTGATCACCCTGTTAGGCTGAATCCAGTTTTTTGGTTGGATTTAATCTGGTGGCAGGAGCTTTCTGAAATGTGGGATGGACGTAGTTTTGTCCTTATGCTGATATGGGTCCCCAAATTAGATTTTCAAGACTTGCAAGACCCGCAGGCTCTTTATACTATGGAGCCATCTTCAATAGCCACTGGTTTTCTGGTGCCTAGTCTAACTTACAGCACTTGCTAGTATGTATTAGGGTTTATCTCACAGTCAAAGAAGTTTGTCCATTGTGGCAGGAGCTTCACAAAATGTGGGATGGATCTAGCTTTGTCCTTATGCTGATATGGGCCCCCAAATTAGATTTTCAAGTCTTGCAAGACCCGCAGGCTCTTTATACTATGGAGCCATCTTCAATAGCCACTGGTTTTCTGGTGCCTAGTCTAACTTACAGCACTTGTTAGTAAGTGTTAGGGTTTATCTCACAGTCAAAGAACGTTTTCCATTGTCTTCGCAGCCTATATATGGGATCCTCAGTGGGCTTTGAGGCAGGTCCAGTTCTTATGTGACAAAGAGTCATTGGTTACTGGATGTACATTACCTGTACTTGCTGGCTTTGTGCCTGCACTCATTATTTTACTTTTTCTGCCTTATCAGTCCAAGTTGAATTGAATCCTGCTGTGAATGCTACTTCTTGTTTTTAGTTTGCATGCTACAGGGAGTTACAGTTAAGATGTCACATATATGAATTGTCCTAGTTGCTTTAAACTGTGCTTTAGTTTTTGTATCAATAAAGGGAGTCCACAGCATTTAAACTTATAGCCTGCAGAACACAAGGCCTCAAGGCCAGAGCTCTATTTTGCTGGAGTTATACCAGTTGGTTTTTCTGACCATAGTGCCATTTTCAGGATAAGAAGGCTTCACAGGATAAAGTGCCCTCCACCAAAAATTATTAAAACGAGAAATTATAAACATTACAATCCTGCATTGTTCTGTGAAGAACTAGAACACATCCCTGGGAAATCATCGAACTCAAAGACCTATTCCTAGTGCTGACAAACACGCACCTATTGTTATGCGTTGAGTACATGGATATTCAGTGCCATGGTTAACAAGCGATCTAAAAAAGCTCATGCAAGAACGCAATTATCACCACCAAAAGACTTTAATTACAAACAAAGAACTACATTGGAGTAATTATAAGCTGTTACACAATACTATCAACACAAGAATGCGTAAAGAGAAAAGTGATTACTATCCTAATCAGCTGGCACATGAAAAAGTGATCTGCAAACATTATATAAAATTGTTCTGAAAAAAATTAAATCAGTGCCTCAAGCAGTAATGGTCTAACAGCCTCAAGTTTCAACTGCTTCTTTACCTCCATTGCTCATACCTTGTGCAGCCATTTTAGACGTTGTTCTCTACCAAAGATTTTAACACCTAGAGTTAAACATGACTTTGTCCTCGAAGAGGTGTCCTCCAGTTTTGCACAAAAAGAATTGCTCAAAATGAAGTCAACTAAAGCCACTAGTCTCCATGGAATTCCTGCTCTGTTATGGGATGCCGCAACGATACTTTATAAATTCATCAATTTCTACCTGTATAAATACCATTTGAAAGGAAAAGTGCTAAGGTAACTCCAATTTACAAATCTGGAGATAAGAGCGACCCAAATAACCATCGCCTAATCTCAGTTCTTTCCTTAATTTCTAAAATAATGGAACATGCAATTCAATCGCAGCTTGTGGCTTTTCTTACAAAAAACAGTTTCTTGTCAGTACATCAATCAGGATTCTACAGGAAACACTCCACTGAAACTGCTACTGTACACTTTGTTGACCACATCTTAGAACAAATGGATAAACAGAGGATAACTGGATCCACTTTTATAGATCTAAAAAAAGAATTTGACCTAGTGGACCACCACTGTCTGCTGTATACACTAGAACATTATGGAATTAGAGAGAAAAGTCTGAAATGGTTTGAAGATTATCTTACTACTCAAACATAGAAAGTCATATACAACCAAGAAGTGTCATCCAGTTTAACTATCAGCTATGGAGTCCCCCTAAGGATCTACATTGGGCCCAATTTTGTTTGTGGTATACATCAACAAGCTCCCTCAAAGTCTGCTAAAGTCATCAATTGGCATGTACGCTCAGACAATACGTCTATCTACTATTCTGATTCCAGCACAGATATCATCAAGCAGGTTCGACAAAATGATCTAAACAAAATCGAAAAATGGTTAGCAAGCAACAGGCTCATACTCAATCAAAATAAGCCTAAACGGATGCTGTTTGCTACAAGGCAAAAACTGAACATTGTCCAGACCATGGAGTACAACTCCATGGGAAAGAAATTGAAAGAGTATCAAGAATTGGTTACTTAGGGGTTACATTAGATGAGAATCTCTCAGGGAACAAGCATGTAGAATTGATTTGTAACAAAGTGAGCAAGCATCTCAGCCTGCATATGACCTTTCCTCACCCTAAAAGCTGCTAAATGAGTGTATAAATGTTTAACACAGCCGATGTTTGATTACACTGATACAGTATGGGGTGGGCTGTCAATTGGATGCAGTAAAAGCTTGCAACGTCTACAAAATACGGCAACACACATAATACAAAGGAGGGCAATGACCGAAGAAGCTTTCAAAATGTTAGGGTGGGTTGATTTGGAAACACAAAGGAAAGCCCACAAATGCATCTTAGATTTTAAATGTCTAAATGACTTAGTTCCTCCATATTTATCACATTATTTTATTAGAAATTGCACTATTCACACTTACAAGACAAGACAAAGGAATGACATTCACCTACCGAACACTAAGTTAATGCTAGGGAAAAACACATTAATTTTAGATTTTCAGGTGTGGTTCATTTTAATGATATACCTGCATCAGTAAAAGAAGCCACATCACTTTACATTTTTAAGAACTCTCTTAGTTTTCATTTTAGCCATTAGTTTTCTGCTAATATAATACTTAACTCCTTGTACATAACGTTGTGGTACTTTTTAAATTCTGAATTTTTTATCATGTAATTTTACACAGGGCCCCTTTTGATACCAGAAAATGGCTGATGGGGCTGATGGGGCAAAACAAAGATGACTTGACTTGACTTGACTTGTCACAGTCACCCAGATAATACAGACACTTAAACATGTCCCTTTGACACTTGAAACAAGTCCCTTTGGTACCTAGATTAACTGGTTTCCACTGTAAGAAGATTGACTAGTAATCACTTACCTGAGAAGAGAGAACAGCTTTGCAATCATGCATAAGGCATATGTAACATCAGAAGATTATTAACTACATGTATCTGAACACATAACTTTAAAAAGAGCAACCTACCATACACTGAAAACTTTCAAAAGGTATAAGGGAAATTTCCATTTGCAAAGAACATGATAATTCTGCACAAGGATCTGATCCTGAACATGATTTACCCTCTTTGGTATTGAATAACCATGTTC
>Ga0100404_1163071_pt1 | contig 12900 bp, 9 predicted proteins | sample Orb8nscriptome_FD_81152 | JGI IMG/M metagenome (GOLD analysis project Ga0100404, IMG submission 81152) | Coral microbial communities from Puerto Morelos, Mexico - Orbicella 8 C A metatranscriptome (Eukaryote Community Metatranscriptome) | ecosystem: Host-associated > Invertebrates > Cnidaria >... | reverse complement strand
GGACGGTGTGCTGTACAGGACGGTGTGCAACAGTGATGGCTAGCCAAAACAGCTTCTGGTAGTACCAAGTGCCATGCAGAGTGAAGTCCTGAAGGCAGCCCAAGTATGTTTCTTTAGTTGTGCTATAACCACAGTTACTAAAATGCATTAGTGGAACCAGGGTTTTGCGGTTGCCTTTCATCAAGTTATTTTTAACACTAAAATTTAGCTTATCACCTTAGGATAATTAAATTATGCAAAGGAAATCCTTTCCTGCATGTTTCACTACAGAAGAAGTGGTTAAGTTGCCTGTATTTCAGTTTAGTTTTGCGAACTGAAAAGATTACAAGAAGAGGATAAAGGTTGAACTTGCTTCTAGCAAGGTAAGATCAATTAGTTTGTTTACTACTGGTTAGCTTTTTTGACCTTGTTAATCACTGGACTATTGTAGTCTCTCTAGCCCATCATTTATGTATTATTTTGCTCACACTTCAAGCAGATTTAGTTTGTTTCGCTATAATTTCACTATTTTGTTTGCTGTTAGAATTAGGTGAATTCTCTCCATTATTTTAATTTTACGAGATTTCTTATTTGTTTTTAATGGTAACATTCTTTCTTCACCTATGCTGTAAGTTGATGATTGCAGACTATGCTGTACATCACTGGAAGTTCTTCCTCTAGTCCTTTGAGTTCGCTTCTGTTTCTCCCAGTTAAAATTGTGTTGCTGTTTGTCAAGGGCAAGAAAGCCTTACATTTAGGTTTTAGATTTAGACCACAAACTAGATAATACTTCAACGAAAGTCTGGATCATTCTTCTGTCAGCACTTTTGGCCAGAAATTTGCATTCTTTCAACTGGTGTTGTACAAACCCTTCTGGAGAACAAATGGAACTGATGTGAAATGCATCATGTGGGGCATGAAAAACTTGCACTTGCTTGATGGAAAAGCAGACGGTTGCTCGAAGTGGTTTCTCTCTTGCTTGGTGTAGGAAAAACTGACTGCTCGCAGGGTAAAACGTTACTTAAATATGAAGCATTTGTGATAATAGCCTTTTAAAGGCTTTATAAGTTATTGACACTATCATAATGAAAGAGAAAATACTGGTAAAACGAAATATATTTATGTAGTTGGTCGCTTTGGAAGGTGCAGATGACATGCTTAGAGTTTCAAGAATTAAAGGAGTTCGCACAAAGTATAGGCACTGGAAGACAGAAAAGGGATAATGCTTGAATAATGAAGGAGGATAAGGATTGAGAAGGCTTACACATATTTAAAACAACAAACTGTTTCGATTAAGCCAAATTGGCTGGGTCTTGCTCATCTGATTTTTGAGAGCATGGTTCATTGATTTCTTTCTCTATCTTTCAGGGAAAACAGGAATTCACTGTAACATTAGGGAGCTGACCATGGAGGCAGCCCAGGCGGTTCACACGTTTGGGCACCTAAAGGGGGTTGTCATTCATGATGACACTCTCCTCAGAGACCTCATTAGTAAAGATAAGGGGACAAATTAGATCGAGCATCTAATCCAAGTATGCAGCTGGTGTAATTCTGCAATGGATTTCTTTCAAGTTGTGAAACTTCCTAGAGTGCACAATGCCCAGTGGATAGTTTTCCTCTTTTAAATGCCTGTTCAATGGCACTCTGCATGATTTTAAGGGATTCCAGCTCGTTCTGATTTCTGTTTCTTTGTACTCAGAACCTTGTCAAGTTCTTGTGGCACCATTTGTTTCAAGATATTTTAAGATGGTGGTACTGGCACCAGCTTTGGAAGATGTTCATTCATTCACTGTTTTGTGGAGAGGGGCATATTTTGACTTTGTTTATTCACAGCGACCGAGTTGAGCTCCTGTATTGCTTCGGTTAAAACTACAGTCGAACCTCGATTATCCGTACCTCGATAATCTGGATTTCTTGATTATCCAACTTTTTCTCTAGTCCCAATTTTGTCATGAATATTTATTAGTCATGATCAAGATCTTTTTCATATATTTTTTCTTTTCAGTATTTCACATTTCATATATTTTTTCTTTTCCATTTTCTTTTCAAATATAAAGCATTGAAACGTGCAGCCAAAAAACAAGTTTGCTTTCCTGTCAACGAGCAAAAGCAGCACTCGCACACGTCGTAACTACTACAGAACATTCAAATGAGTTCTGATTGGTTCAGAGTTGCTGTGAGAAAAACTTTTTCGAACTCTAGAGCTGTTAAATGTTTTTAAAGGTGTTTATCATGGATGGAAAGACAGAGCAATGTTGACAATATTATGAAGTTCTACTTTGATATAAATTGACTTACCTCAACATTTTAGGCCAATGTGAAAACATTTTTCATTAATTTTAATTCTTAATTCACACGTGTACAGGTGTTCACAGCGAACAGTGAAGATGTAGACCACATTGCTTTCCAAACAATTTGTATAAGTGTTGTTTCACAATTAAATGTTGCTTTTGTAATTTAATCAGTTTTGTTCTTCATTAATGTTCACATTTTTGATTATCTGGACCCTCGATTATCCAGACTATTTCATCTAGTCCCAACGAGCCTGAATAATCACAGTTCGACTGTAGTGATCACTGAGAATGGAGCCAGGATGACAAGAAATTCAAGTTTCATTTTGCTCTCTTTTTCCCTACTACAAAGCAGGGGATAATGTCATGTCATCACAGCCATTGTAAAAGGGTCTGAGAGCTATAGCACCCAACATTTGCAGTCCTTGGTGTAAGATAGCCAAAGACAACAGATGGACAATGGACTTAATCTGGGTCATTACAACACTCCTCCTGCAACTTAATACCGCAGAGGGGATGAGTAAACTAGCCCAATAAAAAGGATGCAAGAAAAATATTTCTGTGAGTATGAGCCTGTACTTAAAAATTAGAACTACACCATGTTGTACTGGATGAACTTCACCTACTCCTTTGCATAATGGATGTCCTTATCAACAATCTGGTAAAAGAGGCAGTTGAAAGGGACAAACAAAACAATTTTAAATAAAAAAAGATGACCAGAAAGGAAAGTCACATTAAAACAATTCAGTCCACAATTCAATCTTGTGGAGTTTCATTTGATATTTGGGAAAAAACAAATGCACATAGCAAAGGCTCAGGCCACTGCGACTTCACCAGTCCACTTGGAAGTGGCAAGAAAAAGCTTCTCACAGACCTTACACGATAACTTAGCACATGCATACAAAAACATACACGCCAGACTGTGATCTAATCATGGAATGACCTTAACGAACTTTACATCATTACAAACGGTGACCTGACTCTCAACACAACGAATCGGTACCTCATCAAAGCCAAGGACTGGATCAATATGTCACTTAAAGATGAGCATTTGGAGAGGAGAGAGCAGATGTGACACCCTGCACATACTATCTTGTTCACCATATTCCTATACATTATTTACTGGGCATGAGGTTGGAAACATAATGACATGGCAGGGAAAGGAGAAATCCAACAAACAAAATGTGGTGGCTGATGTTTTAAAAATGGGACTCTAATGAGGAAGTCTTGCACTACTGCCGTCCATAACCACAATAGAGAAGTCAAGGGGAGTGTTGTTGCCTACATGGCACACAGCAAGTGTACAGCATATAAGAATTACCATCTAGTTCAGAAGTGTGGAAACTCTGATTTTCCAGCCAGGCAGTTAGTTTCCATTATGCATGAAAGTTGATCTAGTGAAAGAAAAGTTGACCCTGAATCTTATGATGAGCATGACTTAACACCTTCATCACCTCTACAGCAGACCTGGACAGAAGAGCATGAAGCAGTCCAGGACGTTTCTGCAGACCTAAATAAGCCACCAGTCAGTAACAAAGAGAGGTATCAGCACTTAGGCAGACCCATCCCCTGCTTAAAACAGAAAGTGACAGATAAAATAAGAGGGCTGTGTTCCACACAGATCAGACAGTGAAGTAATCAGTGGTAAGCACTGAGGAACATGCTGCAGTTGTGGTTGTATGCAAACACTCTTGATATTAAAGCCACTTTTGAAGACTTATTTACTCTTGTGGCTATTGTATTTGATACACTTTATGACTACAATGAACTGTTTTTGAAGGATTTCATTTTGAGCTGTGAATTATGAAATATGATTTCTAAATCCTCACAGTATTTCTATCACATGTGAACGGCAGTCTTAAAATTTAAAATGTTAATCAAATGTTCAAATCTTATTGCCAGTTTGAATATTCAGATGTAAGATTTAAGGGCTGACTTTGTCAGTTGGTAAAAGATAAATAGCTCCAAAGTAGCATGTTTAGTTAAAATATGAGGTTTTCTACCTTTCTAACAATGCTATTGTACTTACAGCCTGTAATTTGCAACTTTCAGAGAAAAACTTCAACATTCTGTTCAAATGTCGGAAGTTAAAGAGGAATTTAACTGTTCATTTCAAAATGGTAAATTGTGTTCCCAAGTGACTCAGAATGGCTGTAACAGTTATCTTGATAAGTAAAACTGTGGATTGCGACCAAAGCCATTTGACTGTGAGTATTATTCTTTTAGAGGTACTCCAATTGAAAGTAACTGATACGGGTCTCCGTGGGACATTAATTACGCACGGAAGAAATTGTAGCTACAGGAAATTTTTGGGAAGCATGGGAACAAAAATATTTTAGATCAAAATCTAAATGTATGATGTGTTAATGTTACGATTACTTGTGGCTGCCTATGGTGGTGGAACAATCATTGACCTGTTTTTCCAGGTAAGCTTGTAGGCATGGTAAATTTCTCCATGTCCATCTTCCTCTTATTATTAACACATGAATCAGTTTCAAAAACATTATCAGTTCATGAGCTTTCAGCTGTCAATCTACAGCCTTTGACAGATAAAAAATGGAATGCAAAATAAAATATATGCAAGAAAAGGCGAGATAAAAATAATAAGAACAAAGGCAAAGTAAAAATGTGTAAATTAGGTGACTACTGTTTTGTTACAAAGAATACTATACTGGTTTGGAATTGCCTTAGCATTATTGTCGGCATGCTTGGTAGCAGAGGTGTGCCAAGCCTCCAGTTTTTCTAATGTGAAAAGAGCCTTTGTCAATGACACTAGAATTATCAAAATCTATGCAATGGTCAAACAACCACGCATGCTTTGCAATGTTTGATCCTTTAGCACGTTTTGACTTTCCTGATATGTTCTTTCTTACAAGTTTCGAAACACCGGCCAGTTTCTCCTACATAACACCAATCACAATCGGCACAGGATATTTTTATAAATCACGTTGAGTTGATGTTCAACAGATGGTCTGAATTTGGGAGAAGGAAATTCTTGTTGCAAAGTCTTGAATGGCTTATTTACAACTTGAATGTTGTGCCTTCAAAGAATTCTTGTTAGTGGTTGCATGACACTTTTGATGAAGAGTAGGACTGCAAAGCTATTAGGATTCTCTTGAGGCAGAGCCCATTTAAAAAAGCTGCAAACTAATTCTTCCGGTGTCGGGATGGCCTGTGTGGGTGGTTTGGAAAATTTCTGCTTTAAGATGTTGGAAATAACATAGGAGGAACACTTGTTAACTCGTAGAGCATCAGTGACATGGTTGATTTCAGTATTCTTCCCTTGTGATGTACTAAGGAGCTCATGTTCTTTTTTGAAATATTTTAGCCAGCGAACGTTTTATCATAATTTTGATTGTCTCATCCTGACTGTGCTTCAATCTTTAACTAGATGTTTTTGCTGCGTGTGCCCAGGCAGTCTTAAGGCTTGCAGACCCACCCATTCCAAAAACGCTTAATATCCTTTAGTGTTGGTCTACCACGAATGGAGTGGTCATTTGTATGTGATTTCATCGCCCTAGAAATCATGGAATCCGTGCTAACTTTTCACGATGACAACCTCTGTAAAGTCCACGTGCAGTATGCATGCACAGGTGTTGCATGCGCTTTAGAGACCAGACGGTGATTTGTGACTGAACGAGGGGAAAAAAGAGAGCGGAAATTTAAACCTAGGCCTCACTGCCTGGGTAATTATCAGTTCAGTCAAAAACAACATCATCACATACCTGAACAACATGAAGATGGAACACTTCCCTTTCTATGTAACAGAACTTCAGTCATAATCAATTCAATTTCACACAAATATGGACAGCGCAGATACACCAGGGCCGAAAATTAACTCCAGTGCTTGGTGGCCTACTGGGCCAGTTTCCTCACTTTCTTAGTCACCCAAGGTCAATATTAAGTAGCCAGGGATTTCCACTATATTTACAGGAATGTGTGCTGATCAGATTTTAACGCTAAAAGAACTCAAAAAATCCACGTGCACAGCTGTCATTTCCTTGGAAATAGAAGAAAAAACTGCATCTTCTTCAAAAACCAACCACTGTCTCTTATATGATGCGAGTGTTCGATACAGCGGCCATTATTATTTTGAGTACATGTAATATTTTCCACAGCTTATCATTGCAAGTTGGTTGCAGTTTTCAAGGTAAGTTATTTTCCATTTCTAAATTGCTTTGCATCGTTTTTGTTACATATTATCATTTTTTCCCTACTACCCTCAAGAACTGTGTACTCTTTGTTACTTCACTTAGATCTTCGTGAGAAAATTTCTCCGGCGATACAAGATTTGCTTTGCTCACAAAAGCCATTAACTTATCCAGGCTCGGCTCGTGTTCAGTGTGGATTGTACGGGAGAAGTATTCACTTTCGCAAGCACTCACATTCTTTACACAAACAAGTGTCAGTATTGGACTCTACTGTTATCACTTAAATCGTATACATGTACTTTTACTGTGTAGTCATTTTAAGCAGCTGTGAATGCAGTCAAACTGCGGAACTCACATGTACTGGAGCTGTGTGTTTACTTCATGGCAATATTACCTGCAAGTATGAGGACATCAATTGAACAATACCGGTCGCGGAAGCAAAGGATGCCTTATCACATGTTCAATGGGGATAGATTCTTACCACGTCTTAGCTAAATGTGTTTTACTTGACAACATTGAAATTCTGGACATGTACAGAAATGATGGGCTAAATTTTGTCAACATCTTATTTCTTGTAAGGGGAAGTGAATGATGCGGAGAACAATCCAGGCCCTTCAGTATTTAAAAACACTAATCCAACAACCTCTGTGTCTGCTGGCCACAAGTCAAGGAACTGACAGAAGCACACTTTGGTGAACGTTGGTAAGCAGTGTGTTGCAAATTATGTTCGCTTGATTTTGTTAAAATTTACAATAAAATAGAAGACACTGTTCTCAGAATATGCTTACTGGATCGAGCCTATACAATTCTACGAGATATTAATTCTCTACAAAAAATGTGTATTTGCCGTCAACTTTTACAATGAGGTTAACTAATATTCCAGGAATAGTTTTGATTTTTGACAGAATGTACATTCAATGCAACAAATGCAATTTAATACATCGTTCATTATTCTTACTCTTGACATCAAACAATGCCCAACCTATGTCTCTTAGAAATTCACTTGCACAAGCTTTTTCAAATAATTTTCTCAAACTCATCAATAACTCATCAAGTTTAAACAATGTAAATCATAACTGTGATGGTGTTTGGATATCTGATTTTATTTGGCATAGATGTTGTAATTTTAAGTCACCTTTTTTCCTTAGTTTTAGTTTCAATTGAGAGGATAGGTGTACTTGTGTATAATAATAGTGTGTCAAACACCGAAGACCACATTTCATCACATTTCCAACACCTCAAATTTTGTCAAATATTCTCAGCTGTGTGTTATATTTTAAACACTCTTCTTCATATTTGGCGATGTGGTTAAACACAGCTTTAACATATTTTTAATTTAACTTCAAGGATTTGCATGGGATACCCCTTTCATTTGGGATATACACTCTGGTCAGCATTGAAGAGCTTAAAAACCTATTATATTTGCAATTGTCTTACTCACAAAAATGGACTGGTCCTTTCAAAATGAAAGGTGTACTGCACATGTCTTGATTTGTGGTTGTCAAACTGATATGCAACAACTTCAACACGACCAGGAATGTGATTACAGTGAATGAATTTGTGTACAAGAAATCCTCCTAAAAAAGCTGATAACAGTTACATCATGTTCTTCAAACAACATTTAATTAACTTCCCACTGTGAATAGCATGATAAAAAATGTTACTATCTTATTGTATTTTAAAACAGATCCAACTGATTAAAGTAGTATTGGGTTTGACAAAACAATTACAACACCTACAATGAGAGACATCTGTAACAGGTCATGTGAGCATAAGAACCTGGTAAACCAGAGTGAGGCACACTGAGCAATGTGGAACACTCCTTTAGACATAATTTTGATGCTTGTCATGTAGCAATGACTTTTTATCAAGTTCCAGCTGATAAACCTGTACTGTATACTTTTCATGTGAGTTGTTGGAAGCTCTATTGAGTGTTTTAAATGCGCCCAAAAAACTTTATTATTATTATTATTATTGTTATTATTATTATTACACAACTCTTTATACAACTGTATGCTAACAGCCACTTGAAGATTAATATTGAATCCAGAAACAAACATGGATGCACTCTTCTATCCAGAAATTATTATGCAAACTACTAGTCAATCATCAACATATACTATTAACATCACAAGGATCTACATGTATCAAAAGAAGCATACAGACTGTATGAACAATATGTTTTTTTACATTGTTTTAACTGCATTTACAGTAACATTTTACCGCATTTTGCATCATCTTAAAGCTGGCAATCAAAAAAAGAACCTACATCCTGTATGCAAATTGATTATTCTTATTCCACATGACAATATTTCTTTCCAGTCATGACAAAACATATTCAGAGCTTCAGTGGAATTGACACCATTGACAAAGTGTCTATTTGGGACGAACTGTTGAATTCTCAGTTGATGACTTTATAGACCCTTTTCATAAATGGCTGCCAATTTGAAATTCTTTTGTATGTATTTAAATTAGCCTCAGTAAACTCGTTTGGGAGTAAAAGTTCTTTGGAATTATCAACTCAAGAACGAGGTTAGTCGGGCTAATTTTAATACTTACAAAAGAATTTATAATTGGCAGCCATTTATGAAAAAGGTCTATTCTGTAACTGGCTTAGATATCACAGCAAACCCTCTTGATAGTACATGTACAAGTTAATTTGATATCTGTAAACAGTCTTCAATAAAATTAATAACAACTTACCTATGTTGATACCTAATGATCAATATTACCTTATTTATTTCAATGTATACCTTTATCTTTCTAGTGATGGCCTATTCACTTGTAGTACTTTAACTCCTGAATACTGACATTTAAAACTAGCTTTCCAACCGAATGGAATAAAAGTAAATCTAAGCCCACACAAGTACGCTTTGTGGACCTTTTTTTCCATTGAAGGCAACTTGCAACCAGAGAGAAATCTCCACATTTTGTTGTTCTTTTCCTGCTGATTTAGTTTTCCAAAACTGTTGTGCATGTGAAAGCGACAACATTCAATACAGACAGCAAGGTACTCTGGGAAAGACTGGAATCATGTGGCAACAGAAAAATCAAAATGGCATCTCACGTATTGGTTCTAAAAGTTCACAGAACTCGGAGAAATTGGAGTCAGGGGAAAGAAAAGAAAAGTAGTCCAAATAAACAACTTGTTCTTATATTTTACTTCAAGTTCATACAGTGGAACCCCTTTAATACGACCACCTTTGGACAGTGGAAAATTGGTCGTATTAACGAGGTTGGGTCACATTATGATGCAGCACGCCTTAAACATGTATTGCACATGAATACCTTTAAGTCCATTATAAATCAACCTTCTTAATATTATTCTTCAACCTTACAACCTTACAACCTTGTGTGGAGGCACAACAAGTGCACTCAACTCCGGAGCGAGTGGTCCAGGTTCAAGCCCGGCCCGAAGACACTGTGTTGTGCTCTTGGGCAAGACACTTTACTCTAACAATGCCTCTCACCACCCAGGAGTATAAATGGCTACCGGCAAATTCCTGGGGAAACCTAACAAACTGCAGGGGAGTGACATGCGATGGACTAGCATCCCGTCCAGAGGGAGAAGAAATACTCCTAGCCACTTCACGATACAGAAACCGCCATAAGCTCCAGCAGCTATGAGCCAGTCAGCTCCAAGGCTTCACTTTTTCTTTTTTTACAACAGCAATTCATTGCAACTGAACAAAACTGATTCCATGAAATCCGAAAAAGCAATGACGTCTTTCAGTTCCTCAACAGGATATGGCCTCTTGTGAAATGTCCATTAGAGCCTTTATCTGTCAGATTGTGTCTGCCTTCATTCAGCTTCCTCACTGGTCAATTTAACCGGTCGTATTAACGGGATAATTTTATAAAGAACACAAGGACCGAGCACTCCAAAAGGTGGTCATTCAATGTAATAATGGGGTTTTCAGATAGGAGAATGAGTGGACTTCTGCCCAGGCCATAAAAAAAGTGGTCATAATAAAGGGGTGGTGGTTGGGTGGGGTTTAACTGCAATGGCAATACATTAAGCTGAATTTTTAGTCGCCCAGTTACGTTTAAGTTGCCACTGGCGACCTGGCGACTGCCAAGTTTCAGTCCTGGATACACAATGACGGTTTCTGGACCTGAAGCCAGCTGGAAAAGGAAACCACTTTGTGAAACTGTTCAATCCACATTAAAACCCTTTTTTGAATATTTCACTCATTTTCTTTTGTTCAGGGGACTGGGAACCAAACCTTGGCCCTCAGCCAACCGTGACAGAGAGGGACTTTGAGGGTGTCGAGATAGCCATTTTGTTGGTCATGTGGGCAAAATCTGCCTTCTGATTGGTTCATTCAAATTTTCCTGCAATCTGACCGGTCAACAGCCATAGCGTTGCACTTTCGTCCCGCATGGCAGACACCTTTTGACCAATTGTACATGTCGTTGTTTCTTCCAATGAAAATGCGTTGTGATCGTGTCCTCAGATTATTTTACTAGGGGACGGCACGGTGTTTGCCAGGTGAAAGCTCGATACCCATTGATTGTGACTTTTATCGTAAGGGTGTTTTACCGGATCTTTCTGCAGGTTCCGAATCACATTTACAGCTGCCTTTGAAGCTTAATATTGTTGGTAAGAAGCTTTGTGAAGTGTAGTGTATTGTTTTATGTTGTCTGTAGTAATGGAGTGAGTAATTTTAAATGGCTCAAGTTAATTACGAAGCCATTTCGACATGTTCATTAGCAATCTAAGGCCCAGTTCAGATGCCGAGCTTTCCATGAGCCGAACCAAATACATTGAATTAAGTACATGAAAAGTTTGGCATTTGAATCAGTTAAGAACAGCTATTTGAATTTGGAACGTTCTTCCCGCCTAGCTCAGCCGGAAATTTCGGCTTTGGAACGGCTTTGATTCAGACGTCGAACTTTTCATGACCCGAACCTAATGCATAAATTATTATAACGTATTTTACAAGCAGTTTTTACGTTGCCTGAAAATTGCTGACATTTTCGATGTAATTTGGTTTAAACTAAACAAAGTTCGGCGAACTGAAGTTCAACGTCTGAATCAACAGGTGTAGTTTTGATAACTTGGGTTGGTCCACATTCAAATTAAGTTCGGCTCATGAAAAGTCCGGCGTCTGAACTGGGCCTAAGTATTGTTGATCGTGTTGCTTTCACGCGGCACGAACTAAGCTGGTACTAGTTTGTATAGTCCACACTGTTGTGTTTTGTATTTTGCAATTAAGATCTGCTTCCGTCAAGGGCATAGAGAAACGCTGTCATGCCGACAGAGCAAATTTTCACTCAACTTATTACGAGGCAATGTTTTTTAGACACCCAGTGTATATAGTCATCATATGAGGCTGCTTCAAGAAGTGCTTGCCTAGGTTTCCTTTCCTATATGCGCGGCTGGTCCAATTAGTACATAATAGGGATACATGCCAATGCCTTGTCATGTCTTCATTAGGTGGCATTACCATTATCTCTTTGTGTCAGCTCTTGTGTGAGGACCATTGCCATTCTTGTTATCTTCTGGGGAATTTATTCATGTTTTTGGATGCTTAGGTTTTTTGTTTTTTTAATGTAAAAACAATTAAAGAAGGGGAAAACGGTTTGTTTATCTAATTGCATTTTTGTTCTCAATGATGTCTTTTAGCACTTGGTAAATATGATGTAGTTCTCACCAGCTAAACTTTGCCACTAGAGATTCAGTCTGTTCTGTTTTGGTTTCATTGTCAGTTGAACAAGACTTTAAAAACCTAGGTCTTGATAAGATAGTCTTACTCTTGCAGTTGTTTCTGATTGAATTTTGTTTTCTTTTAAATTTCCCTTTACTGAGGAACAGCTTTTAATCTACAGGGCTGTGTGTTACTTTAAAACAGTCAGTCTAACTTAAAACATAATTGCATTTGTGTGATTTTGTGTTTAATAATAATGCTTTGAATTTCTGTTTTTGCAGTAATGGATGATCATCCTGGGTTGGACGAGGGAAAACATACACAAACCAAAGAAAGTCTTAGTAGAGAAGGGACTAGGGATGGTGAGCATCAGCCCTTACTATGATATGTATCAGTTGCCATGTGTTGATAACTTTTTTAGAGTTGTGTCTTGCCAAAATAATTCATTTTTTTGTTACCTGTACGTAAATGGTCTTAATTGTAATGGCAGCACTTTCTCAAGAATTTTAGGGCTTATGTCCTAACTTATATTATGCTTCAATATCTGGTTACCTTATGAGTTTTCTCTTGTACACTAAGTACTCCGGGTGTCTGGAAAACTCGAATAGCGAATAGCGAATAGTCGCGAATAGCGAATAGTCCCGAATAGCGAATAGTCCCGAAGAGTGCGAATAGCCTCGAATGATGCGAACAGTGGCGTACAGTCGCGAAAAGTGGCGAATAGTGACGAATAGTCGTCAATAGTCACCGCTTTAGATCTAATATCCAGCGTTAATTAATTATCCAAATAAGCAACAGAATTTCAGTGAATTTATTACCTTTTCTTCT
>Ga0100404_1237234_pt1 | contig 13183 bp, 3 predicted proteins | sample Orb8nscriptome_FD_81152 | JGI IMG/M metagenome (GOLD analysis project Ga0100404, IMG submission 81152) | Coral microbial communities from Puerto Morelos, Mexico - Orbicella 8 C A metatranscriptome (Eukaryote Community Metatranscriptome) | ecosystem: Host-associated > Invertebrates > Cnidaria >... | reverse complement strand
AAAAAAGCGGAAACGGCGAGTGCTCTTCACCAAGGCGCAAACATACGAACTTGAAAGAAGGTTTCGACAACAACGATATTTATCCGCTCCCGAACGAGAACAGCTCGCCCGGATTATCAACTTGAGCCCGACGCAGGTGAAAATTTGGTTTCAGAATCATCGGTATAAATACAAGAAACAGAGCTTCGAGAAAGGAGTGATGAATGAAGGAGCTCCTTTGTTCACTCCAAGAACTGTACCAGTGCCCGTGCTAGTACGAGATGGCCAGCCTTGTCATGGCGGCACGGTCAATAATTTTGGATATTTACGTCATGATCCTACGGACTTCTATCATTTTCCTCCAGTAACTTCATCTTACATCGCTCCAAGCAATCCGTATTGGAACTGGTAGCACAAACATTCAATTACAACGTGTGTTGTGCGAAGAAACCTAGAACAATGCGGGTCTCTCCTTCAAGCAGGCTGTCACGATGAAGGCTACAAAGTCAATTGTAAGCTTATATGCCAACATTCTCAAAATCCTTAACTCCAAAGAACCACTTTATTTAAATAATCGTACGCTTTGCTCTGGATGTAATGGTTTTAGTTTATATTCTAAGAGTTTTCTTTGGAGTCGCGTCAACGTTGCGTTTTCGTGTGACTCAACAGCTGTTCGATGTCCTTCTCGAGTGTGATTTGAAAACATTTTGTTTTGAGCTTTTAAAAACTGTAAGTAGCCAGATTTTATAGGAAACAATTTTATAGGTTTTTCTTTAGCGCGAAAAAGTTTGATTTTGTAGTTATTTTTTATATTATAAGTTGCTAGGTAGCTTTAAAAATTGTTCTTAATGCTTTTAGTAAATGCACGTCTGAAATTAAGACGATAGTGATAAGGGTTCATCATTCTTCAAGGGATAATCCTTTCCAAGCCAAACTTAAATTCTAATTACAATTCTTCTCATCCTTACTAAAATGCTGGTTGTTTGAGCTTGGCATAAACGTCAACGGCTATTAGTTCGCTCTTTCTCAGTAAAATCGTTTCACATTACCGCACGAATTGTCAGAAAACATTACAACCGCAATGGGACACGACTGGATGAATCAAATTTGACAACGCGATGTTTGGCAAACAACACGTCTCGTTCTACTTAAAGGATTTTATGAGATGCTCTCTCGCACCTGAGTTGACAGGACTCTCGCACTAAGAGTTTTGCTTTTGTGAAATCAAACAAGCAAGGAAATTCTGTCATTAGGGCATCAGTACCAGTTTGTTTCCCTCTTGAGGTGAAAATCAGGAAAAGGTTGTTGCTGGATTGAGTCATGTTATGAAGCGGAGCGTATGAATGCCATAATTGATTGTCGTTCGTGTTTACTCGATGAAAAAAGAGGAGGGGTTTCTGTAATTTCCAAGAATGGATCTTTAGCAAATTGAATCAACGTTCGTTTGCTTTCAGATTAGGCAAGAAATAACAGAGACGTTTATAGACAACAAAGAGAGACGCTTCGTTGCCACAGAGTTTGAGCAAATTAGAATACGTTATCGACTTTTAAACACGAAAAACTCTCATTGTAGCGGAGGGATAGCACGTTGTTCAAAAAGCTAAACTTTGTTGCTTCAACGCTTCAGTTTTCGCCTGGTATTGGGACAAAGACCTTGTTAATGAAAGAAAAACGCAATAAATCGTGAAGAAAACACTATGAATAAAACATTAATCCACTATTTCACTTATACCTCTTTGTTCAAAAGTGTTAATAAATTGGGGAAACAAAACCATTTGTTGGGACGAGTGTTGAGTGTTAGCAGAGTTATGAATCCTCCTTAGTAAGAACAATTTTTAATCACTAGTTTTCTTCTTCAAGTCTACATTCGCCGTGAAAATCACTCGCCTTTTTTAAATTAAAAGGGTTCATGGTTTCTGATCCATAAAAAATTGCTTTCGTCAAGATATTCACTTAACAAGAGATTCGGGTCGGTTTGACTTTTCACCGCAGCTTGCTGGAATAATAATCTAAAACAGTCGAGAAGCTCGGGCAACCATCCTTAAATTTGACTCTACCAGTAGTTAAGAGACATCTACAATCGATATTTCTTCGGTGCTATTTTTAACGAACAATAAATGTATGTATTTATACCCCCTATAGTTGCACCCTAGTTGTGAAAGTTATCCAACACAAATGTACACAAAAACTTTCAAATAAAAGAAACAAAGGACAAATCGTGTTTTCATCTCATTAAAAAAAAATTGAAGACATGGCAGTCCCCAAAAACCCATTTGCAAATGAGTTTTCAGACTCATTTAGTATTTTTTAACAGCTTATTTTTTCGCCCTCGCATTCCTGTGAGCCAGTCGATTTCCTAAGGTGTAATAAAGAAATGCGACAATTTATAGCAGTTTGACAAAAATTTATTGAAGAATTATCCGCGAATAACTCAACAACCGAACTAAAAATTCAATAAACTCCATATCTTGCTCATAGAATTATATCGCTCCAGCCGGTCGCTAGCTGTTTTCTTTACAGAGTAACTGGAGAGGGCTCTAACGTTCAAATAAATAACTCAGTAATGTTTCGAAAAGTACGGGAAGTACTTCTCTATTTGATCGCGACTTGATGTCTGCGAAAATATTCCCGCGAACGTTCGCTGAAGACATTGTCGGCACTAAAATTAAGACATAGACGCAAAATGTGTGTTTTTTTTAAATGAATTATGTGCAGTTAGAGATGCGTAAAACGTACGATGTACAGGTGACAAAAAAAAGTTTGTCTATAAAAGGACCATCATAATTGTACTCGCTAGCTTAAAGTTAAGGCAACTGAACTGTAAATTCCTCGCGACTTTTTGATGATAATTTTCAAGTCTTGGCTATGAGTTTTCTTCATCATTTGATCTACAATTCATTCACTGGCTTTCGGCTTTTATTTCCCTTTTAGAGGCCACCAGCCACACACAGCTGGTGGCCACAGATAAAACCGGGGAAAAAGCCGCGAAAAAAGTGCGGGATTTTGTGTAAGTGGCTAAAATTTAATGGGTTTTACTAGCAGTAAATGGAATCGCTTTCCGCCACCGTGTGTGCTTAAAACTCGGCCTGTCACGGACAAAACGCATAGCTATTTGTCACAATCTGTAGAGATGGGGATGAAAAGCGAGGCAGCGATGTCAATTGCGAAAGAATTTTCTAACAACAAACTCAAGGGTTTTTCTTTGAGATCTAACGAAGCCACTTCACCCGCTGCAGAATGTCCTCCTTCTGAAGTCTTGAAGGTTCAGTTCGTTTGCCCCGTACGACGATACCGTGCCCAGCCCCGAAACCCTTAAGTTTCATTTTAAGACCAGTTACGAAGCCAAAACAGTACGTTTGTTTATGAATATGGAAGGGACACCCCACTGAGCTATTTTGATGTAAGTATTTATTAATCATGCAAAGGCTAGCAAGAAAAGACTGCTCCTTGGAAAATAAGTATCACCTAATGCCGACTTTTGGCTGCGAGTTTGTGCTCATTTCTCGAGTTCAAAGCCTGCAAGGGTCGAGCCAATTATTAGCGCAAGATGGCAGACTCTAAACTAATGGCTGGCGCGACGAGAACGTTTTAGTAAACTTCATTTGCATATATAGGAGATATAGTCCGAATTACTTTCTTATTCAACGCCAGCTTGGTCGAAAACAGCCGACAACTTACGTTTGTATTTTGGAGCAATACCTTTTTCCTGAAATTAAAACCACTGGTAAAGGCTTAGAGGTTTCTTTAGTCGCTAGGTAGACCGATATATTCAAAGACATTTATCCATATAGTTCTATTGAACTAAAATTGCACACAATTTCTGCCACAACTAACAAATACCCACGCGTTTTAACACGAAAACTACCCATATTTTAACACGAAAACTACCCATATTTTAACACGAAAATTACCATATTCTAACACCACAACACGGATTTCGTCAACAAACACTGGCGCAAGACACTCGATTTACAAAGAGTTCTTTAAGCATTCGACATTCACAAACAAGCACAGGTTCTCTCCAAAAAATTGAAATTGATAGTTTCGAGAATTCATTTTTATTCAAGTGGCTACGAAAAGAACCCCCCTTGATAAGTTATATTGGTTTGGAGGGCTTTAAGCTTACTGTTTGTAGTCGGTACGAGGTTATTCAGTCCATCGATGCCTGGTTGCGGCAACCGTAGTTCGACACTTCATTTTGTTCGGTAGTTGAATCAATCAAATTCAAAACACTCAAAAAAACATGACACCCGTATGTATGTTGTTATCAACCAAGTGCTTCTTTAGTAAATGAATAAAGTTGTTGTATAAACTAAAAAGAACACATGAAAACTGAATGGAAATCAAGTTCCTTTACATACATAGTTGTCAGGGTTCATTGAACAACAGGTCGGCAAGGGACTTCCGTGACTCGCTTAAATCCGGATAGATTTGTCCGGTTACTCTCTGGCGTCGATTCTAACATCCAAAATGAGCTAGCGCAGCAAGAAGAAACGATTTTTCAGCTGCTTAATGAGAATTTACGACTTGAAAGTGTCTTATGGCATGGCCTTAACCTGACCTTATGCATCACTAAGATATTGACATTTCTACGAGTGAAAGTGATCCTCGAAACTACCTCCAAAACCACACCCACGGAAAAATATCAGACATAAAAAGGATAAGTCAGGCGACTTAAAATTAATCCTGTAATCTCTCTTTTTTTTAACACCAACACTGCGGTATCGATTGCACATTTCTTCTTTTGTGCCCCGAAAGTTGAAATGATAGCACTCAATGTAAACAAACAGAGCTCTTACAAATCGCCTTTCTAAATGGAAGACCAAAAATGCGGTATGTTATAAAGCACAAGCAGGCTTTTGCAAAATAAAATGTACATAGCTTTATCTGGATCCTTCAGAATTTTTTCCTGAACGTGGCATTTCCGCTTGATTTCGGATTAGCATTCAAAGGGCACACACACACAAAAGAAAACGAAAGAAAGAGGAAAAATAATTTTCGATGATTGCATTGTAGCGCCATCCAAGCCTAACCTAGTTCACCACTTCGCCTCAAGGCATCCGTAAAAATTCCACCTACATTTCTGTTTAAAAATTTACGCGCTTTTCAATCTCCGTGTTCTTATAGACTGTTCGTGATATACCTGGTTTATTTCGATCTTATTTTTGACAAACAAATGGCATACAGGGCATTAGTACAATTTTAATCTGCTGATAAATCTGCTCCATATTTCAGTGTATATTTATTACTTTGTGGTCAGTGTGTCACAATTCAATGCGGGAAACTCAACTGAACAGCGAAGTAACTGCTCGTATATTATTTCATTGGCGCCAAACTGTCTGTAACCCGCATTCGTTTCAAGAGCCAAGAGCCACCCTTTTAGAAATTCAAAGTTACTTTTTATCACCAAGATTTCTTGCCATTACACTAGATCTGGTTTCGTAACCGATGCCATTTTGACAATAAAGGAAGTCTTAACTCCCCTGTTATCTTCAAGTTTGTATTAATTCTGGGGTTGCAAAAAGCGAACCTTTAATGTAACCACGACGCTTGCCGCCCAGTGTAGAATCCGAAATGATTGAACGGGTTTCTCCAACCGGTATTATAAAACCGCACCGCAGCTTTTCGATCAGATATCTGCGGTAGACATTATCGGTGTTGAGGAAAAGAGGAAAGAGTAAATGCTGAAAAAAGTAATTGTAATGTTCACACGACCTGTAGCAGTTGCAGCTATCTGAGAATTTGACCACTCGGCCAGTGACCTCCACATACGCTAGGAAATGAAGTAAGCTTGTAAGTAGCTTAGCTTGCCACTTGTATGTGCTGTAGCCGACACTATATTTTTGCAAAGCTGAATGGTTCCAAAACAAACCAATTTACAACTAAGAAATTACACCCTCTTGGGTCTCATTACAGGGACAGTTAGAAGTGTAAAAAATTGTCACTCTGAGCAGTTTAAGGGTTCAACGAGCGTTTTTAACAACTCATTGAAATTTTTCTATGGTGATTCAAGACTTCAGCTTAAGAATCACGAAACACGAATCACGGTGGGCTTTCTTTAGCGGGGAATGTCTCGCTTGTGAAACTTTGCCAGTGTTAATCAGAAGCACGTCCCACGAAACTCTTTAGCGACCATATACTTTCCTTAACACGAGAAAAGAAATTCGATCGTGGAGGTGAAACGATTTTCAATTCAAGAGCAGTCATTTTACACCAAACCGTTTCTAAAAACCCGTGAAAAGAAAGCCACTCGACCCTTTACGAAATGTAAATTATGGATTTATTCAGGTCTTGAGAAGGTTTCGGATTACCAGCACTTAGCGTATAATGATTTGCTTTTCAAAAGCTCACGTGGCAGAGCATATAGCGATAAATTCAATATGCCATATGCGCCAAAATGCAGAACTTCGTATCGTATAATATAGCCAGGAAAGATAAAGGAATTAAAAGGATTGCGATAAAGTTAGAGATAAGCCGTTCACTACAAACGAAGTAGGCGCGGCACAGTTTGACAAGGTGCTCAAAACACCTCAACCCACTACCACACTGAGCTAATTTGCAGAGTTGAGGCGGGGAATGAATTCGTACTAGAGTTTTCATGTTTAATAGTACCGGCTTTAACCAGCTGATAAGAAAGAAAGCGCAACCAATATGGCATTGTTTAATGTGGACAGCTGATCTAAGAGCAGTAGCTGAATGTAAACATGGCCGCAATACGAAAATTAAAATGACCACTGTTTGACGCGCTGAAAAAACAAACCATAAAAAAGAAGAGCCGACAAGCGGGTTTGGTTCGCGAAAGTTATGAAAATGTCAATGTCATGAAAGAATTGTGTCAATTGAGGTGCTTGGAACGTGACAAATTCCTTTAAGGCCTGTGGCCTTTTCTTTTAGCTGAATGAGATGGCCGCTCGAGACTCGCGCATTTCCATTGTGCAAGAACTATACCGCACTTCTCACTTCTGGCTTCAAAACTGGCTAACGTGCCCGTGTTAAGAACAGAGCTCTTTACACCACTTAGCAGTGAAAAGATTGAGAACAATGTAGCAGACACCAAGCTAAAATGCCTTTTACTACTTTTTTGAGGGACGTGAGCAGTAAATGGTATACAAGCAGCTGAATCAGTGATGGCCGCCGGACTATCTGATTACAGTTGCAGCTGACACAAATATTTCGATACTGCCTTGATCATTTACCCCGCTGCAGTAAAAGTCTAATTCAAGCTTCCTCTAATGAAGGGAATTTAAAAATTGCTTCTATTTTGCATCTTGAGCGATTAAAAATTATATTTCATTAGGTGGTTGTGCGAAGACCAGTGCTCCAAGCGTAAAACGCACGTTCCAGAATCAAACTGGAAACATATTCTTTTATATAAAACTAAGAAAAGGTTTCATTCATTCTCTAAAGCGGTTGATTCTTAGGAGCTTTGAGACAGCCCCCCTTTAGGGGACAGAGGTAAACCGCTAACTGTAATCTCAAATACGATCATAACAAATTAACGCAAGTCTTTTCTAGTGCTGGTATATGAGACCCGCTCGGCTTCCTTTGGTCTCGTATGCTAATGTAAATGGAATGTTGTGCAAGCTAGAATTAACTAAATTTATAATAAAGATGTCATGGGAGGGTTGCAGCTACACATAAATTAATCTGAAGGGATAGAATGTTTTATTCTTTCGGTTGAATTGATAGAAACAAATATTTGGCCTTCTCACACAAGGTCCTTTCGGGCCTTACACGGCTCGACATCATAAAAAATTCAGATCACAATTTAAAATAAGAATTGTAAGACCTACATTTTTTCAGAGAATAAAATATCATAGACTTAAATTGTAAATAATAATGATAGCAATAACAGCGGTAGTCAGCAGTGCAAAGAGAGAAACTGAAATATTTTGCTAAAGATTGTACATGTCTTACTAAATCTTATCGCGAGTTGAAATCTTTAAAGTAGTGTTTGCGGTACGAACTAGTTTCTCCTTGAATTAACAGCAATCAAACTTTGTTTCACTTCAACATTTATTCTGAACTCAACTTCCACCTAGCGTTGATACGGGCGTTACCACAATGGACCTCATAAACATATAAAGATTTTACATCTCGATCGTCACTTCACGGAGTCTGAACTATTTAGGAGAAAAAGGTTTGATCCCTATGCTTGTCAATACAAACGAGCGAAATCAAATGTTTCACGTTATAAATCATTACATTTTCTTCAGCTTTTAAGCTAGGGATTGCTGCTGGCGATTGCACGGCCGCAATAGCACATTGTAGATAGATAGACTATTTACTGTACATCTTTTTGCCACTGATAGGACTAAATCAAGGGATTCTATCCTTGTTAATTATAGACAATTTCTTCATTACTCATGAGGGTTTTTGACGAACTCTAGAGATATACCCGAATGACTGTACTTAGAACAGTGTCCTGAGTTCATCTGAGTAGCCAAAACTGAAGCCATATGTAGGCTGGCACGCTAGTTCATAACAACAACAAATACATAATGACAGTAACCAGTTGCATCTCTGCCTTACCCATTGAACAGACGTTTCCGTCGCGGCCAGCAAATGATCAATAAGCTATGTTCTGATAACATGTTATCTCCAACTTTCTTAGCCGTGGAGGGAATGCGGGACTGAGATGCTGTACGAATACCATGCAACGTTGTGCTACGGGGCCTTGCCAAGATTGCTACACTTTCACCAACACCTCACCCCGAGTACACGATCGCTTACTCCTTCTCAAGCTATAATAATGATTAGAATCACGATTTTTAGAAATATGAAACGACTGAAGCGAGGTACACCGGACGATTATGTTTAATACTGGCCCCAAGGCTCTTAACATGCTTGGAAACCATCCCCATGAAGTTCTTCACTTCAAGTCTACCCAATAAAAATCAATTTTCAGTTTTTTTGGGGGGGCTCGTATCACTTTTCATTTTTCTCCTTCAGATCACAAGAGATAAAACACTTGACAAATACCTAAATTATGAATTCAAGAATAAAAAGAAGACGATCGTAATTTTTTTTTTGGAATATTTTCCTAGCGTGGAAATAACGATTCCCTTCAAGTTGGCAGAGTTTGGAATTGAAAGTAAATAGAGTGATGACTGCTTCCGATCCAAGCGTAATAAGGTTTAACTAAGTAATTAAGACATCAAGCAATATGTCGCTGTATTTACTCGGAACACATTTGCACATACAGGTTCATATCCAGTTGACAAGTTTATCCATTTTGTCCTAGCTTTATCTGCGCAATAAAACGCGTCCTTAGCGTTCGTGATATTTTTTCTATGGCCATCACAACTTTCTGTGGACAGAATTAACTGTGAAGGTTTTCCACTTCCCCTTGTTTCACTTGTTTGTTGATGGTGGCCGATTTCTTGTGAGAACCCGGGATCTGTTCACAATGGAAATGAACACACACCCTGCTATTCAATAATACGTCCAACACTTTTTGTCTGTCTGTCGGAAGCACATTAGAACAAATTAGAACGTTAGGTAAATGGCATATCCCACAACATTGATGTTTCAATACTTGAAGAATCCAAGAGCTCATAAAAGCGTTGGTTGTGCCTTTGTTCCTTGCATGTCAAGTGTCACATTTTTTTTTTCAACTGAATGAAACTGGCGGTCAGTTTGCTTGGGGTTTAATTAGTTTTAGCTCCAGTTCATAAAACTAGTTTGACAGTCAGAGTGCGTGTTTTTCATCTACCGGGCGTCTATAACTCGATAATGACAGCTTCGTTTGTGTTCTGCCACGCGCATCTCGTATTGTTATCCGTGAAATTCATCGATTGAATGAAAACGAATAAAAAGTTAACACATTGCTCGTGTGTGTCACCACAGGTGAGGGAAGGCAGATTAAACAAAGAGACATTTATTACAAACGCGAAACAATTTTAATTCTTCCTCTTAATGAGAAAGTGTTTTTTTGTTTCAGCCGGTTGATTGCCGCGAGAAAACGCGACCCAAAGGTTTTATTTTCACATTAAAACTTCCGTTACCATTTTAATAAAAAAAAATATATGCGATATCCATTTGCTGTAAAAATTTCTGGGCGTTGTCAACGTCTGGGGATAAGTAATTAAGAAAAAGATCAAAGTCAGTGCAGCCAGTTCGAATTGAGAAAAATATTACCTCCAATATACATACTCTCAAAGTGTAAAATTAATTCGAGCTGACAAGTAGAAATGAAAATGCCTATTAAATAACTCTTTATTTTACCTTAAAAATATATTGAGAAGCTGGTTTAAATGACTTGCTGCTCGTATTTCGGACCGTCAGAGAGGGAAATAAATCACATGTTTTTGGTTGAAAAACTGTCCCAATATCAGTCAAGCAGAGGGGCAATTCAAAGTGTCACAAGACAACGTGGATGACGACAGCTGGATTGGAAATAGCTATGTCAAGCGTTTTCATTACAGAACGGCTGTATTTCAGTCTTTTCACACATGCTTGGAGCCTCTTCTAAAAGATAACAGTTATTTTTGATACCACAAGTGCTGGAAATAATACTACATTCGTTGAAGCGCTTAAAACAGACGTTTTTCTAGCAATTATTCCTTTACTTCTAGAGTTAAACTTTGAGTTAATTACTGAAGGCGATTCTAAAATAAAATCTGTGGATGAAACCCTAGTGTGTGACCATTCAAATGAAAGCTATTCAAATGAAAGCTATTGAGCAGTAATTTCATGTGGTGCTGTTTATGATGCTGTACAAGGTGGTTCTAACTTTTAAGCCTGTGAATGAAACCCTAGTGTGTGACCATTCAAATGAAAAGCTATTGAGCAGTACTTTCATGTGGTACTGTTGGTTATGCTGTATAAGGTAGTTCTAACTTATAAGGCTATGGATGTAACCCTAGTGTGTGACCATTTTTATATAAGCTCATGAGCAGCACTTTCATGTGACCCTGTACGCTGTAAAAGGTCACTGTAACATTCAAGTCTGTGGAAAAAAATCGTACTGTGTGACCATTCATCTGGAAGCCAATAGGCATTATTATTATGCTGCACAGGTGGTTTAACTTTGAGCTCTCTGAATAAAACCCTAGTGTGTGACCACGCATATGAAAGCTACCTTACAGACTTTTCATGTGCTGCTATTTAAAACGTTGTACAAGGCGATTCTAACTGGCGTTTGAGTCGTCATGAAACCTCAGTGGAAACTCTTAAGTAGCGATTGCATGCGGTAGTTTTTGCGGTTATGCTGTTCCGTAAGGCGATACTAACATTTGAGCCTGTGGAATGAGCCCTAATGTGTTTACCTTTGTGGAAAAACTTATGCTTTCTTACTTGCAAAGGAACATTTGATTTCTTTCTATTCTAACCTGGATGTTCTTGGGAGTAGAAAGGTCATATGTTTTTTTTTTACTTTTGTTTCACTTGCAATATTGTTTTTGACATGACCTTTTTTCATTAAAAGGAAAGTTAAAGTTTTCATTATCTATAAACACATTTATTGCAGAAGTCTTAAAATAAAGTAAAGAAAGCACCTGAATTCGACCGGAAAGCTTTCAAAGTTTTATTGTAGGAAATTAACTTTCAAATCAGACTCTTAAAAATTATTAGTTGAGTTTGAAAACAAAAGTACAGTGTCACGAATCTCCTTTCGTTCTACCCTTCTCACCTAAAGAATAGCAGCACTGTACAAAACAACAAAGAAAGAAATACATTAAAAAAGTCATCAACAAAGGGTCCGTTTTGTGCGTTTTAACATGAATATTTCACGATTTGTTTTTCAGTAACATCACGTACACAGCATCGACTTGCTAGCTCTGTGTGTTTCCTTGTATGCACTTGATTGAAAACGTCAAAGTGTTTGCTTGCAAGGACCACCCGCATGGTCCACAACAAAAGATGAACTTTATTACAACATAGTAGCTGTCCACGTCTTGACAACTAAATGAGGATAACTTTCTTGCAGTGTTCCAACGTGAATGGCAGATAAGAAGAACTAGAGTTAATTAGTTTCTCAACAAAAGAATGTAACCTAGACGGCCTCCGTCAGGCTGACTGGCATAGTTTCGTTTTTGGGATCCCCGAGATAACTTTCTTCGCGGAGTCGTCTTCGTAGATTTGATTAAATCGAAGTTAGATCTATAAGTCTATACAGTCTAATGATGAACTTTTTTATTGTAATATTTCAAAACCTCACTCTTATATCCGCAGGAAACGATCTTTAAGATCAACTTGTGGTTTTTGTCCGATGGCACAAATTAATCCTAGTTTTAAGCAACTGTTTTACTGCATCTACACGCTTCCTATTTTCTTCTTGTCATTTGTAACGACTAAGATGCCTGTAAAGATTGATTAAGTGATGTGCCTTTCACCAAATCACCAAATCACCAAAGCACCCGTTTTCTCTGACCTCATTTTCTCTAAGATTGGTTGACTTCTAAGGCCTATCATATCACGGGTTTGGTTCGTTATCTTCCTGGGTCGATGGCCTCAATCAGCTATTTGTCTTACTTGACTAATCTGATTCTTCACGATGTTCAATTCATGCATATGTATTGTCTAAAACGACTTGTCTGAACAGTGTAATGGACCCTATTTTAGTCCACGATAACAGAAAATATTTCGCATGCCATTCCAGGAACAGCCTGTAAAGAGGAAAGACATTACGAATGTGATAAAAATTCAACATATGGTGACCACGATGAAAGATGAAATATGGAGTCTAAGATAATAAAAACGAATAAATTCGTCGAATACGTCGAACCGCTTTTAAATATTGTTGTTTTTAACGTTTCGGACGAGACTTTTTTTTTTTATCAAATAACTATACACGGGTTTATGTCGTCTGTGCGGTTTCACATCGTCACACCTCCAAATTTGTTAGGCGACTCGGCACTCAGCCCGAAGCCTGTAATTGAACCGTGTCTACGCGAGGTTTAAAACTAATAGAACTATAGTTACATATCAATAGTTTTGTATTATCTATGATGTATACCTCTAAAGGAACAGCAAAGCCGGCACTAAGCCTAAAGCCTGTAAGGGAACCGCTTAACGGAGTCTGATTGCTACGCGAGGTTTAAAACTAATAGAAGTATAGTTTCATATCAATAGTTTTGCATTATCTATCATGTACGACCCTGAAGGAACAGCAAAGCCGGCATTTAGCCTGAAGCCTGTAACTGAATCGCGCATCGGAGAGTCTTTGCTACGCGAGGTTTAAAACTAATAGAAGAAAAGTTTC
>Ga0100404_1087208_pt1 | contig 13378 bp, 8 predicted proteins | sample Orb8nscriptome_FD_81152 | JGI IMG/M metagenome (GOLD analysis project Ga0100404, IMG submission 81152) | Coral microbial communities from Puerto Morelos, Mexico - Orbicella 8 C A metatranscriptome (Eukaryote Community Metatranscriptome) | ecosystem: Host-associated > Invertebrates > Cnidaria >... | reverse complement strand
GTTCCTTAGCACTCCCTAGCATAAAGAATAACAATACCCCTTGTTGAGATAAGCAAAAAACAGTGGCAGAAATAATGAGCATTCCATAATTATGTCAGCTAAATGTGAGAAACTGTTGGCTGTTTATTTAGGTATTCAATCCTTGTCATCAATCATTTGTTGAGTTTAATTAATTAACTCAAACCATGTAAAGTACAGTTCATAAACACATAGTTGAAATTGTTTTATTCAAATAACTCTTAAAAACCATGTAAAATACAGCACATAAATGCACATTTGAAATTATTTTATTCAAATAACTCTTTTTGAAACAATGTAAAGTACAGCACATAAGCATAATCAGCTCTTTGATAAGTTTCATTATGTAAAATTTCAAGATGAATGAATCAGATAGAATATTGTTATTAAGAGTTGGGGGGGGGGGGGCACTTTCTCCAAATATCCAACAGGGATATGTGCCACCAGTGGTTTGTGACCCTTTCCCCTTATCTAGAACATGTATTCGTATTTGAGACTTTTCCTAAAGCTTATCAATTTCAAGTGCTACAACAACATCCAGGTATTATTTTTGAACTCAAGAGCTTTTAAAATGGGTTGCTGGTGGCAAATATGCACCCAAAGCACTTTCAATACAACCCCAAAATATTTGAGCAGGTTAACAACAATATAGCTCCACTTAGCGACAACAAAACTGTTAACAGAGCAGCTACTCCAACCAAGGCCATCCTGACACAATTTTGTGAAAAATTATAGCAAATGAAACAAAAAAACAAAAAAAGTGCACTTTTCAAACTCTATAAAGAATTTATCTGAACTATTTATTCGAGATAATTGCACTCAATTTGACCATTTTTTTTTTTATTTTATGGTCAGGAAGTTTGTAAAGACTTTTGGTTGGTGGCCTTGGTTAGGTGTTTGACTGTAAATGTCCCAAACTGTTGTTGGGTTTGTCATTGTACCTTTCTGTCCAGCTTGTGACACTAAGAAGATTGCAAATATATGGGTCTAAAGCCCCTGTTTCAGCACTCCTTTCTACACTCTTGTAAATCTCAGATGAACACAGTGAACATTTTTCAGCACTGCATTCCTTGTCTAAGCCACAGTAGCAAACATTTGGTTGCTCAATCTTTTTAGGAACATACACATCTGTGCTCTTGTGGTAGTGAAAACTTGCAGGGTCATATTGCCTTAACCAAGCAGTTGTAATGAAATCATGTCTAAAAACAAGGTTCCACCTTGTTGACAAGGTTGCATGCTTTGCATACTGGCTGATGCGCACGTGTTTAGCCTCCCTCCCTTGCATAGTATTAATGCCTAACCCTAAGCCAAGTTTCCTATACAGGAGGCCTGTGTGATAAGGGATTGCATGACCAATTGTCCAAATTGTTGGTGTTACGGAGTCTAACAGGAGAGAGCAGGCATTGAAATACTGCTTGCAAGAGTCTTTGATTTCCTGCAAGACACCCTCAGTTATTGTGACACAACTAAACCGGCTGATAGCATCTCTTAGCTGAAGGCCAATGAATGCGAGCATGCAAATTTGGAGCTGTTGCTGAGGACTGTCGTCCTCACGCAAAATTGCCTTTAGAATAGACATAAAATTGGGGCAGAACTTTTTTGTCTCTTTCCCTGTGAATCGATAGGAAAGAGATCCCTTCTGTCCTGGGAGCACCACTTTTTTACCTTCTTATACAATCTACTAGCCCCAATTTCTTTCAAAGTGGTAAGATGGGAGGCCAAAGCACTTCCGGGTACATCCCTAACTGGATTAGTACAATTGGGTGCGAGCTTACTTTTGTCATTGGCATGGACAAGCATAAGCTCATGTAATTGCTGACATGCATTATTTGAATTATGCAGAGGCTCAGCAAAAATCTTGTCAACCAGGGGACCCAAAAGGGGAGTAGTTTCTTGCTGGGACTTTAGACTTCTTATATAATCCAACAACTTAGTTCTTTTTGTAGACTCGGCAAGTCTTGTTTGACCCAACTCTTTCCTTTTTGCTTCAACCTTTGTTGCTACCTGAAGCCTTTCTTCATACACCCATGGCTTCCATAGGCATTGTTCAGATTGACCCAAACTGGCATTAAGTATGGACTTGTTGTCATTGTTAACATTGCCAAATGGAGAAAAGTAAAATGCTGAGTTTGCTAGTTCTCCACTAAATGTGGAGGCCCACTTCATGTCAGAGGGGATTAACTCGAAAGTAAACTTAGCTGAAGCTTCGCTAACTGGCAGGTAAAAAGTCTTACCCTCTATGTCACCCACATCTGAAACAAGCTTTCGTGCATAGCGCTGCATCGAGAGGTGAGATTCACTACAATTTGCTCCTGCAAGAATAAAGTTGTCAGTTTCACTTGCAATTTGCTGACCTTCATTGAGGAATGATACAAGCGAAGAAGTGGCTTCATCGTCTTTGCCGAAGGGGGCCCCATCAGCACCTAGAGCTACTCTTAAGAGATACAGTTCAGATCCAAAATGACACTGGGATGGACTGGTCTTATCTAAGCAAACATACATATCAGCAAGCTGCAACAGAAATGGTTGTAGCTCTCTATATGACCCTTCCACAACTTCATCTGCATCTAAATCATAGCAAAAATCTTTGAAATCATTAACATTTCCAACATCAATGCTTTTGACAAAAGTTATCAATTTCTCATAGGGCAAGATCTTTGGCAAGCGAACACTTGACATGAACTTTAAGCTTTCCAGTTTCTTGCCACTTTTGCGAGTATTCATGGAAAGATTGAGCCTAATACTTTTATATTTCTCCTTCCTCAACAATTCACCATCTTTATTAACTTATCACCAACCCCTTGCTGTACAATACTCTTTAGCTTCTAATTTTATTGTCAAAGCTATTCTCAAAAGTTGGAATACTTTCTTTTACTACCTTAGGTAAAACTTTCTTCATTACTTTCTTAGATAAGGAAAAGTATTTTCCCAACTGAAACGGTGTGGCTTCCTTAACTAAAGTCAACCACAAAGCATCCAGTCTTGGACTTTTATTCTTCCTGGTACCATCATGGATTTTATTACAGGCATCGATGGTCTCCCTTGTACGCCTTTGACAAGTCCTTTTTGCAAAAGGAACTGCATATTCTTCGGAGCTGGCTTCTGATATGGAGGTTGGAAACCTTCAACTTTTCAGAAGTTTTCTTTTTCTTACGATGTCAGTCTCGATTACTCTTTTTTTTACTAACTCCACATCATTCTGGATTCTTTCAACCTATGAAAGATTTGCCGGATAGTTAAAATTAATCCACAGTCCTAGATTTTCTACCGTAAGATAAATAGAATAGCAAAATCCTGAAAAGAACTTGAGTCAGAAAATTCATGCATCAGTGTATGAGACTGTGCTGAAATTTAAACAATTTGCATCTTGAGAAAAAAACACAAAAGATACTGAATTCAGTAAAGCTGAGGCACATTTTGGATCACAACTTTTGTTGTTTATTTTTACAGTTCCCAATTTAATATCTTCAGTAAAAAATAATAAACACCTATATAAATTAAATCAACACCGTCACCATTTATCAAACAAATGCGCAAAAATCAGTCGTTATTTATCACCATAATACATATGAGCAAATTTACTTTTCCTTACCTTTCTTTTCAGCTTTTTCAGCTTTGAACTTTCTGTCAAGTAGACTTTGCAGTTTGAAATAAATTCCTCTTTGAGTACTTTCTGCCTATGGGCAAGTTCCCTGATTGGAAACTTTTCCTTTGCTATTGTCTTGGAGCTTCTTGCTCTCTTCCTACCCTTCCTTGGCATTTTCAAAAGCAACGAGCAACGCTCTCTCCCAGTTGTACTAATCCAGCTAGGGATGAACCTGGTTCTGCTTCAACACTGGTCAACAGGGCCAGATTCCAGCTTTCAGCTCGCGCGGTACCAATTTACAGAAGCTGAAAACAATGAATCTACATTCAGCAAACACAATATGCAAATACAATGTCTATCACAGGAACCCATCATTTTAAAATTTTAAAATAGCCTCTAGAAATGTTGTAATCTCTTTCTTTGCCTCAGTACATCATCCCAAGGGTTATGCCACATTGCACGATGAAAAAGCAAAATTCTGCGCCTTGTACTTACCATATTCTTCTCAAAAACATCGCTACAGAAAGATCCATTTTCACTCTTCCAAAATGGCCTCTGCTTTCGTTCACGGACCCCACAGATATCCCACAATTCAAAGAGAACCCTAAAATCTAAATAAATTTGTAAAAATTAAAAATGGCGCCCGACGCCATCTTGGATATAAAAGCCGCTGCTTGAAATGGCCATATTCCTGAGCCTGTCAGCCTGGCGTGTTGTTGATGTTTTCCTTCACATAAAATGGTCCAGCAAAATCAACTTCAATGTACATGAAAGGAAGATTGTCGGAGACTCAAATGCTTACTAAGTTAGCAAATGGTTGAGGTTTGGACAGTATCGTATCAAATTGTCTGACTAATGCGACTGGATAAACCCAGTAAAGAATACAAGTGAAGGTTTTAATTTCACAACTGCCTAAGTTGTGTATATAACTGTGATGATCAATCATGTCTTCATATCTTTCTCGGAAGTTCAAATATATGATCTTTCATATATTCACTTGCATTCTTTACCATCTACGGGTATATTACAAGCTTACAACATGGTCAGCTCCCAGTTGGCTTGATATTTCAGTTGGTAGAGCTCAGCACTGACATGACAGAGATCCTGGGCTCAAATCCTCTTTAAGCCTGAAATGTTTTCAGGCTTCAATTTCACAACTGCTTTAGTTGTGTTTATAACTGCGATGATGAAACATGTCTTGATATCTTTCCCTGCAGTTCAAAAATATGATCTTTCATATATTCACTTGTAAAAAAATATTTTGTTTCCACAACTTAAAATGACACAAAATTAGCACCAAATTAGAAAAGGTGTGATTGATGGCCCCTCATAGGTCAAGAAATTGAGAGGCTACAAGCCTTTGAGCCAGGTCGTCATCGTCAGAACTGTCTTTGGCTTGCACTGACTTCCAGTGACCATGCCGTTGAAACACCCTGTCGCTGGCTGAATGTTTGCTGCCATAGTTGCACCTCCTTAATGCAGTGATTGAAAGCTGAACTTGGAAGAGGCTGCCTAGGTGGAAAGCTACAGCTGTTAGGTTTGGTAGGGATTTGATCAGCTTCCCCACCTTGACTATTGTCAAGGAATATAGTTATGGGTATAACCTGACTTCAGTTTGAGGATCTTGAAGAATGAAAATTGAAAATTTCTGAAGTTTCCAGTGGCAAATTCCCAAACCAATACAAGGTGTTTGTTATGGAGACAATGCAGAACCTAATGACTTTTATGACTAATGATCGAAGTAATAATTATATCAAACAAGAAAGAGTTTGTTTGACCACATTTCCAATCACAGAGAATAGAGTTGAAAATATGTAGTAGAGAATTTTTGATGAACTTTGAGGTGTTTGGAAATGTGGTCAAACACTGTCTGAGTGTATGATATATCTTTTTAATCAGAACTAAATTAAGGAGAAAATGGAGAATTAATAGCGTAAAAATCTATGCTAATGAAGATCAGATAGCCAAATACTGTCATGGTCATGATGTCGTTGTCCAAACTTTATGAATTATTAATGAGTCTGAGACTCTTCTGTCATTCATTTCCTTGCATCTCTTGTAAACTGCAAGGGCCCTTTCTTCATCTAACTACCCAATCAAGTGATGTAAAATTGTACCTCCCAAAATTGGAGGTGAGGAGCGTAACCCAAAATACAACTTATGTGAACCTGGGCACTCTGTGGCCTCTCGCAATTTGGGTTTTCAAAAAAAAAGAATTGAAGGTAGCAGATGATCGGCTTGAATTCCCACCGTGAAGAAGGCCTTTTAAATATCAGCTGTAAGACCAACTGTTGTTTCTAAAGTTTGCCCTGATGTTGAAAAGGTGTAGGACATAATTTTGGCCAGCCAGTTTTTAGACAATCTTTCAGTGAATGCTCATGTTTACCAGATTTCACTAATCCTTCATATGTAATTTTACTTACTTAGTTTCCCCAATCCTTTTTAAAAGCTGCATGATGAGCCAACTTTTCTTTTTTCCCCCTTTTTGTTCCTTTCTTCTTTTTTAACTGGTCCTGAATGATGATGTTGTATTCTGCTAATAACTCTGGGTGGTTGCACAGCTTGTGGTGTAAGGATCTTATTGGAGTGTCGCACAACTGATATTTTTCAGAGGGTAGCTCAAATGCTCTGAAATAAATTTAAATGCTTCCACAGCTGCATTTGGCAGAGTCCATGACAAGCTTTCCAACTTTGAAAGCAGGAAGGCACTTGGAAGCAGTTATTTTCAATTACCTTTCACAAAACCACTCCTGTGACAAACTCTGCTGCTGGTACCTTGCATTTCCCTGAGAGTCTCCAGTTTAAGGTTTGTGAGCAAGATAGTTACTTGCTGCAAAAACAATCTGCTCTGGTCACATGTCAGGTTGTAGTGTTTGTAGATAGTCTGCAGTTGAGTTTCCCACATTGGTATAGCTCCATTTGTGTTGCAATATTATCTGCAAGTTTGTAGCAAAGTGGTTGATATGATCAGGTGTTACTAGACGGTATTGCACTGGTCTTGGGTCATAGTCAATCCCTGGCAAACCAGCATTTTTAGTTTTTGAAGCATAGTTAGCATCAGATAACATCCAAGGATTTTTGTCTCTTTTATTCCCCGTTCCAAGAACAATCTTGACTTGTGCATGGTAAAGATACCACATAACCATGATTTTACACATGGTTGGGATGGTAGACAAAACGGCCACATGACTGCAATGACCCAAAGAGGAAGTCCTACATGGTTCATAGGAAGCATGAATCACAGCACTGCTGCTAGCAGATAATGCAACAACATGAAGAAGCTCAGTTTTCATTGATGGTCAATTGTGAGCTCTCACTAAATGATGTTTGGCAGTCAACGCGTCCATTATGTCGTGAACAAATACCAAATTGATGTACCTTGTTTCGTGTTTGAACGGTTTATCTGTCACATATCCAAGTCCTTCATAGTTTTCCTTGGTGACATTGACATTCTGGATTGATTTTAGGGCACACTAATGGATGTCTCTGTAGTTGAAGAGATTCAGTATGTTGTGTGAAGGAAACTCTTGTCAGCCTGGTGATGGAATCTCTGCAACTGAAACGGCATTGCAATTTTGTCAAAGCTCACAATCTTCCTTGATGGCCTTTGCAGCAAACCATTTTCCTTCATTGACACCAGGATCTTTAGTCTGTTAATTTCCAGAATTTATGCAATCGGTAACAAGTTTTATAAGTTCATCATGTTTTCTACTTAATTTTAAACCTCTGATTTGCGTTCAAATTTGGATCCAGGAACACCATCATCTTGGGTAAGAAGAGTCAAAGATCAAAGCGAAGTGCTCACAAGCAACATAGATTCCACTAAATGCTCTCACAGAAATGGCATGTCCAGTAGTTTTTTATTGTTTTTTATTGAGTTATGACATGTTTTCAGTAACAACAAAACAGGAAAGGAAAAACGAAAACAGAGAGAAAAACTACAAGTAAATACATTGAATGTCTACATAGAGTAAATTAACAGGATATACAAATGTTGTGTAAACATAACTACACATATGCATACACATTACAATTTCTATAGGAAAAAATTAAATGGTAAGGTAATATAATGTTATGGTAGCGTCAATATGAATAGAAAGGGAAAACAAAAATAGTGAGAGTAAAGAAAATGACGATGTGAATACAATATTACTCCTCTTAGGGAAGGATTGCTGCAATAAGCACGATGTTTGGCAACTTCATATACGCTCTCTCAGTCAAGTTTGTGAGCAAATGTAATGATTACAATGACATGTACACGTTCAGATGTTTATCTAAAATTTGAATGGTTCTTGTGTTTCAGTTTACATACTTAACAAGAATTTTCTTAAGCAAAAGAAAGCAAGTTTCGTTCAGTATTGGGGTCAACAGGTTCAAGACTGACTTTCACTATATTTCTTGTCATAAAGCACAATGAACTTTGAGAACAGCTGACTTGACATGACACTATCAAATCCCCTCTGACGTAAATCATTGTACCATGGCATTAGATTATTGAATAAATCTTGGGTGAACATCATCTTCTCAGGGAACTTTTCAAACTATGCCCAAAATCCTTCCCAAGCGAATTCTGAAGGGCTTCATACATTAGTGTATGAAATTGGATGGCACAGTTGTACCTGCGTCCATCAAGAACCACAGAAACATCCTTCTGCAATCACTCCAGACTTAATACAAATGTCCCTTAGGCCAGCATCTTGAAAGTGTTTTCCCAATAACTGTGCAAATTGTGTGAAATGCTCCCTGTCTCTCTTGGTATAGGTGTGGAATTTCAGGGCACAAAATTAACTTTTTCCAGGAGCCATATGGCTCCTAAATACTAATTTCTTTCTTGAAATTGGAGCACACTTTTGTAAAGTCTGTTTTACCAGCTTAACTTTGGTGTGAACTGCACAAGTCACAGAACATCAGATTTGTATCAGCATTAAACGACAGCCAGGGAAACTCTTCTATCTATTCTTAGATTAATTTTTCGCTTTATGCTAGTAATTGCTCCCTTCCTTGGCTTGTTTCTTTACATTATGCGATTCTGTTGGACATTGACCCATGGAGCGTAGCCTTTGTGCTTCTTTGAATTAGTTGGTTCTCTTTGGAAACCAAATGTTTCTAAACATCCTCTTCTCTTGATGTGTTCAACTGGAGTGAAACTCTTTCTTGCAGTGTTCTCTTTGCCTTTGGAAACGTGTTTGCCGTTTCTCCTGTTGAGTATCAGAGTGCTACATTCCACCCACCAGATCTTGGGTCAAGGTTTCCTTCCCTAGACCACAACAAAGAGAGTGGTTTAGAATAGACTGAAGAAGCATTTCCTGGACTTCCTTCACAGTGCATAAAATCATGAATTCAAGTGTTTCAGTTTGGATATACTTGGCTAAAACACTTTATAGAGCAGCTATATTCAAAAAAAAACCTCTCCATTCCTACTACTTGTTTGCAATTCACGCTTCAGATGAGACTGCCTCTTCTCTACTTTGGGTTGTACTGGTTGTACTGACTGGTGCTGTTGGTAGTTAAGCACACAGAAAACAACCTGTCAGGATAGTGATGATCATTAGCAGAAGAAAATGAGGTAAGTACTGGGTGGTGAATGTAGTAGTCGATGTCCAGTAGACGTTCCAGAGCTACGAGCAAACAAAGAAGACTTTTCTGTTTCTTCACCCACCAAAGCCAACGACATAGCATTACACAAGCAGTCTACATTGCCAGTTGTTTTTGTAGCTGTTAGGTATGGTTGGAGTGGTAGATCTTCTGGAATCAATGATGTTGTTGCCATGTCATCTTTTTCAAGTGACCGGTAGACTCCGAATAAACTGCTTCTGATGAGCATATTTATCATCCAGCTTCCCAGCAAATTCTGTCACATCTTTCTTTGAGTTGTTATCCAAAAGTTTAACTAAATTTTTGCGATCACTTTCTAAGCTCATTTTAAATTTAAATGAGCTCAACACAATGACATTGTTGTGACATGGCAGGGTGATACAGTACTACTGAGTGGACACTGGAATGCCCTATACACAACGTGTCTACTCAAAACTTAAGGTGGCATCCAGCGGCTTGTGCAGATTTTTGAAAACTAGCTTGTTGAAAGCCCATTACTGCCATGACTTTTGTTTTAAACAGCTTCAAAAATAGGCAGTCGAGAACTGCATGTGGCTACCTTGGATAAAAATAATTGGCTGAATGAACTGTCCGTTTTGATAGCCTGGCCTTAAAATCATGTCTTACAAATTTGCCTTGGTCATCTGCAGTCTCAGTCTCAACAAAACTCACTTTATGTTTTACTTTTAAAAAAAATGTTCAAAAATGTAAGTCTGGATATGAGCCTAGAGGCCCATAAGGCGAGCGCCCATCTAAGGTTTCTGTATCACGAAGTGACTAGGAGTATTTTTGCTCCTCCTGGATGAGATGCTAGTCCATTGCAGGGTTACCCCCTCTGCATTAAATATGCTGGTATCCATTTATAAACCTGGGGGGAGAGAGAGGCATGGAGAGAATAAATTGTGTTGGCCAAGAACACAACTCAATGGCTCGAACTGCGCGATCTGGAGGTGAGGGCACTAACCATGACGCCACTACGCCTCCAACAGAAATATAATTGCCTAACTAATTTTAGTGAGATGATAATAGGATATAACTGTTTTAAAATGCACAAAGTTGAAAATAGTTTTGTATGTCTGACACTCAGCAATTTTTATTAACTTCAATTGTAACAGTATTTAACAGCTCTGAAATGTCAATTGAGTAACATTGTCTACTATATAATCAATATTGGCAGAAACTGAACAAGCAAAGCAGTTATTTCTTGAGCAGACAAAGTTTTCTCTCTAATAGAAATGTTCGGCAGTTGATGCACTTGTCATGAAATTAAATGTCAACTGAATACAATCCACATTAGCAGAATCTGAACAACCAAAGCAATAATTGGGACATCTAACAGAGGTGCTAACCAGTTAAGGCATGTGAGGACTGTAACATTTAATATATTGAATGTCACCGAATTAAATGTCAACTGATATTAAAAAGGAAAAACAAAGACAGGCCTGCAGAGACTCCTAATGTGGTTTTTGTGGTTGCGTCACATTATCAAAGCCTTCAAATTATAGTTTTGCTCTTACAAGCATGCCTTTTAGAGATTTACCTCTTGTGGTATGTTGTGACAAAAGGTAATAGAGTCACTGCCGTTTTTTTGTTTTTGCTGTTTAAGAGCCGATTGTCCTGAGTCAAAGATGACCTTTGACAGGGACCTTTCTATATATTTCTTTGGATACCTGCATACTTCGAGGCATCATTTGAAGTTTGCAAGGCACTCTTTAAATGTTGTTTTTGAAGAGTATGTTCTAAGCAGTCTTATTGCTTCGCCTTTGATAAAGCCTCTTTTTACCCCTGGAAGGTGGCACAAGGTAAAATGAGTATATTGAAAGGTTTCAGTTGGCTTGTAATGAGTTTTGATGTCCAGGATGGATTTTTCTATGAATCTCACTCCTTTGAACACCACTGTATCAGGGAAAGTTATTTCGTTCTCTAATATTTTGGCCGTGAATTTTATTGTTGGGTGGAATGTGTTAGCTTGTTCAATGAAATGACCCATTTTGTTTCTTTTACAGTCCCAAAGGGAGAAATCATCATCAATGTAATGTTTCCATTCTTTTGGCTTGGTATTGTGTTGTTGAATTAAATTTGTTTTGATCTATCCAGGGTGATGTAGTGAGTTTTGATGTCCAGGATGGATTTTTCTATGAATCTCACTCCTTTGAACACCACTGTATCAGGGAAAGTTATTTCATTCTCTAATATTTCGGCTGCGAATTTTATTGTTGGGTGAAATGTGTTAGCTTGTTCAATGAAATGATCCATTTCATTTCTTTTACAGTCCCAAAGGGAGAAATTGTCATCAATGTAATGTTTCCATTCTCTGCCATGAATATATTTGTAAGAGACACTGCTGTCTTTGTGCCCATAGCGACACCATGGGTTTGGAGATAATTTTTTCCATTGAACTCAAATGAGTTCTCTGTTAGGATTACACCAAGCATTTCCTTTAGATAGTGTGTGGGGATTGGAAGATCCTTGTTGTGGAACGTCTCATATGCCTTGCATACTATTTCTGTTCCCTACTCTTGTGGTATATTTGTGTATAAGCTGGAAACGTCCATTGCTACCAAAATTGTGTCTTGGCCTAGTTTTGTTTTTTCTATAAAATTGATGAAATCAGTTGTATCCTTTATGTAGGATTGTTGTTTTTGTGCAATAGGCTGTAGCAATGTATCCACAAGAGAGGATATTTTTTCATTTGGGCTGTGACAACCTGAGGTGATTGGTCATCCAACCAGAATAGGTTTGTGGATTTTTGTAAGAAAGGAATTCTAGGCAGGTTGGTGGTTTGAGAAAGCAATTTTTTTGTCATGCTATTGATGTGTTTGCCCTGATGCAGTTTGTCAATGATCTGGTTTACCTTTGTTTGTGTGGTTTTCACCATCGGTGCTCCTAGAGGTTTATAGTGCTCTCTGTTCTTGAGTTGCGCTTCAACCTCTTGTATTTTGTTTGATTTATTCATGATGACTGTTGTTGTTCCTTTGTCTTCTTTTTTGAGGTTTATGGCAGAGTTATTCTTAAGCTCTTTTAAAGCTGCCATCTCATTGCAGACATTATTTTTGGGCTTACTGATTCTGATGTCAGCAAGTTGTGTTTTGACACTTTTTTAATAGTTTTCAAGGGTGATGGATTGTTGAGCCGGAGGCATCCAATTTGATTTGACATGAAAAGGATGTGGTTCTTTAACTTGTCCATGAAATATATATTGGGGGCACATTCTTCTCGCAAATTGTTCAAAATCCGGCAAGAGTTGTCACCTAATTTCATTTGATTCCCTTTCTTTGACTGCCCGCCTTTTTCCAGAGGTGTTTCTATGGTTTTTGTGCCGTTTGTTTTTAGAAATACCCTTGCTGGTTTTGTGGCCAGCTTTTGTAGAGTCAGAGAACACACTGTGGTAGTGTTTATCCTGTTTATTTGCAGAGTTTTTAAGTTCATGTGAACAAACGATTTCTTTTCAATCTGAAATCTGTTTCTGCAAATCAGCTAAGTTTACATTGTCCTGGTTTACAATGTGGTTCGCCGATTGCATGTTGTTGAAAGGTTGCCTATTTACATGTTTGTTTCTGCGAGCATTAGGTTGTGAAAACGCCCTTAGTTTCTTTCTCTGGCTGTCGAGCTTATGTTTGTGGAAGTGAGTTAAGGCATGTGCTAGGCTTTGTCCAGCATCTAGCTTGATGTCCTTTATTTCTTTTTTAAAGATGTTATCCTGTGCAACATTTGGTTTTGCCATGTATCGCAAACATTTCGGACAAGTCCGATTTGTTAGGTGTTCCTCTAATACTTTTATAGAGTTTTCAGTCTTTGCCATTTTGTTCTCCACAGTTATGTGGTCTGTGAATTTTCTTTTTTGACCTTGCTTCGGCAAGTTGGATTTTGGTGGGCTGTTAGGCTTGTTGCTCGTTGGCAGGTGGTTTTCCCTGTGTCCCCTTGGCGGGTTCTGGGTTGGTCTTGGTTGTGATGGTAGACGGCTGTTCTACAAATCATTTTCTTCATCGGTGTTAAGCATTTCTTTGTCATCTTCATTTGGACGGTAGTCTGGCATTTTCGGTGGCGCTATGTAATTATCTGTGTCTAGTCAAATCAAATCAAATCAAATCAAAACTTTATTTATCGAGGGTGACACGTAATAGTTTATCAACTAATAAATTTGTGGCCCTCTTAAATGTACTAAAAGTTAAAAATCTA
>Ga0100404_1117161_pt1 | contig 13440 bp, 1 predicted proteins | sample Orb8nscriptome_FD_81152 | JGI IMG/M metagenome (GOLD analysis project Ga0100404, IMG submission 81152) | Coral microbial communities from Puerto Morelos, Mexico - Orbicella 8 C A metatranscriptome (Eukaryote Community Metatranscriptome) | ecosystem: Host-associated > Invertebrates > Cnidaria >... | reverse complement strand
CATCATTTCCAGGGTGTTTGTTAACCGAGAAACCTTAACTCGAGAATACTTAGTATTCTTAGATAAACACAACATTTACACTAAACTAAACTAAATAAAATACAAGTTAAAATTATAAAAAAACCCGGCGCAAGCTAACCTTACATCCTGGGATAACTATCTTATCCTTAAAGCGTGGGAAATATCCCACTGCTTTGCTTCATGGTATATTTTTTTATTTACGCGCCCACACGCGGATGTTTAAAAACCCTATTATAATTTCGAACATTTAAGTCCAAAATCTCTAACACGACAAAATGTGTACAGGTACGAAGCTGAACATTTAAGTCCTAGCTTTCGATTTATAATAAACGGGTAGGATGTCCCAAACATCAAAGGAAAAATCCTCCCCGATAGAACAGTATACCTCACTGGGCATATCTGAGTATCTCTTGTGTACTACTACTGAATGCGGGTAGTACGGAGCTAGATTAGAATCTCTAGTCTGCTCAAACGGATAGTCATTAAAGAAGGGAACTTCTATTTCTAATATGTCGTCCCCGAAGACTCTAACTATCCCTAGTACATCTTCTGGTTGGTAATTCAAGTCGCGAGTCACCGCACCCGTGTACGAGTCCCTTACTAATTGGGCTCTACTCGCATTCGTTATTCTGTAACGAATAGAGCCTCTATAAAGTTTGAAACAATCAAACAAGTATATTAAGGGATTATGTCTTCTGTATTGTATGTTCTGTTCGTTCTTTGGACGATTGGTTTCATTAACTTCTTTAATCGTCCTGAACCTGTAAGCATCTGCAACCCACCTAGCTCTTCCTTCTACTTCTACTGCAGTCAGGGGAAAGCACGGATAGGCTGGCATCCTGAATCCAGCTTTGTATTCAGTTCCTGGATACTTTCCAACTATGTATATCAGATAATCTCTCTTGCATAGTTGGCGATATGATACAAATCTCTCTCCCATAAAATTTTGGTAAAAGCTACCGAGAAACATTGAAGTCTCATTCAGGTTAACTTTTAAAGTCGATTCGGGAGCGGAACTAGCAAGTCCCCCGCTTTGCATCTGGTACTCAATCTGATGTGTTAGACCGTGATATCCTACCAATGATTTTTCAGCCATCGGGCAGGACGCACTCACATCAATTCTAACAATTGAATCTATTTCGCTTACATTATTAAAAAATTTCTTGAATAGGTCTACGAACCTATTGTGTCGTCTCATCATTTTACTTCTCTCTCTGTGAAATACGGGGGTGAGAACCCATCCTGGAGTGTCTATTCTTTCTCTGTTTTCCCTGGATTTAGCCGCAATAGCTCTAGCCTCTTGAAGGGAAGGGAAAGAATTCCTGATCCCTAGCTTATTCACTACGACCAGGGGTAAATAATGTCCCAACGTTATTAGACGGTACATCACTGTTATATGTACGGGCCAGTCTATAAATCCATAAGATAACAGATAAAGTCGAGCGACAAATAGTGCCAACTCTATTGTCATTCTCGAGGCTTTCATGACTCTCTTTATTGCATTCTCCCATTCGATAGGCATGGGAAAATATATGTTGGAAGACATAGCTTCATCTCCTAATCCCGTTAGACTATACTCCTGTTGCCCAGCCCAACGAGGATTTATTCCGAAGTTTCCCTCGCCGAGTTCTTCTTCAGAAGTATTTTCGAACTCAATGTAATCAGTTCGCTCATCTTCTCCAGGTTCTTTCCACTCCAGCTTTTTCCTATCTATCAATAACCTCACTGGTGGAACTCCTTCGTTACCCACTTTCTTAACTCCTTCGAATCCTCCGGAAGAAGCCTTTCTGGGGGGCCGAGGAGGAAAATTATATCTCCTTGTGGCCATGTCAAAGTCTCCTTCAGCTGCCTCCTTTCGTTTTTTGCTCCTCTTTGCCATAGGTGACCGACTCCGGCCGAAGACTCTAGCAAAGGGGCCTGGCTTCTTGGTTCTTTCTCTAGGGTTATGACTTCTCATAGCAACCGCTTGCGGTACAGTCTCTGTTGTACTTACAGGGATTGCGGTCACAGCGTCAGCTGCCCCTCCTTGATCAGCAGGTGCTGTTGCATCCTCCTCTTGATCGGGGTCTTCAGTGCTGACGGGCGGTTTCGGGGGACTCGTTCCCCCTTCTGCGGCTGCCGCATCATCCTCTGCGTCTAAATCAGTGTTATTCTGAACCTGTACGAACTTCCCCACTCCTAATACATCATCCATTACTATTTCCTTCGCGACAGTGGAATACTCTGCATTCCAGGAACCTTGGTTTCTGGAAAATTCAGAAGCACTTATCCCTCTTAACCACCTAGAACGGAAAAACTCGGACAAAACCGCTGCTGTCGGCAACATGAATTCCACGTTGGCAGACTCGACGTAAGCGATTGCTTTCATCCCAGAAACTGCTCTAGGTGACGGAAAAATTTCCGTAATGGGACGCACATATACATTCCCCATCGTGCATCTAGCTACGAACAGTTTCCTCGCGCTATCGAAATCGTAATATGTATCTGTTCGTATAAACTTCTGGTCTTGCGGGAACTGTACCTCCAACATGTGAAATATAGAGGTGTACCCTATATCAATCGAAGCCGAATGACTCTGACTCAAATCAAGAATCACACCCTTTGTTTGGTGAATATCTTGAAAACTAGGTTTGTGGAGGGGCATAGGATCATAATTGATATAAAACCTACCCCTTGCCGTCTGAGGACACACTATCTCGAAACGCAATTTTATGTCTCCTCTCCACCAAGTGAAATTCAGACCAACTGTTCCCGCGCCACACCATTGAATTTGGTTGTTTCTAGTTTGGTAAAGCATTGGGGTAACAGGAATGACAAACTGAAGAGCGTAAAGGTCTGCAATCGGTCTCACGCTTAAGATGTTTTCTCGGTTGTAAAATTTCGAGAAGGACATATTATCTTTTCCCGCTACAAATTGGAGCGGAGCTAGTCTTTGTTTAGGGTCGTAAGCAAACTTTACCGAATGGTCAGACGTTTGAGAGTAGTTGAAAACTGTTGAATGTCTTACTCTTACCGCTTCATACTCATGAGACACGTTTGGCCTCGAAAAACCGAATATTGAGGCAACACTCTTTACTGTACTAGCTACAGTTTTTACCGTTGAAGCATAGGGTGCTAAAATTGGTACTTTTGAAACTACATCTGCTGCAGACATAACTTTAGAAGCTACATTCGAAACAGCACCTTCTTCTTTGGCTTGTTCTTCTTTCTCTATCTCCTCTTCAGCACCCTGATTGCTAATTGAATACTTGTAGGAAGTAGGAGGACCTAGCTCAACGTTGCTCATTTGCGCCGTGACTGTGATCTTAATAATATCACCAGCCACAGCCTCATCTATGTGATACATGTCTATAAATGAATAGACATACAGACGTCCACACGCTGGTATTACTCCTCCGTGATCGTGCACGTTAATTGGTAGAGCGTTCACCAGAAAGTATGGAGGACACACCAGTTCTACAGTGTCATCCATACCTATATTAATCACGGCTTTATGTTCCGACGAGTAGAGCATTCTACCAAACCAGTTGTCATCTTGCGAATCTTCCAACATGGTCACTAACCTACTTCTCTCTCTCGGAAGCCAGTAGATCATAATTTTCCCAGCATGGAAGATCGAAGAGCTCAAAGTAAATCTTAACTTTAACAACCCCTTAAACGAAAAGTGGTTCCTTAACCTTGACTTAATTAACGGAAAAGATCCCCACTTCTTATAAGGCGTAAAAACCTCCTTATATTGTCCTGTCCCAACTTCTATGGTATATAGTGGGACTTCACATTGTAGGAAGTTAACGTTCTGATCAGAAACATTGGTGCCAGGAAAAATGTATGTGTTTACATACTGTCCGATCTCTATTTCCTCTGTTCTAGTCAAAATCTCGGATTTTTCTGTAGTTCCTGTTGTCGCTAGATTTTCCTTCTCTTGGGCATTCACTACATCCATTTGGTTTTCAATAACCGTACCCTTGGTTGAATTGATTGAATCTAGAAAAGCCTGTAGTCTAGGCATTGTAGAGCGTTGTTCGCTTTCAGAGTCTGAACTACCTTTCCTAGTTCTAATCACTAGATCTCCCAGCTCTGTCTTTTCTAAGGCATCAACTTTCACTTCTTCTGCATTGGTTACTGATTCCTCTTTCTCATCCACAATCTCTACTCTAATTTCTCTCCAGTCATCGAAAATGGCGTAACCGACATCATTACATCTAACAATCTCTGCTACGTTAGCCCACTCTCTTTTGTGTCTGGCTCTAGCTTCTTCTATTTCTCTCTTTATGTTAGTAACTAACCTTCCGAATGCTCTTCGATTGTCCCGGTCCCACTTCTTTAAATCTTGACCGAATTCTGCAGTCTTTTCGCTTAACCGTGAAAAGAAGCTTTCAATTTTCCCTCTAAATGAGGTTCTAAATCTTTCTTCTTCAGACGTCAATCTCTCTCCAACCTTAGAAACTCGGGAACTTGAGGGTCTGTCAAACGCTTTCATCCATTCAGGTAACTCAAATTTGTTCACCTTCATCATGTAAATATAAGAATTACGCCACCCATTTCCAACCTGGGTGAAATAACACTTAAATTCAACTGGAACTGGATCTACGATTTTTCCTTCTCCTCTCCTCCATAGACAAGAAGCGCCGCTATCTGTTAACCGTGCAACAAAAGGTACACTGGGTTTCGATTGTGGAGGATTCATCTGTTCTTCTGCACTCGTTGGGTACCACAAAGGATTTGAACTAGAAAGCTTATTGATGAACTGCTGTGCCTCTTCTTTAACTAGGTGATACATGTACCAGAATAGAACGTGTTGTCTCCTAGAACATCCAGCTGGTCCGGCTTGCTCAAAAGCTACTTGATTAAATTCACCTACTACAAACCTTTCTCTGAATCTACTCAAACAGCTCATGGGGGCCTTCCAGAACTTTTCAGACTCTTCGCGCCAGAACTTCGGGTAGTAGTGACGCAATCTCAACATTGTTAAAGACATTAAAGCGTTAGAAGCTCCTATTTTTGATTGAGTTTCGATCATGTTTCTAGAGTCCTTCAACCTGTAAATATCTGTAAATTCCTCCCATGTCTTAAAAAATGAATCTAATTTTTTAGAAACCACTTTTTCAAATTCTAACTCTTTGCCTTTCTTGATCATCCAGTCTCTCAATTCGTTAAACCACTCCTTGTCGCCGTGGAAATAAGATTCCAACAAGACAGCCGACATACTTTCTGCATGCTGTGATTCAACTGCAACTTCTTTACTGGGAATGAAGTGAGTGAGAGTCTTGCACATAGATTTTTTAGAGAGCGCTGCAACTTTTCTTTTAAGTTCAGGATGAGTTTTGAACGTCCTCTTCAGAATCTCCACATCATCAACAGTCACGTACTTTTCTTTTACATCAGTCTTCGACGGGGTCGTTACCTTTAAACCAAACTCTTCCTTACAAAAAGCAGCATAGCTGAGACAGTTAAATTCAGGAACTCTCTCGTCAACTCCAATCACAAAGTCATCTCCATAAATGTACGGATTCAAAAGTTCATAGAATTGGTTCGCCTTCCATTTCGTTGTAAAATTGTAAGGATGGTCTTTTCCCTCTTCGGTGCACATAACCACAAACGCATAGTAAATCATGATTAATCCTCTGATAGAATTATCTTCCGCAGTTGCGTACTTACCACTTGGTTGTAATCCAGGAGCTTGGAAAATGACCCCCGAAATAGCTACTGTTGGGTACAAGTTGTCACTCAAAATTCCTTGAACAATCTTCATCGCTTTGGAATTATAGCCAAACTTCCACAGAACTTTTACAACTACATCGCATGCAGCCTTACCTATATCTATAGGCATCTGCTTATCAAATCCTGAGTAATCACCTTGAACAATTGTTTTCGGAGTCTTTGACAGCTCGCGGTACATTGTATCTGCATAATTAGAATGCATATCAATACCGATCAGGCTGTTGTACGCCTCTCTTTCACACTGCATCGTGGAATAGAAAGATAAAAGAAATGCCCTGGACAACAATATACTTTGGAAAGAGCTCATACAGAAGACTCTTGTCTTCGCGTATTCTTGTTTTTCTCTGTCTCTAACTTCATCTTTCAATTGAGCCCCCAGCACTGGATGAACCATTTCTCCCAACCTGTAAGCTTTCAACATGTCGTTGTAAGCTTCCTTCACTGTTTTGCTAGGGTACCAAGTTATAGTATTATTGGATTCTACCCTAGTCGCGTGATTCTTCTTCTTTCCAGGCCATTCTATGCCAGCAGAGGTGTTCATGTTCATCGCATTTATATAGTCATTTTGCGAGTACCCATTCAACGCTTGAGCTAGTGAATATGGAGACATACTCTTAATTCCCTTCCTCGTCAGAACACTAGTAATTCGCTTCACGATATTTGAAACGACTACATCAGCGATAGCTTTCGAAATAGGCTTTCGCTTTTTACCAACGGTTCTCAGAAAGTTGTTGTACGCCGCATAATAAATTCCATTCACCATTACATGCTTCATGTTAGGAGGTCCCCACAAGAAACCCTTTTCGTCACTTGTTTTGAACTTCATTATCTCTGCTACTTCACCTGCGTAAGGAGTTGTTTTCACTCTAGTCTTCGGAGGCTGCGGTTTAAATCCCGATATGTTTCCCCACACTCTCAAAGAATGTATCGTTTCCCACAAAAATGGGTGTCTGGGGTGGTAATCGCCTTTTTCTAGATGGGGAGAATATCTTAGTACTCCTTGTGAATAAACTTCTAGGCCCTCATCCTCTATGTCCTTCAAATCGCCTCTCCTTAACGGAGCAACTCTAGTGCACACATGACTACCATCAGATGCTCTTTGGATTCCCATGTGGATACCAAGCAAAAAAGTTTGGTTACCCTGAAATCCTAACATTGGAGTTCCACAATATCCATCCGTAGTACCTTTGGGAATCCCACAGTAAGATACATTGATCACGGTGTCATTTTCATCTTTTTGAGGATCTGTATCCAAAACCCATTCATTTCCTTCTCTATCCACCGAATGACTCAGATAATCATCATGTAACAAATCTCTGTTATCGTCAAAGTTTAACCCGGGAACGGCTACTATAGTGACATCTGGTGCTACATTCCATTTCTGTAAATCTTCGAAACGAGCTTCTACTAGTCCACTAGCAACACCTTCTTGTCGCGAAATCACAACAGCTCTTGTCCTTAACAATGAATGAGTGTTCACAACCATCTTGTTTCCATACAATCCGAACGCTCTGAATGAACCGATCGCATCATCATGAGTTCTGCCGTAGCAGTAAACTGTGTTTCTGAACACCCTCTTTTCTATTGATGTTGGGTCATTCAATCTTATAGCATTGGCAGGGATTCTAGGCTCAAATTCCTCAAAATGGTCATAGTCATCAGTTAACGACGACTTTTTCTTATGGTCAGGGAGTCTTACTTCCACCTCTTGTTCTACCATAGCTATGGCCAAGTCAGGATCAGTTGTGGAATTAATAATAGCTGGGGCTTGATTCTCTATTGTTAGTTTCTCCTTCCTTTCCTCGAATTCAAGAGGATCTTTCTGTGAAACTTCTTGTTTGGCTTCTTTTTCCTCTTTTTCCACTTTTTCCTTCGGAGTCATTTCTTTCTCTCCCTTTGGACGCAGGTAAGCCACTATAGATCCTATCGCTATCCGCAAAATTACTAAAAGCATTCCTATAGCAGCCCCCCATGTAGCTATGTCCGAGAGACTAGCAAGATTCTTTCCTTTGAGCAATTTTTCTCGTAAGTATAACTGCGTTACCCTAAGGTTAAAAATGGGCTTTGACGTTATGATGGAGACCATTAAAGACTTGTAAGTCGTATAAAGCCATCCAAAGTAATACGATGGGTAAATAAATTTACCTTGATCAAAAGTCAAAACTGCCATTTTCCTATATCGCTTCAGTAGTCCATTGAAAGAACAAGAAATGTGGTTCCACGCATTAGCTGGATCTCCATTGGCTGCATGTCTGTGCAGCTCCTTCCAAAAACCAATGAAAGTATGCTCATAATGAACAATTTTCCCGCATCCACAATCACAGCACTTCAATTTGTACCTAGCTCGGGTATCTTCCTTTGAGATCCTTCTAACTGGGTTAAAAGCTTTCATAATCATCTTTTGAAAAGGTTTGTCACTGTAACAGTCCAACAGTTGTTGTTTTTTTGCTTTCTGTACACAGTCTGCAAAAGCTATATCTTCATAAGACATCTTCTTCTGAGTTATAGAAGGTACATCGTCTTCATCTGATACTAAACCTAACTTCATTTTCTTTTGAACTTTTCCCATGATCCCCATCTGGTTGATCCATTTTATCTTTTTCATGGAATCTCCAGCGAAGTTCATTATATTCTTAACTTCCAACTTTCTCGAATCCGCTTGACGCTGTAATACCTCGTCATGTCTACGAATCATTTCTCCCAAGCCTTGCAACATCTCTGCCAGATTCAATTCACCTAAATGTAACGGTTTAATCACTGGATCGCCCTTTGAATTTGGAGCTCTTTCCTTAGCTGTTCCCATCACAAATTTGTAAATGTTACATCTTTCTCGTGGATCATCTGGTAATTTGGAAGGATCGATTCTCCCGCCTGTCAAATACTGGGGATGAACGCTCTGGTGTACATATAGAAACCTTCTGTAGATGGCTTCAGGTGTATTTACACAATAATTTGCATTCAACCCGGGCGTGTTGGTGTCGCAGACTATAAATTCAGGACTAGCATAAACTGTTCCTTTTTCATCCGCTTTAGACATATTTAGCTGACAAGGAGCTGTGTCTACCACGGACAACATTACCGAAAGAGATTCATCGCCTTGCTTCTTCACAATATCATCCTTTAATGATCCCAGTTCCGGAAGTCGAATAATCGGCTGCGTTAGTGGATCATATCCATCCCAGTATTCAGATTCCATGCACTTAGTATATACCAAAGACTCATCAAATGGAATATTGGCATGTTCACAGTATACTTGGTAGAGATATGGTAAGATGGTACTTTTTCCTTGACCAGATGCGCCATGCAAGACCACAGCAAAAGGCATTCTTCTGTCACATCCTTTATACTTCTTAAACAAAGCGCTTTCATTAGAAATCAACTCTTCCAACCGCTTCTTAAAAGCATAAGGAGCGTCTACTTTATCCATTCGTTTTCCTAGTTTAGCCCACCTGGTGGTTTCTCTTAACAAGGCTTTGCCATCTTCTCCTCCGGCTCTCTCCTGACGAGGATCTTTGACTCCAAAAGTAGCGTTTTGGAATTGGGTGACTAATCCATTTGTCTTAGTTATAAAATCTCCATAGCTGTCACCCAAGAAGGCGTTAAACAATGATGCACCTGAAAACTTTGCTACCAGCACACCAACACCGGCGTCCACAGCATTAACTATTAATTCTATGAACTCCATCACTGAAACTTTTTTCTTTAAAACTTTCTCTTCGTTCACTTCTTTGAAAATCTCTGATAAAGGACACAAGACATGTTCTCCGATAATTCCTTTGGCAACAGCTCCAACTATAAATTCTCTCAAGGAGATTACAGCAGTGCTGTCCAGGATACTGGTATGCATGCTCCAAATGTCTTTAATGAATCCCTGATTCTCAATAACACCATTTTTGTTCGATTTGAAAAAATTCCTCCATCTTTTCCTCATCTTGCCTCTCTTTTCCAGAAGTTTCTGTTTCTCGACTTCTTCTTTCGCATCCGCCTTTTGACGCTCGAAAGCTCGTTTGATCATCTCGGAGTCTCTCCCAAGATCACCGGTTCCATGTTCTTTCACCATTTCTGCTATAAATTTACCTTGGGTTTCTTCATCTCTTCTGAGCGTTTCCTTTCTCACAGCTCTTTGAAATTGCTCCTCTCTCTGATCTAGTACTGCATCCTTGTACATACTCAACTTACTAACTACGTGAGTTCTTTCTGTATCGTAGATGACTTGAACGGTAGACGGTACTGAACCCAGAAAATTTGCAATTTGAACTTTAGTAGCCTTTACTGTCACTCCATCAATCTCTAAAGCATCCTTGTAAACCTTTATGGTTTCTTTTCCTGTTAAACATCTAAATTCGCCATTGGGAGTCCTAGCCAGTAAGGCTTTCTCTTCTTGATCTTTCAATATAAAAATATTTTTGTTTTCATCAAAAACATACTTAATCGGAAGATCCAAATCTTCGCCTTCGAGGAATTCATCTACAGCTTTTTCATAGTCATCTCTGTCATCTATAGCCTGCTGCGAAATGGCAGCTATCATCCTCCGATACAATTCGTAAAAATTGCCCATCAACCAAGAGGAGACCTCGTCGTACCTGTCCAGAACGTGATAAAACACCAATATCCAATCTTTCCAATCTTTCAATACAAAGCACATTCTAACAAGGAACACACTGTCCTTTATGTAAGAAAAAAGATTTCTCTTCTCTCCTAATAGGGCTTGAGTGTACTTCTCAGCTTTCATCCACGACTTTTGAAATAATTCAAAAATCTCACTAGTGGTTTTAAGAAATTGCATCATTAGATGAGTTGAACCCAGACTAAAAACTCCTTTCTTAAATCTGTTGAAACCATCTTGAAAACTCTCTAAGGAAAAATTCGGACTTGATTGTAGCTCAATTGGAGTACGCATTGCCAGTGGAAACACTAATTCGTATTCGTAGGTTTCCACCCACTTTACCAAATTGCCTTTTCCATCGACAATATTTTCTTCCAGAACTCCTCCGCAAACTAATCGGTGATGATACCCTGTGTCTTCAGAATACGTCGTATATTCAGAATCTTCACATGACGTTTCCAAATTTTCGGGGTCTGAATCACAGCAACCTTCGCTGCATTCATCCTCACTGACCGGCATATAGATCTCTTCTTCTTGCTCAAATCTTTTCCATTCTGCCAAAGTCACAAAAATTGCATGAATTCTAATCCTCATTTCCTCAATCAAAAATGTGATATCAAGAAACGGATCATAAATTAAACTCGCAATAGTGGACTCTGTAAGTTCGTGCCACGTTGAGTCAATGTTTTCTAGAAATTGATTGGCTCTAGGAGAGCTATCTCTCATACATCTCATAGTTAGGTAAAATACCGCACTAACTATCCAATGAAATGTAAAAAGAGTGATAAGTCCTCCTTTCACCCAGTGTACGCAGTCTTTCGAAAACAATATTCTCAAATCGTGGGATAGTACTGTTAAAAACAACCGTAAATAAACTTTTTTGATGGTACCAAAGAAAATAATCTTCGCTTTGGCAACTCTTCGTTTATACTTTTGTCTCGCTTTAAATCGACATCTTCTCTTTTTGGAACGGGTGTCCCACCAAAATGTTTTCCTCTTACTAATGTAAGAAGTAACTTCTTCAAAAAAGCGATTCAACGGTTGTATTAACACTACTAAATACACTAAGATGATAGCTGTTTTTGTACATCCCTCTGCACACAGGATGTACTGGCCAGCTGCTACCAAAATAGTGTAAGGAATTACTTCAAGGCCTAAGAACCAAAAGGCCGTTCCATAATACCTGGTTTCCTTTAACCAACTGAAGGCCTGACTGAACAGGCTCACCAACACCGTCAACAACCAAAAACCCAAATTCATCTCACCACAAAACCTATCAACGAACGTGATCACTTGTGAAATTGTCATTGTCATAGGTCCAGAAGGGTCCGGAGACTTCGCATCTCCATGAAGAGTATTAGACGAACTCTTTAAAACGTTTGCTTATCCACTTCTACCTGCTTCTCCTCAAGAAGTGGGGCCTAGCCTAAATTAAACAAACTTCGTTTCCTTTCTACGGACTAATCTCTTAATCACTTCAAAACTTTATTCACTACTGTGATTGGTGAGGTCACAAAAACCTTTCACTACATTTACTCTACAGGTGTTACTCCACAATTAAGTGGTAGTGGTTTGATATGGATACCTGAGCGAAACTACTTCTCCACTTGCGGGTGGACGGCCCTAGGGATTTTCTTTTCTATGATTTCAGGTCCACAATTGTAGATATGTATGCATAAATGTAGCTAATCAATTAATGCTCAGTAGCTTCAAAAGGGTTACTTTTCAACAATCAGAGCCCAACCGAGCAATTAACCAGACTGTAAAGTGTAGGGGCAGTCAAAGTTAATGTACTCAATTTACGGGTATGATGTCACTTCTACGGTAACACAAATGTCTCTTTTTACATGAAGTAATCGATTCATATTTCCGAATAAAAATTCCTCTACTTGTTTGATAATTTATCCATTGTAGCTCTAGGCGAGCATGTGATACGTGCTTTAAAACTCCTCCCCCCATCGTTAAACCCTTGCATTTGCGAATAGGTTTCTAAAACTATTAGGTAGTCTTAGTTGAACGGGGCATCGTCCGATACACACACACACATCGGAGATTTTCACATTGCTTGTCGTGTCTCCTAGATCGAATAAATCCTGTAACTAACTATTGTGCGGGTCGTTACAAACCCATGAATATTTTACCGAGACTTAAATTCATACAAACCTTCCAAGATTCTGGTCTCCAATATTTCCGTCAATCAGTCGTCTCTAAAGGGATGACGCCCTTTAGGACAGGGGTGGCATAATGTTGTTCGGATGTTCTGTAGTCTTTATCTGTCGTCATACCGAAGTATAGTTACGATAAAGTTCTTCTGCACTACAGTCCTACTATTTTGCATTCTACCATTGTACTGATTTTACTCCATTACAGATTAGGTGCCGATCACACCGACGTTAGATGTCATTTTCTCCTACATCTAAAATATCGTTTTCCAATTTGTCAAATAAAAGTTGATCTCCGTACGTAAATATCCAATTTGCACTATCGCATGGCCCAATGCACCGGCCCGAGCACGCGGTGGGGCTTAAAGGTCTCCCCTGGTCTCGCTTTGGAGATAGCGGCCACGACCTATACACATTCGACCAAATTTATAAGTGGCTAGTCATCGCCACATAAATATAAGATTCTTTTTTGTTTTTCTTTTTACTTTTCTTTTACTTTTTGTTTTGTTTTTAAAATAATAATTTTCAATTCACTAGCGTTCTTCAGCGACCAAACTGCACTAGTGATATCACGGGTAAAGGGATCCGTGATTGATAGTATATCTTTTACAACGTTCCTACTATCCAACGTTAAACCAAAACAATTTTGTTCATTTGTTTAGGAGTACAAATGTAAACTACAAGCTGTCACATTAGACAATCAATATAATACACAATGTAACTGTGCCTTATCTTAGATTAATCTCTAGCTGGTAATTCCAGATTATTGAGATTAAAGTTATTGCGCTATGGTAATTCCTAGCTTAATAATAACCGAATTATCTAATAAGAGTAAAGGTATCTACGATCTTGTAGGTTGATCGTAAAAGTTACAATTCAATGAAACTTACGTATATCAAAGAATTGATGGGGGGGGTGGTCAGCCCCCCC
>Ga0100404_1122917_pt1 | contig 13942 bp, 8 predicted proteins | sample Orb8nscriptome_FD_81152 | JGI IMG/M metagenome (GOLD analysis project Ga0100404, IMG submission 81152) | Coral microbial communities from Puerto Morelos, Mexico - Orbicella 8 C A metatranscriptome (Eukaryote Community Metatranscriptome) | ecosystem: Host-associated > Invertebrates > Cnidaria >... | reverse complement strand
AAACTGTTTAAATGGTGATTATGAGGTTGAAGAAGGACGTGGCCAGGAGAGGGATTCTTATCTAAAGCAGTACAATATTGAGTCATTCCTTATTGTGGCTGAGCACCCAAGGGTAAGCACAAGATAAGAATGTTGGATTTCCATTCAAGAAGAGCTCTAAATACCTATAACTTTGAGGAGGTTGTAAGAAACTTTTATACACAGTTTGAAAAACTCCATATTAGTCAGTTTTGCCTTCCAAAGATCTTATGCCTGTATGGTATTTTCTTAAGTGTGTGAAGTTTTGGTAGTATTATCTAATCATTTGTTTGTATCTCCATCTGTATGTATCTTCATGAATGGCCTTGTTGTTGGATTTTACCTTATGTAGAAGGTATGTTGTGGCCGGTTATAAAATAATGGTTCTTTAACCCATGGAAGCGTGAATGAAATTGCCCGCAACCCACCCCTAATTCCTTGGCTTTTTTTTGGAATATTTCAGTGCGAGCGAAAGCACAAAAATAAACCATATGTACAGTAACCACAGACACAAGATCAGGTTTCAAGACATCATTTATTTAAAGTTGAATAAATGAAGGGCCAAAATATTAAAAAATATTAAAGTGCCATTAACCCCGCAAATGTGTTTTCCTTAAATAAAATCTACTGGTTTCCCTGATTACTTTAGCGAAAAAATTATCTCAATTGATAGAATCCCTGCGTTTCTACAGGCGTTTGAACATGTAATTTCTCTGTTCGCAACAGTGCAAAGTGGGATCTGGGTCGGGCTACTAGTGACATCACTTCGGGAACCGGGCTAAAACACTCGCGAGACTAGTGACTAAGCTTCGAGGGCTGTCAAAACATTTTTGGGTTATTTGAGATTCATATTTTATCAAAACTGGGCAAGATTTTTAAGTGAAAGAACTGTATCATCTAGCATTACAATTCAGAGTCTAGCTACGATCCGGACAGCTGCGATGTATATATTTTTTTTCCATTTCGAAGTGCGGGTCACCAGTGGAGACCACTGCATTGTAATGTAGGCCAGGATCAGGATTGACAATTTGCTGATCCATTTCGGTTATAAAGGCACAAATAATGGCTGAAGAGTTAACTTACAGCTCTTAAAGAGTTAAAAAGATGTCAATGAACACGAAGAGTTGCTAATTTGCCTTTAAGGAACATGCAGATTTCGAAGTGTCAAAACATTTTTAGATTCAAACATTAATTTCCCCCGAAACACAAGTTAAAATGCGATGCAGTCATAGTCTACGCTTGCCTACTTCTCCAGATCAATGATTGAAAATAGTTTAAACATAAGAGATAAGCAGAGATGTCGGCAAACAATATCCAAAGGTAAGGTAACTTTTCGCTTCATTATTGTTGACCGACCATAGTATATGCATAGTCAATTACTGTGTACGAACACAAGCTACACAAATTTGCATATTTCGTACTAGTATCATGGAAAATCCTTTGACAAGATATTAAAAAGAGGTTCAGTGTAGTATCAGTAAATGAATGCTTATCTGCTTTACTGTTTACGTACGCTAATAACCTGGGAGTTCTCAACTTATTAGTTTACGTTTCAGTTGACTGACAAGCACATTCTTCTTTCAGCACAACAATCTCTGTCGGTAGCTTTAGAGTCGAATCTTAATCGTTTGTTTCACTTTCCTCATATATTTATAAATGCTTGATCCATTCTAAGTTTGCAATTTAGATATATTTGTTCCTCAAAGACGAAGCTCAAGGAACAAAACAATTCTGTATTCAGAACGGCCATTGAGAAACACGGCCGGAATACGACCTCTAGCATGTGTGTGTTTTTATTCATATTCATGTCTTATACAGTACGTTGACAATGTCAAACTTTCACTAGAGATTAAGAGAAGAAAATACAGGCCATGAAAATCTCTAGTTTTTTACAGTAGCGGCAAACCCGAGATCGAAGAATTCCTCTATGGCTCCCTGGCTTTAGCTTCGCACAGATCAGGCCACTTCTTTGGTCTTTTTCTCGTTTCTGGTCAAGTTTCATCGCGATAGAGGTATTGAATGAAGAGGAATACTATGCATCCTGTATTGCTACTGCCTCCAACAACACATATTCCTTGCATTCTGCAATGATTTTGACACGCATATTGCATGTGTGCATATATCCTTTTCAGAAACAAAACTTTGTTATTCCCGAAATGATGTCAGGAGCCAACTCCTCCCATTCTCCACTTTTCCTTGGTCGTGAACATGGAAAAGAATTCGTAGGAAATTAATGAAAATAGCTACAACGATAATTTTTTTGCAGTGGTGATCAGGAGAAAAAGGAAATTTATATTAGCGAAAAAAAGTTTGGGGGTTAGTGGCACTTTAACAAAAAGAACTCAACCTGATGTGTAAAACTGATAAGAAAAACAAGAAATTATATTATTCCTTTATCGTGTGACAAAATGTCCCACAGAAGCTGAGAAAATTGAATATGCAAAAATGAGTTAATTATTGACTTCAGAGGACTAAAACGAAACCAATATACAACAGAATTTCATTCTTGTACTATAACGGCTAACAATGAAATATAAAAACGAAGAACTCATATAAAAATCAATCTGAAAACAAGAAATCAAGTAATTTCTTTGCCGCATGACAAGATATTATGGCACTGCGAAAGAAAGATGAAAATTGTAAACTTGAATCAAAAAGACGACAAAAACAAGCCAATTATTTTGAGATGGGTTGTATTTCATCTGTGTTAAATTAGTGGCCATTTAGTTCTTTTCTTGGTAGTTCTGCAGTAGCTGAGTAAGACTCCAAAAAATATTTCAACAAAGTGAATAAACTAAATAAACAAACCGCTTGGAGGTTGCTGTAATTAAATATGCAGAAATCCAGTGTCCAAGATACTGTTCACTTTTAACCAAATGAAAGAAATGCGTAAGGAAGTTCAATAACAATAAATTTTCATTCACACTGAGGCAAAGAAACCCCTTTAACAAAAAAAATGTTCAAAATTTCACAGACGTGCTTCGCTGCATGACTGCATGTTCAAATTATTCTTCACTCTAAAGCGAAAGCTTTAGTTTTTGCTGACCGCTTTAGCAGTCATTTTAACGCCCGTGGCTTTACCAATTGTTCCAAAAGTTCATTCAACTTCAAAGTAATAATGTACCTTACCATTTTTGTTTCTTAAGTCCAAAAAGCTGCTTTAAATCTGCGATCTGTCGTCAAAACTTACTTCAAAGCACTCCGATCTTCATGTTTTCACGGCAGTTGTAGGAAGAAAAACTTCTTCACCAGAAAGGTTTGAGGACTTTGTACTCCTTGATCTTCTATACTGAGGCCACCTAAACATTGGTTTGTATTTTTTCTAAAACCCAAAGTAGTAATTTCTCTGTGATAGGAATGAAAACAAGACCTTGGAAGTTTTTACATTTGACCCGCACCACGCCATGATTAAAACTTTCTTTTACTTTAAATTGTGTATTAAAATGTGCTAAAAACTTTACAACAATTTCAAATTGACTCATTTTTCTTCTTACTTGTGTCAGAAATTTGAAGTGGTTCTGCATGAATAGAAATCATTCCCAAACCCATCTGGCATACAGAAGAGATATAATCAGGGTTTAAGCTAGGATTTGATCACTGGTGGACAAGTTGTCACCTTGGCTAGAATTTTGGAGGACATTTTTATTTTTCAGGAATCACCTTTTAGCAACCTCCTTCTGTAAAATGGTAGCGGCTAGGGCTCGAAAAATATTCGAATGCCATCTTGCCCGTTGGGCAAATAACTCTCAAATTTTGCTTGCCCGGGGCACTTCCCAGCTTGCCCAAGTTTTCAAACTCATGAATAATTCATGACCCAAAAATGGAAGTCAAACTACAGGCGTGTTTTAATGTAATAAACCCACTTTAACTGTAGTCCTCTTAGTGCTGATCACTTTCATGTTAATGCCATTATATTGTAATACTTCCAGAACTTTAAACTTCTTCATTCTGCTTTTATGAAGTTGTACGGTTTGTTATAATTAACATGAATGAACACACTGTTATAATCAGATTGAATTTTCGAACGTGTTAAAAAAATGTCATCAGGAATTAAATTTTGTCCCACAGCATCTTTTGCCATTGCCTCCCTGTTCAAGAAACAAAGTTTGCGAAGGTGTTGTTGTTCGTTCGTGTACTTACTTCCTTAAGTTCCTGTATTACACGCTGGGTATCTTTGTAATTGTTATTATACAACCTTGAATCAATTTGTTCAATTCGTTGAAGATCGCATTCGACTCCTTGAATGTTCACCTGCATCTTGTCTAGCTCCACGAAATCATTGTAAAGAGAAGTGCGAGACATTTGTAACACACAACTGAATTAACAACAAGTCGCCTTCCCACTTCAGTTTTGACACAGGCACAGTGTTGAATTTGAAAAGCTGGCGAGAGCATACTTTTTCGTTTGAGTGAATCAAAAATAGTTTCAGTTGAGGGAAAATGTCTTCGTTTGAAAGAAACACTATTTTAAGTCATCTTCCAAGAACCCTGAAAGTATTTTGATGACTTACTTAACCATTTGTTTTTTCATAATATGATACTTTTCATTTCGCGCGGCGGCGCATAACTATGTTATCACTAGCAAACTTGTATGTCTTGCCGAAAACAGAGATTTACCTGGATTTTAGCATCAAAAATGCTGACTTCGTTTTCGCGGTACAAATATGCGGCTTGTTCTCGCGTACAATTTCTACAACTTTAATATATCATTGTTGAGTTAAGTTTTGCACAGAGAAACTGGAAAATGCTCACAGAAAATTGATACAATTTTAAGAAATAAACACAGCATTTTCGTGCCCGAGGCGGCTAGTTTTAAGCCTGGAAGGAAATTTGATTGGGGCAGATTTTGATCACGTGCTAGGCAACCACTTCTGAGCCGTGATCATGTGTCACGCAATCAACTAAACAACGCTGTAAATTGTAATTTTCTTCAAGCTTCATCTAAACACTTGGTTACCCTTGAGCCTAAAATTTACCTTTTCTTCTCAAAATCATTATCAAAAATTTAGTCGGCGAATGGCTTGCCTGGGTCCTTTCCCACAGGGCAAGTAAGGAGAGAAAGTTACTTGCCTGAAGGGAAAATCTACTTGTCCCGGACGACCGGACGAGGTTTTTTTCAAGCCCTGTAGCCATAGTCACCAAAATCTAAGGGTGCTTTCCATTATGCCAAAGTGACTGGACAGAGACCAGTGGGAATACTGGAGGAAAATGAAACGACAATTTTCGATCAAACCGGTTCAGCGAAGAGCAATGGCTCTTACCATTTTTAAATTCCTTTTCTGAATTTCCTACCTAAGTGAAGAGAAGTAAGGCAATGAACCATTTTGTAAAAATGGAACGGCAAATCTCAGTTGGAATATTCTGACTGGAATATTGGGATCACCTCCAGAGGTGACCCCGAATGCTCTGGTCGCAAGGAACTGAAACAGACCTTTCCATTTGACTTCTGACCAAAAGTTCGGGAATCTTTGGTATAATGGAAAGCACCCTAAGCGTTTTCAAATAGGGGCACTTCGTGCCATTTTACATGGGGCTAATACTGCTGACCACGACAAACCCACATTGAAATCCTTGGAAGAATGTTCCCACGCTGTTATTTTTTGGTTGCAGTTTTTTTTTTGTTAAAAAGTCTTAGCTACTGTTCAGGAAAGTAAAAAAAGAAAAAGAAAAAGAAAAAAGAAACAGGTAAAGAATACAAACATGCAAAAATTTTGGTCGGATTTGTTTGGCTTAGTGATTATTAGAGCATGACTGTGAATTTAGAATGAACTTGAAATGTGGGATAAAATTTATTGCACGTTCTGTGTTTCAGCTTGTAATTTCCTTACTGAACTGTATCTCTTCATGTGTGCTTCCTTCTGAGTTTTTCCCCAAAGTTATGAAGCGGACAAACAATTTCAATTGCAGTGTTGGACTGTCCCAATGGCGTGGCCTAGCTCAAACCCTGTATAATAAATATCTTATTAACCTCATCTTCTTGGTCCATACTTTAAGTTACGGATCCTTGTTTTTCCCCTTCCATTTCTGGCCCGCAGGCTTTGAGCTTTGGCCATAAATCAAAGAGGAAAAGACGAGGATTTGTAACTTACAGTATGGACCTCGAACTCAGTTTGACCAACTGACTGACTGACCAACTGATTTACTGACTTACTGACTGACTTAGCACCTTGTAGATTTTGTATTTGCCTCTTGGTCATTAATTAGCTTGTTGAAATTCCAATGACACAAGTGGAAAGATTTCTGAGTTAGTTAATTTAAAAAGCTAGCATATTTTCAACTATGTTAAAGGTGATTGTAAAGCAAGGCGTCTTTTGCAATATTTCTAGCGAAATGATACCGTTATTAAAGAGACCAAGCAGCAGGATGACACAGACAAGTTAAAGGATAGGTAAGTAACTTAGAAACTCCAAGAATGGTACAGTTACTGTTTTTCCTATAAAACCTTGAACACCAGAGAAAATTTCTGGAATGTGTATTGTGGGATTATGCAATATGTTGCATTATACCATATAGCTGGTGATTATCTTGTGGCTTTGAGGACTAGATGTGATGCGGCAGACAGGTAGACTGGGTACTAGTAATTTCGGGTGATTGTTTTCGGGATAAGGCGGCCATTGCCATAGGGAACCCACATGTTTATTTGAGTACTGCAAATGCTCATATTATGTAATCTAAAACCAGAAATTAAAGAGAAGAATAAACTTAATTGCCTGTCGTCTTCTTGTTAGTTTTCATTCTGCACCATGATTGGTCTGTATTGGAGAATCTTGATTAGGGTCCTGAGTATCGACCGAACGCGGTGAGGTCTGTATGCACGACCGAGGTCAAGATTCTCCCATTCAGACTGACCAAGCTCGGTTAATAAGGTTTTTATTATAAGGCAAATTTGTTTAATGTAACTGGTTTGTATTTAACTCACATTTTGCTTGTGACCGGCAATGAGCTGCACTTAATTCTGCCAAAGTTTACTCGTCCTCTTTACTTTTTTTCTCATCAGGCTTTTTGGCACTTCGATAAATAAATATTGTTAGAAGAAAATGATCAGTATTTTTGCATTTTAGTTTGCAACTTTTTCACCACAAAACATCACCAGTCTAGATAGGAAATTCTAGATAGCTTTCAATATCGATTTCAGCCAATCAAATTCATGAATGTGGTACTTCCCAGTCCTTGTGAGACACAGCCATACATGTATACACCTTTTCATGTTCATTTACAAAAAAATATCCTTTCATTTGTGTCCAAATTTGTTTCTTTATGATCAATATACTCTCATTAACACCATTATGACCTTCATTTGCAGGTAAGGAACGTTCAAGAATAACATTTGCAAACAATACCTTCCTTTGACATTCGTTGGCTGTAAATGTATTTTAGTTTTTGTCGAAATAAAATTTGTCGTCATGAAACTACAATCATTTACATTTTTGGACAATACTTTTTCAACAAAAGACTTTCAATATCACAATTTGCATGAGAACTCACAATTAATTGAAAGGGTGAGTGCAAAACCATACTAAGTGATGATTTGGGTGAAAAAAAAAATTTCTCAAAAGTGCCTAAATTTTCACGCAATGGTCTTCAATGTAATGGAAAAACATTGTGTATTTTTGTTGCTAGTTTTTGCTTCATTTTTGAGTTATAATGTATTCAAAACAAACTTGGCTTTTTCTAGCTGTGTTTTTAGGAGTTTATTTGTTTAACAGGAAACAGACACTCTCTCAAATGAAGCGCCTCATTCTCAGTAAATTGACTGCAAATTATTTTGAATACTGACGTGGACTTTTTTCACTTGTTTGCAAATTGTTGCAAGAAAATCTGCTTGGGTCAAGATAGCTTTGATTTTCTGGAGCAACAAAGGGAGTGTCTTATGTCAGTAGGATGCGTGAATGTAGCTTCTGTTTGTAGCGTTCGAAGTCAAAATCAAATCCAGCAGTATCAGTTAGCTGTCTTCCTTGTAAGTTGGAGAATAGCATACAAAGCGGGAATCTGGGAAACATTGTTTACATCGGTTGTGGTGACATGCAACACACATGTGAAATTGATCGGGTGTCAAAGGAAATACTATCAAACAGAAGAGATGCGCTGCTTTAGAGCTCTGTCAACTAACAATCAAAGTGTTCTTTTAAAGTACCTTGCCTGCCTGCCTGCCTGGTGGTTAAGAGGCATCATAAAGCCTTGAAAAACCCGTAATTCATTACCACATTTTAAAGAACCAAAATGTGCTCTGATTGCTCGAACAAACTGATACCCATGCAGTCGAGGTATTGTCGTTTCCTTGTGAAATCAGTATTTTGCTATGATTAAAGTGAAATCAACATCTTTGAACTTACGCGTTCTTGTGAAATCAACATTTCGCTGCTTTTGAAGTGAAGTCAACATCTTTGCGGTCACAAGTTGAAGTGAAATCAACATTGAGAAAAAAATCTTTATGGTCAGACGCTGACTTTTCAACATATAAACACCTAAAGATGCCGCCAGAGGAAATCAAGTTTTTTTGCATACATTTTATCTTGAAAACAAAGCAAAATCAGGGCTTGAAATTGTGACTCACTGGTCGCCAATGCGACCAAAAATTGAGCACTGGCGACTAAATTTTCAGAACTGGTCGCCAGCTGGCGACTTGATCGCGTTTCGTCTGATAACTAAAGAAAACCACGACACAACTTTTGTTTTTAAATCTTTATATTAGGAAATCAATCGGATGTGGTAGCTAGCATACAACTCAGCTTTCTGTTCCCAGTAAAATAATGTCTGAATATTACAAGATAATCGAAAAATATTGAATGTATTTCGACACGTCGATACCGCGTTCACAGCACGCCATATTGTTTCAGTGGCTTCTTCCGAAACTGGGATCGCAGGCGCACTTCAACACCATGTGCTTTTCATTTGCCGCGAAAATGGTGGCAGATATACCAATCAGTTGAAGGAATTACGTGAGTTTTTACGTGTGGGGTATTAAGATTCAGCCAAAAGGTTAATCCAAACTTTGAATCCGTCATCAGTTGTTGATGTAGGGAAAGCAGATTTCGCCAAACTGTTGGCAGCGAAAAGGTGTCGAGGAAAGCAAGTCGAAAATAAAGAACGGCATTTCGAAGAAGTAGCAAAGGGAAAATATGCAAGGACCCGTGTTTGTCTCACAATGAAAACCACGGACTTAAAACATTTTATGCTTCGCTTCATTTAAAATGACTATGGAGACAACCATCACCTTCGGACCAGATACATAGTACCTGGGAACAACGGTAGCTTTATAACTAAGTGTTACTCGTGCTGTTTCTAATTGTTTTCGCTCTTCAATTGTGACTTTTCTTGCGTGCAAAGTAACGTATAAAATTGTGTTCTTGTGGAACTTGTATATAGAATAAGTTGGCGACCAAAATTTACGATCTGGCGACCAAAATTTTTCTGTTAGTAGCCAGCTGGCTCCCGAACGAAAAAGTTAATTTCGAGCCCTCAAAATCAGTGGCATAAATACAGGACCATGTTTTTCTGTTACATTGAAGACCACATTCAAAAATTCAGGCACGTTTGAGAAAAAAAAGATTCACACAAAATCGTCACTTAGCATGGTTTTGCACTCACCCCTTCAATTGCAGTATTATTCTACAACCATATCCATGAAGGTGACAATCTTTAGTGCAGTGAGACAAACATTGCAGCCAAATTTATTTTTGGAAAATAAAAATTTTATCAAATTTGGCTGAACGATTTATCGCTCAACTGCCTCACTATTGAGGCATCGTGACAAATATGTTTGCATGAAATGATACCATTGTCCACATTTAGCTGCCGTAATGGTACCAATATTTTGTTGTAGGGCTTGCTTCTGCAACAGCTGAGTGTGATAATTTCCCACAGCAAGCTTCTTCTCTGTTATTCATCTGTTCCTGTACCTCAGGACGGCTGATGTCTGCTTTGATTGCCGCTTTTAAGGAACGTACAACTTGTTCTACAATGTTGAAGAATGGACTGTAGGGTGGTAACTTTTTTAGTTCTGTGTTGGGACTGGGAATAGCGGGGTTATTGTGGGCTGGCACTCTGTCATAAATGAAGATAACATGTTCGTCAGTAACGAGGTGTTTGCCAAGAAGTCATCAAATCTTTGCGCATTCATCCCACCAATAACTGCAGAGTAGAAAACCAGACCATTGGTGGGTGAAACGGCCATTGTGACAGTAACATTTCTTCTTTGCTGACCACACACCTGTCTGTTGGCCCGTTCCTCCAGTGTTTCAGCCAGAAAATTTTACCTGAGGGCCAAAGTGGCCCCTGAAGATCTTTTTTAGGGGCCAATTTTTTAGAAAAGGGGCCAATAAATTGAAAGCTACAGAATGAAAAAAATGCATCAGGGTACCAAGGAAAATAAAGCAGTTTATTAGGATCTATGATAAAATTTATAGTAAGTGCTTTTCGAAGTGTTTCTACTCAATAAAATTTCTTTTGAAACAGCTACTATTATGAAGGATCCGTGCATTACAAGAGAACAATCCTTAGGCAAACATGACGTAGTCAATGATCAAGGGTTTGCAATGCATTATAGGGCGATTTCAAACATGGTCAGCCATTTGGAAGTTTTCCGATATGAGAGAATCAATACAGCAAAGCAAAAGCAAGGATTGACTTTTCTTATGATGAATGTGTTAGAAGCAAAGATCTTTCAATATGAATTTCTTGAAGGTCATAATGTGTGACAAAATAACCGTATTTTGTGTATAGTAGGTCCACATCAGCCCTTCGGCTGCCAAATCCCCTCTACAACCCACTTATCAAATAAAGTTTACTTACTTACTTTACTTACTTACTATTGATCGTCAACACAGAGAAATGTAGTCTCCATTATGCCATATTATGGTGACTAAACCAGAATTTTTGGTCGCCAAGGATGAAATGTTAGTTGCATTGGTGACCGTATCGATCACAATTTTGAGCCCTGGATGACTTTTATAATATTATGACTGTGTTAAGCCTGCAGTCTTGTAAATAGAAAGGGCCATACTGGCCCTTTTTTCGTTTTTCTGGGGGCCATCTCTGATTGTAACGCAGGATTCCCACAATGGCGCGCTCTAGCGGAAACACTGTTCCGCTCTTCTGTGACTTCTTGCAGTCCAAATATTGTAACCACATTCGTCTATGAAAAACACTGGCTCACCACAGCATGGCCCATGGACCAGTTGGCATAGTCCAGTCGTTTCTGAATGACATCAGGACAGTTTCTTACCGCAGGAACAGGCCTGGCCAATTTTACATGAGACAACATTACTCCCAGAGTTCTTGCCACAGCGTGGTCGCAGATTCTAGGTTTTCAAAGAAGTTGTTGTCTCAATTCTTCATCAAGCTGTGTTAGCGTCAGTAAGCAATTTTCGCTCAAAATTTTGTTGAGGCAGTCTCTCATCTCATTATCTACCCTAACATTGTGTGGGCCTCCACATGGTCTTTCCGCGATTCTGCCTTCCCTTACATATCTCGACACAATACTTCTGGCTGTGGATCTGTTGATTCCAAGTGTATCTGCAACTATTAAATAGTCTTCATTGACATCTTCAAAGGCCCTGATTATCCTTTCATGATGTTCAAATGGATTCTATTCTTTGTGGCATTCCTGAGGAAATCTAACTGTCACTGTCACATGTACACTGTATTGCGCCCTCTGAGTTGTATGCAAAAGGTTCGTATGAGGCTGAATTTATATCTGCAAGGGGAGAATTGTGAAAATATGACTTTAAAAAAGTACATCTGGTCCCTTGTTCTATAATCAAATTTTGAAGGAAAATTGGGTGAGATATCTCTGTTCAAAAGAATCACGCTAATGAGGTATTGTTTAATGTTAGGTGAAAATATGGTAATGTTTTTCTCCCTGCACTTAAGATTGTTACCTTCATGGATGTGGTTGTATAATGATGCAATTGATTGTGAGTTGTCATACAAATGGTGTTATTGAGGGTCTTTTGTTGAAAAAGGATTGTCCAAGGGTGTAAATGATTGTCGTTTCATGAGCACAAATTTTGTTTCAACAAATATGAAAATACATTTACAGCCAATGAATGTCAAAGGAAGGTGTTGCTCATCTTTTTATGATTTTAAATGTTAATTCATATGCAAATGTTATTCTTGAACATTCCTTAAGTACAAATGAAGGTCATATTGGTGTTAATGAGAGTGTATTGACCATAATGAAACAAATTCGAACACAGATGAATGGATATTTTCTGTAAATGAACAGCAAAAGGTGCAATAAAAGGCAGTTATTTTCGCTTATTTCCTAAGCAAAGGAACAGTTGGGCAAGAATGTGTGACAAACGTGTGTCACTTGGTAATGCAGTAAATTACTTGCTAGTTCTGATAGAACATGTAATGCTGGTACTGGTACTGGTACTAGTTATAGTGCTGGTTCTAGTTAGGGTGTTGATCCTTGCACTGGTCCTGAATGCTTGAATGGCAGGGGGTTGGGGGAATAGGTATACATTGTTCAACTGGCGCCCGTTTTATGAAGCTCAATTTGGCGTAGAAATGTTACCTTACACAGGAAAACGTGCATTAGCCACTATCTGTTAAACAGGCTAAAAGAAACGGATGATAAACGGATAATAAACGGGTAGTAAACGCCTTTAAAAGCGTAAAAAAATAGAAACGTTTTAATGGTTAATAACGGTTAGCGAACATTTTCGAACGGATGACTGAAAGCATTAAAATGGCTGGCAAAAATTTTTGAACAAATAACTTCAAGTGTTAAAACGGCTAGCAAAAATTTTGGATCAGATGAGTTGAAGCGTTTAAACGGTTAGCTGATGTGTTGAAATGGATGACCTCAAGCATTTGAACGGTTAGCCAAACTTTTAATTCAAACACTCAACTTTTCGATCAAAGGGTCACTGACTTAGCACACGGTCAGTAAAAGAGCGAACCATAAGTGCTTGAAAGCAATGAGAATGATTCTAATTAATGATCTGTAAACTGGATATACATTATAATTCAAAGCAAGCAAATAACTACTTATGGTTGGAAATTGTCTCTATGTCGAATTGTCAAGAAAACAAAAACACAATTCTGTCCATGTTTGTTTAATTGAAGTCATCTTATGCAATGCCAATGCAATCCAGAAACATTTCCAACCAAATTCCGTTGATATAAACAAAGTAATCTCTAGTCACGAATTATTTGAAGGAAACATGATTTACTATCGATAAAAATACTACACAAATGGTAGATGAGCGAGTTTGTTCAAGAGCAGAAACACATTCGTGCTACAATGCCACGAATTGTTGCGCACAATTCACACGTGACGCGAGTGAAAAACTTTTCCTGGACGGGGTTGGGGAAGTTTGCTCCTAGCCTAAAATGTCACTTGGACGGCCCTTGGATGAAGATCAACGTGAATTTCAAACTAGAAATATACTGTCCATGACCTCAGTACGATTTAACACGAAATAGAATGCAGGGGACTGATAAATGGAAAAGTATGTTACAATATAATTCTAACACGGTACACAAAGTGGCACATCTTGTACCGTAGTTTTACGTGAATTCGCGTGACCCAAACACAGCTGTTCTTGTTCTCATTTGACCAGCACTGTTTTTCATTGCGATGTTTTTGTTTTGATAAAAGAAGGAAATAAAAATATGTACTAAGCAAGCTAACTTTAAAAACTCAACCTGCAACAAAACATAAGAAAGTTGTAAATCGAGCATTTGCGAACAAGATGCCAGCTTGATTTATTTACAAACATACCATGGCTTTCTGTTCGGTTTGACTAATTGTTTTACCGCCCCGTTCTGCCTGTCTTCCAAACCCTGTAACTTCTGTTTAACGTTGTCTTTGTCATTTTAACAGTAAGCTGAAAATGTTTGGTAAAACATTGTTATAATGGTTCCAAGACTTTCAAAACGGATACGGGATAGGCTTCCCGTTAAAACAAATTCAA
>Ga0100404_1086053_pt1 | contig 14395 bp, 9 predicted proteins | sample Orb8nscriptome_FD_81152 | JGI IMG/M metagenome (GOLD analysis project Ga0100404, IMG submission 81152) | Coral microbial communities from Puerto Morelos, Mexico - Orbicella 8 C A metatranscriptome (Eukaryote Community Metatranscriptome) | ecosystem: Host-associated > Invertebrates > Cnidaria >... | reverse complement strand
ACAGATTAGCTTGTTTAGTAAAGTTGACATTGTCTACTAATTTCAAACAAACTTTATCCATTTTTGGCTAGTTTTCAAATTTCAGGAGTATCTCTGAAAAAGCACTTTCTGCAGACAATATACAGATTAGATTTTTTACAAAAGCGAACATTTTCTACAAATTCAACAAACATTTTAACCATTTTGGGTCAATTTTGAATTTCCAGAAGTACATATGAAAGTCAATTTTTTTTTAAGGAAAAAACCTCATTGGCTAAACAGTTGTACAACATGAATAGCTTATAAAATATCCTTCTTGATAATGTATACAAGGTTTTGTAAAATTGCAAAATGTCTTGAGAATTTGTCAGAAAAGTTGATTTTAATTTGCATATTTGCATAAATTATGTATGATTATTAGTTACTATGAAGATGAACATAAAACATTTGTTTATTTTTTTAAGCGCAAGAATTTTATAAGCTCTCTAACCACATATAACATCAATATATTACTGTAGTGTAATCTTTCATTAAAGCAGTTTAGTTTCTAGCCCTCCAAGCCATTTTTCCCTCTAAAAAATATTCAGTGAATAGAGCTAAAAGGTCCACACAGACAAGATGGCTAATGTTCAGAGTATATACCAGTCCAATTTACAGACCTGCTGGTGATAAGGCCCACACAATCAAGTCCTTCCCCCAAAAAAAAACAGCTGGCCTGCACTGTTTACAAGCTTGTCAGCGATTGGTTGTTCCTAGATTGCAATGGCCATGGTGGATAACCAATCACCATGTGTCAAATGCGTCACCTTACCAGACTTGCGTTGTTTCATCAATCAAGCTGTACTGGGCTTCTTTGAATATTGTTTTAGTTGACTTTCTTTCTCATCACATTGAGTGAAGGTTTTTCAGCAGTTTGAAGGTTTGTTTGAGCTGGTTGAAAGTTTGTTAAGTCAGTTTGGGTTGCAAGGGTTGAGGGCTTGTAAAGTTTGGTTTAGTTTGTGTTTTACAGGTTTCTTTAGTGTATTGGTCACTTTGGTTAAGTGAGCAACTGTTTGAGTGGAAATGAACAACAAAGGTATGGGCAGTTATCCTTGATGGAGTGAAGCATGTTCAAACAGGTCAAAACCACCTTCGTGCCGAAGATGTGGCCACAAACCAAATTAAAAGAATGCAAAGAATGTGAAGTCAGACAATGCACTGAAAGTTAAAATTATATACAAGGGTTATTACAGTTTTCAGTCATGCAGCGTGGGTCATCAGGGGATGCAGAATTTCTGCCGCATGGAACATAAGGGGTTACAGAAAAATTTTGCGCAGTGGTAAAGTTTTCCGCATTGAAATAAAATTTGAATAAAACTGCAACAAAAATCACCGAGCCATTTGAATATTTGTACAACGGCCACTCCTACTTTTTTGCTGGCCCGCCAGGTGAGTTGACAGTAAATGAAGTGCAGCGATGGATACAAGATATGAATTCAAACTAAAGGTGGGGAAAGGGAAAGAAGCGGACAAATGTGTGAAAATATTTTTAAATTCACTGGAGGTAACGACACTTGACATTGTCTCACTAATGGAAAGAATTTTGGAAAGAGTTCCAAGCCTTCGTGGCAGAGAAGTTTCATTGAAATATCTGGACGACTGAGAAGATTGGATTGACCTAACAGTTCAAGATATTGATTTATTTAAAGAGGGAATGAATGTTGAAGTCAACTGGCAAGATGCTGATTTGTCTTCAGCCAAGGGATTTAGATACTCCTATAACAATGAACAGGAATCTAAGATCATGTTGTGTGGAGGGCATGTAGGTTGGGCCCATGGGAAAAAGGTTCAGGAGCTGCAGAATATGACATCATTTTCGTCAGATTTTTTTAACCTTTACAAAGGGGATTTCCCAAATTTGACATCGGTAAAGTACTGTTGTGCCAGGAAAAAGCATGTTTTTGTAGCCATGAGGAACAAGCTAGTCTGTGGGTGTATAAGGCTCTGGGTTTATCCAAAGTGCCAAGCAAAACTATTATTGTCCTTTCAATTGGTTCATGCTGGGAAGGACCCTGAAAAATACAGGGAAACAATGCTTACCTTGGGTAGGTACCACTGCAGGGACATCCACCAGTGAGAAGGTGGTTCTTGTTCATTTCACCCCCTGACCAAATGCAGTTGAATAAAACACCAGGTGACACCAGGTGTACACCTGGTCTTATATATATAGACTGCAGTGTCAAGATGATATTGTCAATGTTCTTGCCAATTGTAAAAATTGTGGTATCGTCTGCAAACATGAATAAGTCACCACTAGTTATCACTTCTGGAAGGTCGTAAACAAAAATTGAAAATAATTTGGGCCCTAATATTGAGTTTTGGGGAACTCCATATGTGATGGTTTTGGACCTGCACTGATAACCTGATATTTGGACAAACTGCTTACGTGTACACATGTAATCATCAATCCAGGAAAGCAGGTCACCTGATATACCAATGGCTTTTAGCTTTTCCGGTAGGATGGTATGATTCACAGTGTCAAAAGCTTTCCGAAAGTCAATGAAAAGCATGCCCACTTTCAGGCTCATGTCCAGTGCATTTTTCCCTGTCTCTGTTAGGTGAAGTAAGAGGCTCTCAGTTGAATAGTAATCCCCATTGCTTGTGACATAACAAACCTTGTGAAAACAGCAAAGCAAAAGGATGGGTTGAATTCTTTTCTTATGTTGAACATTTTAGAAGCAAAGATCTGTCTATATGATTTTCTAGAGGGACATGTGTGACAAAATAACCGTTATTGATCGTCAACACAAAGAAATGCAGTCGCCTTCATGGCAACTAAACCAGAATTTTTGGTCAGCAAGAATGAAATGTTAGTTGCATTGGTGACCGTATTGGTCGCAATTTCAAGCCTTGGGATGGTTTTTAAAATACTATGCCTGGGTTGAGCCTGCACTCTTATAAAAGGCCTGCAGTCTTCTAGTCTCGTTTTTCTGGGGGCCTTCTCTGATTGCAACGCAGGATTCTCACAATGGCACGGTCTGGCAGAAACACTGCACAGTGTAATATATTGTGGGAAGTTAGGTAATTACAAAATATTGAAATAAGTGCAAGTATTTATATGTTGTATGGATAAGCTAATGAAAACAACTACTCTAATTAGTGGTTAACTTGAGTATTGTTAAGTATTCATTGTAACTGGATAGCACTCGCACATCTGTAAGCAATGTCAGTGTTGTCAGTATCATAGTCAATGTAAGTGTTGTAGCTAGTATTACTGTTAGCGTTAACTGTTGTATGTAGCCTAAAAAACATGTTAATAAAAAACAATTGTTATTTTTAAAAACATAGAATTTAAAACTAGTCATAGAATGGGATTGAAAATTTTAATTCTGTTAGAAACAGCTGTTTTTGTAATTTACATGTAGCAGTCTTCAAGGTCAAACAGAACCCTACTGTACTTATGCTCTGCACTTAATGGAATGATACAGTGTGCTTTTAGTCTAGTTATTGAAGCAGAAAAGCTTGAAGTATAGATTCACCAACAGAACTGCAAGTTTAAAAAGCTAGGCAAAAAACAATTCAAAAGATGAGTGATGCTGCTTTCACTATTGCCATCATAGTCTGCAAAATCTAGAAGGAAATACAAAGTATTAAGTCTTGAGTTCGAAACATGCAACTTTGAATTTGAGGCTGGCCTTAGAAATGTCAGTTAGCTGGAAGGCATTGATTGATCACTTCACAGTAGGTGCAAACCTTCAGAATATAAATTTGTTTTTCCCCTTCTCTGTGGTTCTGTGATCAAGCAAAGCCAGACAATATGTTGTGAATTTAATCCCTACACACGCTGTTCCCGGATCAACCGATCCATTGAATTGATTGGAAATTACAATCTGTAGTTATTGCAGTGAACACCCCTATTGTGGGTGTGATCTTTAGATTTTTTCCCCTTGTTCTATGGTACTGTGAGCAAGTTATATACCAGTTAGGTGCAAAGCTTTTTGCTGAAGAATCCTGTTTCTTAGCCATTTTTTTCCCTTGCTCTGTGGTACTTGGTTCTAGAGGTGTACAGAGTATTTCCTGGATTGACTGATCCATTTGGTTGGTTGAAAATTACCATCAATCCGTAGTCACTGCAGTGAACACCCTTCCTTAGATTTTTTCCCTTGTTCTATGGCACTATGAGCAAGGTATATACCAGTTAGGTGCAATTGAAAGCTTTTTGCTGAGAATTCCTATCTGTCAGACGTTGATTGATTACCATATTGTTGGTACAGTGCTTATCTTTCCTTTTTCCCCTTGCTCTGTGGCACTGAGATAAAGCGAAGCCAGACAACATGGAGTGAATTTAATCCCTACACAGAGTATTCCTGGATCGACTGATCCATTGGATTGGTTGAAAATTCCAATCTGCAGTCATTGCAGTGAATACCCTTATTGTGGGGCAATACTTAGATTTTTCCCTTGTTCTATGGTACTGTAGCCAAGGTTTCTGCTTGTTAGGGCAAAGTTTCTGCTGAGGAATCCTATCTGTTAGGCACTGATTGATTACCTTATTGTGGATGCCACACAGCCCCCCAGTAACAAGCCCTCACTTATATGGAGGCTTTTGCATCTCAATATTTGGCTTCCATTGTTTCATCATGTTATTCCTAGTTTATATGTACTACTTAAATTTGGTCAATTATTTGTAGTAAAGTGACTTATCTTTCATTTATACTTTTTTCAGAGAACTGCTTCAATTGATGACAACCTCACCATCTTTGTGCAACCACGTTACCATTAAAGACTTTCACTTCACAAACTCTCTAATGTATATGTCTTTTTTAAGCTAATTAAAAAACAATTCAACAACACTAGTGATGCTACTTTTACTATTTCCATCATGGTCTGCGGTATCTGGAAGGAAATACAAAGCATTCATTCTTGAGTTTGAAACTTGCAACTTTGGATCTGAGGCTAGGCCTCAGAAATGCCAGTTAGCTGTAAGGCATTGATTAATTGATCACTTCACAGTAGATGCAATAATAGATGCAATAATTTTTAATATAATTTTTTTCTTGCCTTGCTCTCCAGCATTGCGATCAAGCTAAGCCACACAACATGGAGTGAATTTAATCCCCACACAGAGTATTCATGGATCTACTGATCCACTGGATTGGTTGAAAATTCCACTCTACGGTTCCTGCAGTGCCCTTACTGTTGGTGCAATCCTTACATTTTTTTCCCTTGTTCTATGGTACTGTGATCAAGGTATGTGCCATTTAGGTCCAAAGCTTTCTGCTGAAGAATCCTATTTGTTAACCCTTTAAGCCCCAATAGTGCCATATGGCACTCTTGCGTGACTGCATCTTATTCCCTAGAGTGCCATTTGGCACTCTGAAACCTACCTTCATTCTGACCAATCAAAAGACCTGTTAGATTGTTGCTAGGCTGCTCCATTGTTTTTCAACCAATAGAAAAGAGTTTTAGCTTTCATTTTACGTGTCAAACATGACAAGCTTTCACTGAGCATCACGATGAAAATCGCAACTGAAGTTTGATGGCGGCCGTTAGCGAAAGCAAAGTTGAAGAGGACGTGTTCTTGGGATTTGACGAAGAAGAAAGAGAAACTGTTGCTGCTTGGAGACGAGAAAGATTTGAAGCTAGAAATCAGAGTGACTTGGAGTCAGATATTTCAGTCTCTTCTGTTTCTACAGGAGACCTTTCAGACTTTGAAGAGGAAGAAGACGAAGAAGAAACGTGGAACGAAAACCCAAACCCTGTTGAGGTCTCCCCATTCACTGAGGCTACTGGCCCAACTTCTGGAGTTGCAGAAGATGGAACTGCAATCGATTTCTTTTATTTGATGTTTCCAGAAGAACTTATAGAACAAATTGTCGCTGAAACGAACTGCTATGCACAGGAATGTATCGCTACGAAGCCCGACCATGAATGGTATGACACAATGCTTGATGAAACGAAAGCCTTTATCGGTCTTCACATGCTGTTCGGCATCAAAAGGTTGCCTGCAACTCGCCTTTACTGGAGTGAGGATCCACTCATTGGCGTCCCTTTCGTTCAAAAAGTGACATCGAGAAATCGCTTTGACAAATTGTCCAAGTATTTTCATTTAAATAATAATGCAAATCAAGTTCCTCGTGAAGATCCTGGACATGACAAATTGTTCAAAGTTCGCCCTGTTCTTGATCGCGTCGTTCAATGTTGTAAAATGGAACTGAGAGCGCAAAAAGATTTATCCGTCGACGAAGCAATGGTAAAGTTTAAGGGACGGCTTGGAATGAAACAATATGCCGATGAAGCCTGTTAAGCGTGGAATTAAAGCGTGGGTTTGCGCCAAAGCATCTAGTGGCTTTGTCTGCGACTCCCAAGTTTACACGGGAAAAAGACAAGATGGCGCTGCCGAACAACAGAGAAGATTGGATTGACCTACCAGTACAAGATCTTGATTCATTTATTGACATGACTGAAATGGAGAGAGCTTCAATGCGAGAAAATCTGAAAGTCATTCAACTCAAAGTAAACAAGTTGGCAATAACACCACATGGCACCAAGCACTGCGTTTCACAAAAGCGTTCTTGGAATTTTCCATCCCCGTCTCCAAAATCTACCAAGATGTTTACCCTTGGCTAACAAACCAAAATCTCTTTCAGCTGCAAAATGTCTTGAACTGACAATGCTGCTGACACAGCTGATAAACAGTACAGGTCTCCCACAGATAAATTCTTCCAGAAACTTTCAAAAGAAAAGCAAGATGTCAGACAGGCAGTAGCAAAGAAGCAAAGTGAACTGTCCGAACTTCAAAATAGCTGCAAACCGCTAGCCACTACTACCTTGGGAAACAAGAAGCCAGTTCAGTTTGTCACTCAGCAGGACATGATAAAGTTATTTGCTAATTTCTGCTGTGTTTGTCTGTGACATTATGCAAAGAAATCAAACGTCATCCAGAGGAGGAGAAATGTATCCGACAACTACAGTCCAAGTTCAAAGCTTTGAAGGGGAAGTCCCAAAATTAACTCTAACAGTACCATTTATCAAGGAAAAACCTGTCTTTGAAAAACACTCTGGGTTTCAGTGATAGCAAGAGTGTAGAACATAGGGACTTTCTCTTCAGAAAATTCCAAACTGGTCCATGTGGACAGTAAAATGACAAGTGATTTTACTTCCAAAGTTGCCAATATTTTTTATGTTCACAAAGAACTTATTTGTGTGTCATATGAGTTTCCACTCAATGTAGGCAATGAAGTGGTCAAGGCGAAAATTGAGGAAAGAGCTTGCAGCAGCCTTCATTCTGCAATTGATGTGCTTAGAGATAATTATAAGTTAACCATTGAGGTCAAGCTAGAGGCAAGTGCTCCAGAACTTCCGATTGTAGAGGTAAATGAGTGGTGCATACCAAGGAAGTTATTGCCGAACAGCTGAAAAGAGAAATGAGGCTTCATGATAATAGAGGAAAATGATCACATGGCTTTTAGATGTAGAACACAATGCCCAGTGTGATCAGTTAATTGAAGAAGATTCTCAGTTCCCATTAGTTTGACAAGCCAAAGGCTGGAGGGAAGTAGTCATTTGGAAATGAATCTCCTTAATCCATTCCAGATCATCTGTCTAATTTGCAGGGAAATTAGAGTGTCAAGAAACAGTCTTGACAATTACTTACAGTCAATGTAATCTCAAAGTTTTGTTTTTAATAAGTGCCGTTATTCTGTCTTGATTATCACTCAAGGAGGTCAAGGTCACATTTCGATGAAGCTGAATAAGATGCATAACTGAGAACCCCAAGACATAAGTTTTGTTGTCGTGGGAAAGGACTCATCTTCTACCCAATAATTCCAGAGAAACCATCATCCACTGAAATGAATGCAGAGAAATCCAGTCAAAGAAACAAAAATGCAGTGGTTGCCTGAACTTTGCAGAAAACATGTGGAGACATATGTGGTACATTCTGAAGTAGCCAGTTTGGTACAGCAAACACACGAGGTAGATCAGGCTAATCAAGAGAGCTTTCCATGCCGATCTGAAGGATGTGAGAAGACTTGTCTTCCATTCCAAGAGAGTGCAGTGAGTGATGTCAGCTAAATATTTTATGCTATATAACAACAATCTGTTACTAGACAGGGGTTTGAAAGAGGAGGCATAAATTGAAAATAATACCCATTTCCTCCTTTTCTTAACTTCCGTTTTCCTTTTCAACTGTAATGAAACACAGGCAGAATTACACCAAACTGCACCTTGCCCAGCTATTTGGATGCAATGTGTCAAGAATTGCAAATATTGTCACCGCTTTTATTCATGTTCTGCATTCTATTTTGTTTCAAGAAATCAAGATAACCATTCCATCAAGAGATAAAAATACTTTGAATGCACCATCTTCTTTTTCGTGGTTTACCTCCTGAAGAATTGTCATCAACTGTAGTGATGTGAAGGTTGCAGCTCAGGCATTAATAGGTCAACAGAATGCTTCATATTCCAGCTACAGGGATACTATTGTTGGAGTTACACCAAGTGCCATAATTACATTTGTAAGCAAACTGTACCCTGGGTCAATATCTGACAAGGCCATAGTGCAACAATGAGGCCTGTTAAATCATCTTGCCGCAAGGAACATGATTCAGACAGACAAGGTCTTTCTTATTCAAGACATTCTGCCAAATGGTGTTTTATTCAACATACCACCTTTTCTTAATAATTGTGTCTTCAACAAAAGTGAGGCAAAGGCAAAAAAATCCTTTGTTACAGCAAGAATCCGCATGAAGAGAGCTTATGCCAGGTTGAAAGATCTCAAAATATCTACTTTCATCCCTCAGGCTTAAATAAACATACACGTGTACCTAGAAAAATTAAGAGCTACTAAAACATTGCCTTGAGACAGAGAGCTACCAGCCAAACATGCTCTTGTTAACTCTTGCTCTTACATGTTTCCTCACTTATACAGCAGTCACCTGAAGTACAAAAGTACCCCATACCCCTCCAACAGCTCTCTGAAGGATTCAGTAACACATTGGAATTGCTTCAACTTCAAACAATAACATCATTATTGAAGGGTTGGAGTTAAATCCACACACTTATTCAGTCATCTTTGTGCCCTAAGGCCATGACTTGTGACTGGGAATACTTCCTGTCGTTTGCTATCTTCCTTAGCTCTCCTCAGCTACATCTCCTTTTCTACTGTCTGTTGACAGATTTCTTTTGGCAACAGAAACTCAGCTGTTAAGATGCTGATTCCTGATTTGGTTTAACTATCAACTGCAATGGGTCCAATTGTCTGGATCATTTAATTCTCACTGCCACAATTTTGGTTTCGTGTTGGGTAAAGTTGTCACACGTGAAGGGAAACTACCCATGTCCGGCTCTTCATCCTGGACCTGTCCAGCATTGTCGAACCTGCTGGGGGCAGGAAGGCATAGTTCCAGGGGTCCTACAAGCACACGAGCTACAACACTAATGAAAATCTATGGACAAACCATTATGACAGGCAACTACATCTAGCAAGTATACCAAGACATTACTTGAGGTCATAGAATAACACTTGACAATAACAGGACAGAACATTAGTTTTCAACCACTTAAGAGACACAAATACTTTGCAGTGCCTTTCCAAATTTTAGTTAGAACAATTTTTAGTAACATCTAAACATTTAAAGATTTTATTCTTGAATGGTTTTTCAGTGCGTAAGTGATGTTGAGGTTTTTCATGTTTTTCATGTTTTTCATTGTGCATAAACATTTTGGCACTTCTGTTTTCTCTGCTGAACTAACCTTTATTGCTCAAAGTGCCACTCACCACAATTGGCATGCACTAGATACCACACTTAAGTTTAATTCACAAACAGATGGATAGGCGAAATATGGGAGGGTTTGTTTTCCTGTCAGACTGGCAGAGATGACCGGTGTTTTGTCACAACTGCACATGAAATTTGGCTTTGCACCAGGGAGTACTACAAGCTTTCTTGGTCCATCCATGTGAACACTGGTCTGGTTAAAGCATACCAGTGTGACCACATAAAGCTGGCTAAGAATACCACAAATGCAGGCCCTTTGGGTGTTTATACACTAGTCTTGGGAGTCCTATCCATGCAGTGAGTTGATTTGTCAGGAATTGACAGGGATTTTGTCGTCTCTACCCTCCAACACACCATCAGTAGTACAAGTGTCCAAACAATCATTTGGTGTGTTTGGACTGGCCACTACAAGCAACCCACTTTGTTTCTGTCATGTCAAGATAAACAAGAAAGACAAAAGTGGGAAGGTTTAACATGGTTCAGACTGTTCCAGCTATGCAACTAAAGCAAAAGGTTTTTCTGTTAGGTCTTGCTGCCTACATCTTTACCTCCTTCTGGCCTCACTTCACAGGCCTCAGGTATCAATCTCCACTTCTCCTTCATCCAATACTTCCTGTGAATCGTCATCTGTGTCCTTGCCAAAGCAGTGCCAGGCCTCCATCATGATCATCATCTGGATTAACTACATGTTTAGTTTCTAGTTCTGCTCCTTGATCCACATCTTTCTAGGCTGCATCATCTACACTTGCATTTGCTGCATCTACTTCTACATGTATAAATTCTTCTGTAGAAAGACAGTCAACAGTTCTGCTTGCAGATGAGATAAGGAAATTCCCTTACTGTATTGGAGTTTCAGGAGGATAGCCAGTGATTTTCTTCCCAATTGAGGAACACTGTGGGCTCTGCCAGTCACCATTACGCAATGAAAAATCATTCCTAACAGCAGGGGAACGATGCCTACCTCATCACTGAGATAACATTCACTAACGTTGCTGTCAAAGTAAAACCATGTACCAGCAAAGATTGCCTTGCCATTCACTAACCTTTTCCAGTGGATATTAGTAATACTTTCAATATATTTAACAATGATCATTTCAGTTTAGATTGATAGTGGTACCTAGTAAGTTTTTATTTGTTCACAAATAGTTATTAAGTTATCATAATTTGTACTGCCACCTCTTGTGAAAATGCTCGCTGGATAGCAACTTAACCTCTTTATACTTTAAAATTAGTTTTGTTTGTTGGTTGGTGTATTTAAATTTTTCTATAGGTGACACCAAAAGTTTGTTATAAAACTAGTTTTTCTAGCTAGTCAAATGCATTTGATTGTAGAGAATTTTGGGTTGATTAAATGTGCATGTTACCATAAATGCTTTACACATATCACTTTGTAAAGAAATGATCCTCTTTTGTATTCATCCAAACAATAGCTTGTCAACAACCCTTAACATACCATTTTTCCAAATGGTGCTTATTCACCACTTGATCACAAAGCTTTCCTGGTGACATGACATTTCGTGAATCATAAAATACAAGAGAATTCAATCCAGCCTTCTCTTACAGCTACACCATTTGCAACCTTTTTGTTCCACCCATAAGTTCTCTATACCCACAGCTCACCAAATATACAGTCTCATCTGAGGTCACTTATTCCATCAACAGCAATGTCATCGTCGTTTAGAAGACCAACCAAAGCTATTAAACAACTTTGCCTCCTTTATTTGGGCTACCAAGAGAACTGTACATGAAAAACACTTCTAGCAAGAGTCCCTTGACATGGCCATTTTGGTTACCTCAGAGACCACCACTGTTGCCTGTCTTTTGCTTTCTTCCTTAGCTCTCCAACTGACATTGCCTAACGCCATAGAATACAATTGATAGTAACAGGCAATGAAAATGGTTTTCAATTTACTTGCATTTCAGAATTTTATTCATAACTATTTTCAAGCGATATCTGAACACTTGGTACACCAAGTAAAGGATTTCATTTTTAGTGGATCAAATTAATCCATCATACAAAATTGTGTTATGAAAAGATTAGACTCCTCACCAAATCCTTCCTGCCTTTGCCACTCGTGCCATGGCCAGCTTTGCGACCGCAACAAAAGCACTCCGTGCAAAGTCCCACCACATACACTGGCTAGCTTTGTATGTTCGGTTTACAACTGGCATAAGGCAAGCGATGGATGTAGTCCGAGCGAAGAGAACCTTTCATGACACATTTTATGAGATGCTTGACTTAGTCCTAGAGAACGCCACAACTTGGTATCATTTCAATAGAGCCTACTCGACCATGGTTTTAAACAGGTAGAAATAAATCAGTCCATTCCACAGGATGTGCAATTTAAATATTTTGTAGTTGACAGTCTTTCTAATCATTGCAGTTATTTCTCTTTTGATTAAATTCTAGACCAATCAAGAAGATCAAGGGAATAAGCAGAGAGGTGATTGTTGCACTGGCTGCCCAGAGCATCTACTACTGATGATTTGGAAGGATGCTTCATAGTTCTTTGCCATCTCCTAGGTGCTATCTTTGACCATAAGACTTGTGTAGAAAACAGTCCAAAGATTGTGCTGGAGCTTGTAAAGAAAGCAGACCTTGATTTGCCGTTCTTCCATTGGCTAAACATTGATTTTCAGTCTACTTTGAGAGGTAAATACTTTGCCATGCATGTCAGAATTTTATTCATAACAATAAGTATTTTCAAGTTATTTTTAAACACTTGGTACACCAAATAAAGGATTTCATTTTTAGTGGAACAAATTAATCCAACAAAGAAAATTACTTGTATTGAGATTTGATTGAGGTCCTAGAACTCCATCCTTTACTCAAAATGAATAATTTACTTTTTGTTATTTATCTGTTGTTTTGTTTGACCATTTAATGCCATTTTAAGTCATATCTTGTAAGGATCCAGATTAAGTCTGGAAACCAACATTACTGGCTTTCGTTTTCAATTTTTTTTAATTCTTTTGTTTTCACTGACACATACAATTAATTTTTTTCACTACTATAGTGATTCAATTCAATAAATCAATATCTAATAGGCACCAACCCTTAGACCTCATCTATTATTCATGAGTAAAACCTCAATTTTGTCAAAAAGTGCAATATTTATATTTTTAAGCAGTAGAGAAGCCACTGGATTGATATTTTTTTTTCCCTTTTTGTCCCCTTATAGAAGCTTTTAGAATAATTGAACAATGTTATTTCATTTCCAAGGCAAAAAATGTTATTTTCATACCAATAAACTGCTTTTAAACAAAACAAGTGATTCTTACTCGAGGGGGGTCTGGGGCAACCAGTTTGCGTGGTCTCACAAGATACACTGACCAACCAATTGTGTGATTGTTGCTGTGTTGGCAAGTGTGACTCACTCGTCCCAAGTACATTTCTAGTTCATTTTTCTGCTGCTTGGTTTCCCAAAATGTTCAGAAAGTTCCATTCAAAGAAGAAAAAGAGGAAATTTGCAGGAAACCAGTTTACAGCCAGAGAAAGTTGATCTACTTCTCTTGGCAAATCAAGCAAAACCAAGATGGTGCCGAGCCTTTACATCTCACAAGGTTTGAGTGGAAAACGGTGTTATTCTGATATCAAGGAAGATGAATAAGAACTCTGTGAAATTGACAGAGTGTTACAGGTGTCAAACATCTACTGCTTGGTATATTCTTAAAGATTTCATGATGTAAATTGTTACTCATAACAAGCTGTAAAAACTGTTGAAACCTAAATGAGGTCTGGGTTTGCATGAATGCCGTTCCCATGCATTTACTTCCACTGATCAAACATGGCAAAGCGAGGAAGCTTGTGACAGTTTTCTCTGTGAAAAGTCTGCGATGAGGTCAACCAGTGAGTCACATGACAACAGATAGGCCAAAAATTAGAAGCAGATGATGCTCAACTCGATCTCCTCCCTTCAAGTACCCGGCTGCAAAGTTTCGGATTTTTCCCACTGCAATGTATTAGCAACAACAATGGGGTAATATTATCCAACTGTATGCGCGACACACATCTCATGAGGATAAGTTACCAACTCCTTTCAGTAGAATTCAAATGAATCCTGTAATAGTCAATACTGAAAGTGTTGCTACAAGTAGATTTTTTAATTCAATACTTTTTTGTCTAATAGGTAGAGACATTGACAAGAATTAGATCACTTCACTCTAAGAACACAAGGAACAATGGTTTATCAGTGAAACTCCCTAAAGTTCACCTTGAATTTGGGAAGAAGAGCTTTCACTATCAAGGACCCAAGATTTTTACTGAACTACCAATCAAATTTGTCATCATCATCATCATCATCATCATTTTTTATTTCTTGATAAATCTACATTTTACAGTTGGACTGGCCCGCAAATAGCTATGCTAGTCTAGGCTGGCCGGTCTATCAATAGTAACAAATGATTTATTATTATTAATTTAGATCCATAACTTCAAGATTTCAAGATTTTGTAAGCAAGTAATGTAATGCAAAGTATTGTAAGCAGGTTAATGTATTGTAAGTGATGTTTGTAAGTTGGCACTAAATTGTTAACTATTGGACAAATTCTTGTATCTAAATTGGAATTGCCTTAACTCTCTTTAAGTTCTAGGTGAGAGCGAATATTCTGATGATCGTGAGGAGGGGGAATATATTAATCACCATTTTGAAAAAGCA
>Ga0100404_1087416_pt1 | contig 16335 bp, 8 predicted proteins | sample Orb8nscriptome_FD_81152 | JGI IMG/M metagenome (GOLD analysis project Ga0100404, IMG submission 81152) | Coral microbial communities from Puerto Morelos, Mexico - Orbicella 8 C A metatranscriptome (Eukaryote Community Metatranscriptome) | ecosystem: Host-associated > Invertebrates > Cnidaria >... | reverse complement strand
CGGTGGTCTTCAGAACTCTTCCAGCTTGATAGAGGCATTAGGCAAGGATGCCCTCTTTCCCCTTATCTCTTTATTTTATGTGTGGAAATACCAGGTAATGCTATACAAATTGTGATCAAATTAAGGGGATTTGTGTTTTAGACTAGGAATTCAAAATAAGTCAATATGCAGATGATACCACATAATCCTAGGTGGTTCAGAGAAATTGACGCAGTAATCCTTCAACAGTGTTTCAGCCAGAAAATTTTACTCGAGGGCCAAATTGGCCCCTGGAGATCTTTTTTAGGGGCCAATTTTTTAAGAAAGGGGCCAATAAATTGAAAGCTACAGAAGGAAAAAATGCATCAGGGTACCAAGAAAAATAAAGCAGCTTATTAGGATTTACGATAAAATTTAATAGTAAGTGCTTTTTAAAGTGTTTCTACTTGATAAAGTTTCTTTTACTAGTATGAAGGATCTGTGCATCACGAGAGAACAATCCTTAGGCGTACATGACGTCAATGATCAAAGGTTTGCCATGCATTATAGGGCGTTTCTTAACACGGTTAGCCATTTGGAAGTTTTCCGATGTGAGAGAATCAATACAGCAAATAGCACAGCAAAGCAAAAGGACGGATTGGATTCTTTTCTTATGTTGAATGTTTTAGAATGTTGAATGTTGAATGTTGAAAGTTTTCAATATGATTTTCTAGAAGGACATTATGGGTGACAAAATAACCGTTGTTGATCGTCAACACAGAGAAATGTAGTCGCCATTATGGAGACTAAACCAGAATTTTTGGTCGCCAAGGATGAAAGGTTAGTTGCATTGGTGACTGATATGGTTGCAATTTCGAGCCCTGGGATGGCTTTTAAAATACTATGTCTGTGTTAAGCCTGCAGCCTTGTAAAAAGAAAGGGCCAAATTGGCCCTTTTTTCGTTTTTCTGGTGGCCATCTCTGATTCCAATGTGGGATTCCTGCAATGGCGCGGTCTGGCGGAAACACTGTTCAATTTGCTAGATTCCTTTGCAGCCATTTCCTGCCTTAGAATTAATTATGACAAGACAGAAGCACTTTGGATTGGTGCCTTACGTTTTCAAAGAAGGAAAATAGGACCCTACTAAAACATCTCGTGGCCTTCCCACAAAGTTAAAGCTCTAGGGGTCTGGTTATCTATCATCAAAGAGAGAGACCATTTCTAAAACGATTAAAAATTGGCAGTTTAGAAGATTAACACTTCTCTGGAAAATTGTGGTTGTTAAGAGCCTACTAGCTTGCTTTAAGTTTATATTATGTCTCTGTTCCCTACATTGAGTGGACATCTGAAACAAACAAACAATCTCCTGTACTAATTTTTATGAGATGGCAAACACGACCAAATTAAGAGTACAAATGATCCATGATTCCGCAACTGGTGGACTTAAAATGTTGGCCATTCAAATTTTTAACCGTGCCCTGAAAGCAAAATGGATTCAAAAGTACCTACACTCAAGTAACAAAGGGAAATGGAAACTTTTTCTGGACTTTTTTCACGCAAAGTATAGTGCTAATTTACTTATCACTGGTAACCTAAATGTCAACAATTCTGCCTCACTGGAAATAGATGACCCTTTACCAAACAACTGATTGAAATTTGGTTGTGTCTTAATTTAAAGAAAGCCCTCTGATTTCTCTAATATCCCAGTATGGTATAACTCTTTCGCACAAATTGATTATAGCCCATTTACTATAAAAACTGGTATAAGGTGGGAATTCGTTTTGGAAACCATGTACTTGGTGAAAATTTTCATTTCTTACCTTTTGATGCTTTAAAGAAAAATATTCTGTCAAAACTAATATTATTTCCTCCAGTACCAAAGCGTTGTAAGTGCAGTCTCCAAAATGAAATCAATTTGTGCTCGCACTCAGGAAGAGACAAACAGTGCAGAAGATTTAAACAACCGGTTGGCTTCTAGAGTTTTGCAAGTTAGTCTATAATTTACTTATCACGCAAATTGCTTCCATTCCACATAAAAGTCAAAGCAAATGGCTCTTAGACTACAATTCTCAATCCATGGACCACATAGATTGGTATAGCTCATACAGTTTGGCTTTCTTGTGTACACATGAATCCAAATTACGAACCTTCCAGTTTAAATTCTTTCAAAGAAGAATAGCTACAAACAGCTATTTATTCAAAATTGGTATCACATCTGATAACCTATTCAGTTGCTGTCGCCTGGAAACTATATTACTTATGTTTTGGGAATGTACTTTTGCTCAAGTGTTTTGGAATGGAATTAGACAGTGAGTGAGCAACAAGCCCTGTTTTCCAAATGATGTTTTCTCTTTTCAATCCCGCATAGGGTTTGTTGATAACACTTCAAATATCTTGTCCCACCACTTTCTTCTTATCTGTAGATATCACGTACATCCACTGGTCCACATCAATGCACATTTTCCCCTCACAAGCTCTTTGTATACAGAACTTTCTGACCTGCTTAGAAGTGGAAAGATGCCATGCTCTTCAAAAGAGATATTTAGAGGAATTTAATGTAAAGCGGGGAGCTTTTATACATTAAAACAATCCCTGATATATTCTTCCTCTTTAAGGTGTGGAGAAAACAACAAGAGAAAAAATAACATCTCTCAATTTCCTTGGATAATTATCTGAACTAATATGCAAAAAAGTTACTTTTCACTTTGAAACAAAGTGTAAGGCCTCAAAAGGAAAAGAATGTATTATATGGGTATGCCAGTCTGTGTGTGTGTTACAGATTGGTGTAAGTACTGTAATGCAAGTAATGTAATGTGTAGAGTATTCCACTCAAGTATCTTAACGTAGGTAATATAAATATGGCATTGCAAGTAGTGTTCTTTGGTGGTATTAATAAAAAAAATAAAAAATAAAAAAAAGTAATAATAAAAAACACTGACATTTATTGTTCTCTTGTTTGTACCCTCGCTTTTCATACCCTGCAAATACAGTCTTTCTTGATCACAAACCAACAAAGCATGTGACATCACAAGGAACATCGCTGTACTTCAAACTAAAACCTTTAGTCTGGCTCAAATAAAACACTTTAATAACCATTTACATACACACACACAAAAAATAAATCTCAAACCAAACTTTCCACAATGACTAATTTTGTTATTCCATTTTACATTTCATCACCTCTTTATGACCATTTTGCCATAACATTACAACTCAAGAAGCTCAAAAACCACCTCTTAGGTTTTCTTTCCACTTCCGCCCGAAATAGACAACAAAAAATGTACTACTCATTTTAAGAAACGCCCTTACCCTAGGCCACGCTGATAAAAAATAGAAACTTCAATCAGTTAATACGATATTACAGAGCGACCACTTGAACTGGACCAGTCGGAACAAAGTTAACCAATCAGAGCGTTAATTGAGAACAACAGATGGCTACTTTTTTCATACCAATTAAGCCCAGGAATGCATACAATGGTTTACCAAAAATAATTTGAAACCTAACAAAGTTCTGTAGGGTTGCAGACCTCTCAGGAAACTTGGTCACTTTTTGATTGGTTTGTTTCGATCCTATTTTTAGAAACTTCTTTCGACTTTTCAACATTTCAAATGGTTTTGGTAATCTTCAAGACTTCTCCACAATGGCTTTTGCCCAAAGCATTCAGTTGAGACTGAATTGAGAGGGGGGCATATATGATAATGGCCGCCGACTTTCCCAACTGTTACAAGAGCTTGTTTTAGACCTTCACCACGACGACACAAGCCCACAGCAAATGAAGTAAAAAGTAGTCAACGCTTTGTGTGAAACGTTTTGAGGGACTATGATCTCAACAACTGGTCTATGCCCAAAATGAGAGAAATGCAACCACGATCAAAACTTGGGGGAGATGTAGTGGAATTGTAGAAAATGAAAAACTCTGCAAACCCAGCATTACAAGTTCAGCGCTGTAACAAAGACTTTTCTTGGACGGGATTGTTCGTCCAGTTGACCTATCATCAAAGTCAGCAATTCCAAAAGTATAAGGGAAGACCTTGTCATAACAAAGAAAAAGATTTAACAGGTACCATTAAAAGCAAAAATGCCAATAAATGTTGAACACACTGACTTTTTCCTAGATCAAGTAAGTGACTTGCTGCCAACAACAATCCATTTCTTTGCTGAAAGTAGTGTAGTGAAAACTACATTGAATCCTCATTTTGGAAATGCACTGCTCAGAGAACTGGCATGCTAATTTTACCATCAACCTTTCACACTGGATGCAGGGAATAGACTATGTAAATGTTAAAGAGGGTGCTTCAAACAAAGTTGAACAGCTGTTTTTCTTCAAGGAAACAATAAATGTGACCAAGGCAGACCACTCAGTTATTCTAGCATGAGGAGACAGTTATCATGGACAACTGTGGATTCCATCATGGACACTTGACAGAGCCAGTCTTAAGAGATATGTTGGACAAAAGGCGGAGTACATATTTTGCTCAAGCCTCCCTATTTGCAACATTTCAAGACCTGCAAGTTTTGCTTTTGGCAAATCAAAGCTTTCTTGAATTGCCATCAAGAACTAGCTGAAAATCAAACAGAACATGCGATTTTTTAGCGTGCAAACAAAATTAATCAGAGAGAAATTCCAACAATATTTTTAGACATTCTGGATAAATTTTGTACTTTGAATTACAGACGTTTTGTTGTCCATGTGTATTTATACAGCTTTATCTATCAGCCAAATATAAGAACCCTGTAAAATGACGTTAATTGAATCATGTTTCCAGCCTCCAGCTTGACATGTATCTGTTAGGACAGGATAAAATGTTATTACTTCTTGCAAAATCTGTTGAACTTCGTGTTCATCTTCTGAAGCTCAGTAAATATGGTACTTGCAAAGAATAATGATTCCACCTCCTTCAGACCAGGTGGCCACTGATGATGTTATTGCACTAGGAAATAATTCAAGTTGATAGAAAGTATATCAGTAAATTCTTGCGGTCAATTACCTAAACTGTATTGCTCTTTGAAACCAATAGAACTTGTTACGCAAAACCAACTCACCAGAAGACTTGAAGTTTGTCTGTAAATCAGATTATTTACTGGAATAATGCGCTATTTCCAAAACCCAGCTGGAATGTGTCCAACAAGAGGTCAATTACTACAATAAATCATGGCGACTGCTGTAGGGTTGATAATATTATCAAACTCACAGTTGAAAACATTTTATCACACATTCTTGGACAAGAGAAATCCTATATTTTGTAAGATGGTAGTTTCTCTGATTTCACCAGTGCAACGCTAGCGACTGTCCGTGATCCACTTGTTTCCCATTTAAGGGCAGACCATTTTACTTTTTTTTTTGAGGTAGGGAGGGGAGGACTAGTAATCTCCTTTAGAAGCCTGTGCAGTGCATCCAAACAAGACAGCCTACAGTAAATTCCGATTGGCTTGTTTACTCATGTTAACATATTTCAGGATTTTATAGGTTTCAGAATGTTCTTAGTCCATCACTTGACTAGTTATCCAAAATGTGTTCTGAAGTCTTTCAGTGGCTAAGGAGTATTTCCATTGGTTTGAACTTGGAAAGGTTAGCCAAAGAATTTGACGTTAGGGGCTTCTTGACCCACCAGTCCTTGAAGTACATTCAGAAAAAAAAATATATACGCTTTTTTCCTTCACAACAAAAACTTATGATGGCTATGAGACCCATTCTTCAGGCAGAGATAAACAAATTGAAAGACCCAAATTTACCACCACGTGAAATTTTCCCACCAGTTCAAAATTTAAGACAAGCATTTCCTGCAGCAACAACACAGTCCTTTAACAATATATCTACAAGCTTGCTACCAGAGCTGGTTTCAACTTCAGTGCAAATTTACTTCCAGCAACACAACACTTTCAAACACCCCTAAATGGCGACTCAAAACCTGAACCAAGTCAATCGACAAGCTCAAGTTAGCTTCAGCTTACCTAGGATCTTCACATGATCCAGGTACAGTTAAAACATCAGCTGACCTATTGAAAAAAGGGAGTTTGAAGAAAGCAACACGATCGTGGGAAAGCATGCCAAAACCTGCTTCGTTTGTCATTTACCAGGTCATACAAAGCAGACATGAGAGAAAGGATTGTGTCTCAGTGTCCATTCCTGCAAGTTACCAGCTAAGCATCCACAAGTCAGTAAACAACTACAAGAACTAAAAGCTATAATCAAGGAATTGGAAAAAAGAAGTGAAGGCCAAAATCGATTTAGAACTTTTCAGTAGTGCAGGGCAGAGAGCCAGATCTAGTTTTTTTGCAGTCATGAGGCTGTGACTTCGTAAACAAAATCAAATAAAATATATTGAAAGATCAGCCCTTGATAAGGATCTGTTAGTTCTAAAGAAAGCACTGGTAAACAAAGTTCCACTGAATGAATCGAGGGACTGGGAGCTTCCTCACGTAATTGAGTGTTTCAAACACAAATTTCTTGACTGAGCTTGTTTGCATTTACTTTTGGATAAGTTTATCCCTTTGTATGAAGTTCAGTCATAAAAGAAAAATGTCCTGTTCACTGAAATGTTACTTTTAGAAGGCGATTTCCATTGTGTTTAGTTCGGAATTTCTTGTGAGTAATAGCAATACTTATAACAATACTTATACTTTGTTTATCATCACTGTTTAGTTCCGTTTCACAATGCGACAGACAGTGAGTTGTAAAAATGAAAACAAATAAAGGTTTTGTTTCATTCTGACTCTATGCTCCTGCCTTTTCTATGCATATAAATGGCGAATTACTCTTTTTTGTGATGGCCACATCGAGACTGTTTCATGCTACTCAAAAAATAGGATTGAAACAAAGCAATCAAAAAGTGACCAAATTTCCTGGGGAACTTTTGAAACAGGGGAAATTTTCTTGGAAAGTTTCCAGAAAATCTGAAAGTTCTAGAATTTCCAAAATGTGAACCATTCAACCGAAAATTCTGCAAATTTCGGGATGAAAATTAAATGGAATGGAAATTTCCCATAGGAAATTTTCAGAAATTTGGCCATAGCTCGTGAGGTTGTGCTCTTTTCTACAGTGTGCAAATTGCTGTTCCATTTGCCACTGAAAATTTCCTGAAATACAAAAAGAAATTTTTGGTCAAGTGCCAAGTGACCTTTGTGCCCTCACAATGAGACTGCTTATCAACCCCTTCTGCTACAAAATGAAAGGGACAAAACGTGGACACTAGGCTACCAAAATTTCACAAGCCCATTTGATCCCAAATTTTGTGAGTTCAATTTGTAGGCTTTGAAAAATTTACAAGAGTTTATTTATTCCAAATTGCACCAGATAAATCAAGTGATTACTTGCTAATAATACATTTCAAAAAAGTGGTAATTTGCCACTTTGGATTATAAGTAATCACAGAAAACACACTTTACACTAGCAGTGATCTTATTCCTTCAAACATCTTTGGAAAGTGTCCCAAAGTGTATGCAAACCTTCTGGCAATGTTGGAAAACCTTCGGAATTACTTGAGTGACCTTCAACAGTCTTTGGATTATTTTTGGAAATCATTGAAAGTCCTTGGCTAGTCTCCAGAACAGTTCAGACACTTTGGTTGATTTTGAAAAGATTGCAGGTGACCTTTGAAATACGTCAGATAATCATTGGCAGTCTTCTAATGTTTTTCATTTTAACATCTAACTTTTTGCAGTAAAATGTTCATTTACCTGCACTGAATCAACTTTGTCTGCACTGTTTCCTAAAAACTGCACTCTTCTAAACCAATCAGAACTCAGAATGCTTTTCAAATGTATTACAAGCAGTGAGCAATCATGCTTGGTTTTGACTGTAGCAGCTGTCGATAAAGCCAGAGATTAGTTCTAACAAAAAACTGAATATGTGATATACCAGTTGATGTAGCTCAGTGTTGGAATGACCTTCACATGGCATGGAAAGCTGAATTAAATGTACAGAATAATGTCAAAGAATTAAAAAAAAAATAACAGAATACCCTGACTTGGGATAAATGTTTGCATGGCAATTTCTGGACTCAAATATGAATTATTACTGGTGACTAGTTGTGCAGATCACTAAACTATTTAACAATTATTCTTTGAAATCGAGGTGATGAGTAGCAGAATCTTTACCGAGCAGCAAAGCGGCAGGGTAAATATTCTGCCGCTATTCAGAGAGAAAGACCAATATTATTGTTTTAGTATATACACACAAAGTGATTTCAACAATGGACGAAAAGGAAACCGTTAATGCCGATCTAATTGACCTCTCTGTTTGTGTGTGAAAAATGTGCAAACGGCATGAAGCATGTACAACACTATTGACAGAATTTTCAAACATGGCAAATTTAGTTAACCTTTGAGAAAATCCTCGTCACAATATAGCAAAATGGTCTTTTAACAGCATTCAAATTAGCAATCTTAATCAAAAGTCTGCTGCAAAACCAATTCACCATTCAATCAAAGTTTTCTTTTTCACTTGAAATGAAAATTTGGGGAAGGATCAACCAGAAAATAAACAGTGTGTGCAGGACTTTGGGGGAAAACTGAATGTTTTCTTGTACAACGACATGAAGATGCTTTGTTTAATAGCACTTGATGTTTCTGCTAGTGAACCCTGCAGTATTCATTTCTGCCAATGCTGGGTGAAGAGCGACTTGGTGGTTGGCTTTGCTTTGATTGATGAAATCTGTGAATGCCAAGGACATGTCCTGATACTACTTGAAAGTTGAATGTTGGTAAGTCTTTCCTCTCCTTTGAAAACTTTCAGGCCAAATTTCACAGCGATCTTTGTGCTGTATTTCTTGTATTCTCAGGATTTCCGATTTCTGAAACGTGAGTTTACACTGGCCATTTTGTTTTTGCTTGGATCATGCATTATTCACTCGGTAGGAGGTGAATAATGTTCATTAGTATATACCACACAAGTGAATAGTGCTTTTCGCATGCTTTGATTGGTTAACTCGGAGGTAATTAGCAAGTACTGTTCACCTCCAAGCAGCCGGTGCGAGACATTTGCAAATTTCCGACCGCTTGTCATACATAAAATAACGTTTTGGTTCGCTAATTATTCAGCTTGTGTGGTATGTACTAAAACAATTATTCACCTCAGTGTCGATGAAAGTGATGGATATTTACCTCACCACTTTGCGGCTCAGTAAATATCCACTACTATTCACCTCCTGTTAATTAGCCAGAGATAGCAAAGTGATCAGATTGCTTGAAACACCAAGATCACTGAGTGTGTATAATTATACTAAACACAAATGTGAACTGCTGAATTGAGGCGATCATTGGCAGTGTACCTGTACACAGACTGAGAAAATTTGAAACTCTAAATCAAATCAGCAGCACTCATTAAAATCACTTAATGCATTTAAACAACAATATTTTGAATCAACAAGATAACTTGCTTTGATTTTCTACCAAAATTCTGTAACCTGAACAAGCCAAAGTCCTTGTAACTCTAATTTCATCTTTACTAATTCTTCATTGCAGACTCGTGGATTGATCAAACCTGGCCATGAAATGTTTCAAAATCTTGGTTGCTGAAGTGCTTAGTGTAATCTGCTGAGAACTTCATCTGCTCACAGTTTAATATACATTTTCTCGCCAATATTGATGTTACAACAACTCAAGGCAAGCAAATAATTTATAGATGTGCAACTGATCTCCTTGAATGATTTCACAAAATGTGTGTCCCGGTAGTGGTTTTCATCATAGCGATTTCTCAGGACTTTGAAAATTCATGAAAATCGTGGTTTCAAACAAATTTTTTTTCATCACGATCAAGAATGTGTCAATATTGTTTTGGACTAAAAAAAAATTGGAGGGGCTGTAGGAACTACACTTCTGCTGATCAACAAATTAACCAGAAATTTTAACAACCATTCAATTTGAGTTATTTGAACTAACAGTTCCATTTTTAGAGCAACACTCACAGTTATGTAACATGTTGTCCTAGACATGTCAAACAATATATGCGTTTGCAAAACAGCAGAATTGTGATGGGAAGTTAAAATACAATTGACCAACCCTGAATTTGAATAACCTAATCCACCACTACAACTCTTAACTTGATAACCCAATTCATGAGTTAATGAGCATCAAACAGTGGACATTCTATAAATCAGTGATGTGCCACAAAAATTCAAATTCTGAAAGCAGGCACAATTTGAAAAAGGTTTGGCATATAATACATTCAAAGTACAAAAACAAACACCAAGTATCATTCTCTATTTTCCAGTATGCCATAATTCACTCCATTTGCCCCAAAATTTTGCATAAACTATTGTTATTTAATTGTTATAATTATTTTGAGCTCTTTGCAGTCGTATTGCATATTTTTTTCACAACTGTATTGTGAATTGTTTATATTACGCAGTGACTATAATAGCAGTTATTGAGAATAATGTTAACAGATTTTCAACAGAAAGCACTACTTAAACCTCAAGAGTATCCTTTGCTTCTTTGTCTTCTTTGTCTAGTTGATGAATTTGTGGAGGTTGAGCATACTATAAATTAGCTGTATCGCTGACTTTAAAAATTTATGGGTAGATAGAAAGTCGGAAAATATTACAGAATTTCAGTGGAGAGACCAGTTTAAACGTTGTAAGAGTATTTGATGTTTACTAATTGCCTACAATTAATAAATGAATCAACTCATATCACAGAATCCTCCTCATCACTAATTGATTTGATCTTTACAAATTACACTGACAGGGCAGTCTGTTCTGAAGTCTTTCATATTGGCATCAGCGATCATAGCCTCACCTATGTTTGTCATAAACTTTCATTCTATTCACCTTTTTAGGGTCGATCTCTACCACCTCCTACAGAAATTTTCGAAATTTTAATCAAGAGAAGTTTTGCAGAGATATTTCTCTGAGATGTGAAACTAGTCTTGCAATAGTTCTGAAGATCCTAATGCTCTGTGGTCCAATTGGAAAACTAAATTTCTGAGTATAGTTAACAAGCATGCTCCCATTCAAACAGCATGTACCACATTAAACAAAGTGCCTTGCATCAAGTCAGCACTGAACAAAGGTATGTGCTGTTGCGATGCTGCCAAAAGGAAGGTAATAAAAACTAAGAATCCACAAGACTGGGCTAACTGTCAAAAGTTATGAAATACAATAAATAATACGGTCAAAACTACTATGGCATCTTACTATTACAATGCTTTTATTCTACCGGAGGATAAGCCTCCAAGAACTTGGCAAATGATCAATAACCATTGTCACGTCGCAAAAACAACAAAATAGTAAAGAACTGAACTTAAAATGGTATCTCCATTTCTGATTCTATAAATGAGCTTTCCAACACCTTCAATGAACATTTTTCAACAACTGGATCAAGACTAGCCAGTGAAATGCCCACTATCAACTATAATGAGTTGAGTTACATAACTAATATCACTGACAATTACAACAAAATTGGCTTCTGTCAAATTAGCAGTGGTGTTGTTTTAACCCATCTGAATAGCTTATCTATGTCAAAAGCTTCAGGACTTGATAGTATCTCTGCAAGGTTGATTCGTAAATGTGCTGATATTATTTCAGGTCCATAAAGTGATCTGTACAGCGCCGCAAATGATCCCCAGACCAGAAATGATCCCCAAATTGGACCGCAAATGATCCTGCTGGAAAATGACGAATGGCACAGAGTCCTGTTTCCTGGATTGTTGACATTTTTTTCCTTCATTTATTTATTTTTATCAACTAAATGATAAATTAGATCAAATTAAAGAAAAGATATACCGACAACGTAAACTTAATTTAAATATCACTCTCATGGCAAATCCATCTCATTTTCTCTTGACAATTCATCTGAAAAATTACAGGAAAAAATCAAAGCTCATAAACAGAAATACCATTTCTCAACAAGCTCGATCTACAACAATAACAGCTTAATGCTACCATAACTAAGACATAAACAACTTGTGTCAATTTTATTTGGACGTGATTTCTATGTTAAATAATTTACTCAAAATGCCTAACAATATGAGATGTAACGGAAAAATGAGTGTAAAATTCGACTCAACCTATAACAATTGTTCGTGAATATTTAACAGCACTCAGAAACGAATTGTACATAATATTGGATCTAAATATAATTTTCATGATAATTTTACTTCGCAGATGAAATCACCGAAAACTCGCTAACAACAACCAAACAACCACAACGGAATGTCATAACAGTTCATTACAATTTTAACCAGAACAGAAGAACCTTATCTTTTCTTTCTTTTTTTTTCTTTATTGAATTTGTTGCATGTACGATAAAAAAGAAAATGAAGAGAAAAATAGCATCAGCAACTGGAGCAGAAAACAGGACGATGTCCCAATTGATATTCAACTCCAATAAATATTAACAAAATAGTAATAATAATTATAATCCTAGAGGTAGTAGTAAGAGTGCTGTATTTACCCGTGGATAGGCCGCATCCGTGTATAGGCTGCACGCCAAACTTTCAATTGGTCTTCATGGAAAAAATAATGAGGTCGAGGAACCAGTTAAGCAAAGCAGTCTTAAATCAACAGCAGCTGATGTGTATCAAGTCAAGTTTATTTTTAACCATATACACAAATGTGAAAATGTTCAAACAGTAAACCGAAACTTTTTTGTGACATTTTATATACAGAGTAAATCAAAGGCAAGTTTGTGTGTCTTATGTACAAACACGAGTGAAATGAATTGTAATGGTGCAGTATATCAAAATTAAAATCCAATAAAATCACTTTCATCAACGTCATTTTCACCAAAAATGTCATGGTATTCTTGTTCGTTAACATCTAAGACTGAAACTTCATCTTCACCAGCATAGAACAGTTCGCCTTCATCGTCTACAATTGACTCCACTCTGTCATCATCAGCAAAGGGATCAGACTCGTCCATTTCTTGCCAAAGAATATCATCTTCTGTACCATCAAGTGCATTTGTGATGCAGCATTTGAGATATGAACGTCTGATGGTGTCAGGGGAAATGGAATTCCAGCTGTCTAAAATCCACTGACAAATCTGGCTCAGGTCAGGTTTAAAAATGTGGCTTGCTGGTGTGAATGTGTGGTTTCCATCAAGCATCCACTTGTTCCAATATTGTCTTAAATTGTCTTTGAAGGGCTTGTTCACACCTATGTCTAATGGTTGTAAAAGACTTGTCATCCCGCCTGGTATTATGGCCACATCTGTGTGTGAATTTTTCAAAACCCGTTTAACATTGTCACACAAGTGAGCTCTAAAGGAGTCCCACACAAGGAGATTTCTTTTTTGTAGAAGTCTGCCAACTTTGGACCAGACTGTGTTTAACCACTCTTTCACTAGTGATTCGTCCATCCACCCTTTAGCTTGAGCGCGAATATGTATGCCTCGTGTAAGCACTAAATCTTTTGGTAGAGTTTTCCACTTAAACACCACATAGGGGGGAAGTTTTGTTCCATTTCCTAGGCAGGGTAGCATCACTGTGAAGCGATCTTTTTCATGACCAGTTGTCATGATCGACACTGTTTTTTCCCTATTTGAGTCCACTGTAGAATTTGCAGGCATGTCAAAAGTAAGCGGGGTTTGGTCTGCGTTTCCAATCAGCGAGAGCTTGAATTTGTACTTCTTTCCCTCAGCAATAATAAAGGCTTGAAATTTCTGAAGTTTCTCCTCAAAGTTCTCAGGCAGTTTTGGTGAAATTGTCGTTCTCTGGTGAATTGACAAGTCATGTCGATCCACGAAGCAATGACACCAATATACCAAAAGTTTAAACTCACTCTCAGCAATGTTTCTGGCTTTTGCCATTGATTTTGCTTTTAGACGGATAACTGTGGTGGAAATTCCAATACCGGGCTTTCTCTTCTCGTCAATCCATTCCTTCAGTTCTTTCTCCAATTCAGGAAATTTTGCTGGGCAATAGCGTACTGCCCTCTGGCCACGACAATGACCTTTCAGTGTTTCTTGTTGTAATTGCCACCTTCTAGCATTCTTCTCATCAACTTGGAACTGGTGTGCTGCTGTTTGATTTCCTTTTTCTATGGCACAAGTAACAACGATAAGTTTGAAGCGTGCTGTATACAATATCCTGGAAGAACCTTTTGGTTTCAGGATTTGCTAGAAATGACTTCACATTTTACTTTCACACAACGTAAACACGGCCTTTGAAGTTTGATGCAATCGGACTTGATTGGATGAGAAATTGTGCATTACTATGGTTACATAAATCGGCAAGCATGTGCGTGTCATCTGTCACATCGCATTACATGAGTTGAATGTGAAAGATCGAGATCGTCCTAAATTAGAAGCCACAGTTCGCAAATTAAAGAGGAGAAATGAGTGGAGCTACATGCACTTATGAAATGGATAGTGAAATCAGAGGATACCAAGTTTATGGAAGCAGTTGGAAACCCTAAATTGGTGATTTGTTATTGACTGATCGAGAAGTGTCAAACGAAGACGACAAGTTTGCAGTGGCTGTTTATCAAGAGCTCAGCATCGACGAGAAGAAAATTGTTGGACATTTGCCAGTGGAATTCAGCAGAATTGCAGCCTATTTTATTGAGAACAGCGGTGAAATTTCCTGCAAAGTAACCGGGAAAAGGAAGCACTCTAAAGGCCCACAAGGAGGAGTGGCTATTCCATGCAAGCTGTGTTTGACCACTCTAAACAAAAGACATGTTAAAAAACTTGATGCGCTCATTGCTGCAGAGACAATCAAGATCCTTCACAGATATGGACTTAATGTTAGCTGTATGTGTTGTAACTAAGGAACAATTTGAAGTGAGCATTAAAACACCAATTTAGTGTACCACATTAAGATCTTGTGCATATTAATGAAGTGTCAAAATGCTTGTACCTGTGTATAAGCCGCAACCCTAATTTTGGTCCCATTTTTCTGTTAAAAAAGTGCGACCTATCTGTGGGTAAATATGGTAGTAATAATTATCATATAATGTTGTTTACAATCAAGTTCATTTAAAATGACTTCATTAACTTACACCCTCACTACTTGGGAGATTATACAGGGCTTCTGATATTTTGTGCAGTCACAGAGCCGCAAATTTCAAGTAAATCCGTGAAATCCTGCGAAATTCACTAAAACACGCAAATACTGCGAAATTCACTGGAAATCGTACCAAATACATGTCAGTGCAACAGATTTGAAACTTATCTTGGCTGTTGGGGCTGTTTAGTTGCTGTAAACTTGCAAATTTATCATGAAACTTCGTCACTGCAACGACTAAACAACATCCAAAAATTACCAGGCGTTCTTAGATTAATGTTGCGAAAACTGGGCACTTACTGTGGCCACGATGTACCTTGTCGTCAATTAAATGCAAACACGTACTATAGTCCAAAAGAGTTGCTCAAATTTTCCTGCAAAATCGCCGGTTTTACAAAAGCCACACTTATAAGTAGTATGTGTTTCTGTTGCTATTGTTATTGCATAGGCTAACACTCATCAGTTTCCAAAAAAAAAGGCAAAATTGCCGTCTTTTTTGGTTACAAACGCTCATCAAATCAGTGCAAAACCAATCACTTTCCAGCAAAATTTTCCTAGAAAACTCCCACAAAATTGGCCATTTTTTTCTGATTGTTTTTGAGTGAAATTTTCCTGGAAAATTCCTGCAAATTTCCCGTGAAATTGGCCATTTTTTCCGCGAATTTGTCTCTGGAAATCCCATGAAATGTGACTTTTTTTCTCTGACCTATCGGAAGCCCACATTATAAGAAAGGGTTTTATCATCATAAAAATCTAAAAGCCTCCTTTTAAAAGTATGAAATGAGTCCACGCTTTTTATATCTGTTGTTAGTTTGTTCCAAGAATGGATAGACCTATAATAAAAAGAATGTTTTCAGTGATAATTATTTTGTTTTGCGTGTGGTATTTGGTAATTTAATTGCCTGGAATTATGCGTTTTCTGCTGAACTACAGTTTGACAAAAGAGTCTTGGTGACCCAGATCAGCATGGCCTGCTCCAGCATCGTAGATAATTACCAAGTCTTTCATTTCCCTTCTATGTTCTAGTTGCCACGGATAAATCCAGTTGTTTGGCCCTTTACTCCTCCTGGAGCATAGGCCACCAATAACAACTCTCCAGTCTCCTCTGTCCTGAGCTATCCTTTCAAGTTGTTTCCATGTGTGTCGAGTCCTTTTAATGTCCTTTTCAAGCTCCTGCCGCCAGGTGTTCTGTGGTCTCCCTCTCTTTCTTTGACCTTGGGGGTTCCAGTTCAGGGTTTGACGGCCAATGCTACTAGGTGGTTTGCGTAGCGTATGGCCAAGCCAGCCCCATCTCCTTCATCGGATGTCCTCTTCCACTGGAGTTTGCTGCATCCTTGCCCATAGGTTCTCATTGCTGATAGTCTCTGGCCAATGGATTCTTAGGATTCTACGTAAGCACTGATTAATAAAGGTCTGGATCTTCTTCATC